>Ga0194135_10000008_pt1 | contig 167158 bp, 101 predicted proteins | sample LitLau_LLRF_2013_FD_134024 | JGI IMG/M metagenome (GOLD analysis project Ga0194135, IMG submission 134024) | Freshwater sediment microbial communities in response to fracking from North America - Little Laurel Run_MetaG_LLRF_2013 (version 2) | ecosystem: Environmental > Aquatic > Freshwater >...
GAATATGTAAATGAAATTGAAGATGAATATCTGACTGATTTTAGGTATAATAATTTGTTTGATACTTTTTTGAATCAGGAAATTGAAAAGATGACATACGATTTTAAATAATTAATAAAAAATATATCAGGAATTTTGAATGAAGATTATCAGATAATTTACCACGTAATTTTTTTAAAAAAAATTAAACATTTGGCCAAATTTTTTTTATTTCCATGCACATAGTTTCAATTTCTTCCAAAGTTTTTTCAATTTTTTTTGGTGCAGAAATAATACTGTCCGCAAAAACATCAACCGAAAAACATAATTCAGGTAAAATGATTATTTCTTGATCTTCAAAAATTAAATCGAGATACTGATAAATACAAGTTGCGACATATTTAGATTGATCTCTATCAAATAACTCTGATTTAGATACATGTAACTTTAGTCCACCCAAAAACCACTTACTGTCTATTAAAACCTTAATTATTAAATCAGGAGAAACTAATATCTCAACATCAGCCACATAAAATGATCTTACCTTTTGTTTTGCTATTATTTCATATTTATGTTCTTTCAAAATGCTTGGTAAGGTCATTTTAATATAACGTTCCATAGCATCAATCGAAACCGTTTTATCGTTCTTCTTCCACGGAGTATCTGGATTCCTTTGTTTGAGTTCTTCAATACCTTGTAAAACAGGTACAATATCTCCTCCATTACCTATAGCTTTTTTAATTCTAGCTTTTGCCATGGCGTATCTACCAACCAAAATAGCTGGTGGATTTTTCTGCTGCTTAACAATAGTCCTTTTTTTTGCATCAGATACTTTTGAAAATGTTGCCAATTGATTAATGGAAATTCTATATTCGGCCATATTATTTATGTTTTATTAAAATTTTTAATTTCAATTTATGTCAAGCTGCTATTTAGAATAGTCTAACCTTACATTATTAATCATTTTCAAGCTATATTTCATCGACTATCTCTTCGACATCTTCATAAACCTCAAGTTCATTATTTGCAACATCTTGCGGAATAATCATATTATTTAAAGCATTTGCAATTCGTTTTAATCGGTTATCGTAAAACAAATCAAAATCATTCTCCCAAATACCATCTTTATCAATATCAATAAAATGAGTTTTCATAGTTTCCGCTAACTCATCATTTTTTGAATTAAAGCTTTTCATGTAAACTCCTGGGCTTTTAGCTTTTATTACATTTTTATTCAAAAAACCATCGACGATAGTGATATTCACAATATGATTAACAAAAAAGTACTCTTTCTCCTTTTTGTTTTTATTCATCCATGCCTTAGGAAAAAAATGATGATAATTTTTACTTGAAGCAATTTTTAACCAACTGTTGTCTATAATAACATCCAAATTATTATCAAATGATTTTGGTTTTTGTTTTGCGAATAAACATAAAATTGCCTTATTGAAAGATTTACCAGTACTAAACCAACCATGAGATTCGACAAATTCTTTATTAATTATAACCGCCCACTCGTACCTTGGTAGCTCATTTGCAATTATTTTGTCAATTTTTGCTATATCCTGTACTAATTTACCTTCTACACCCGAAGAATATCTAAAACCCAATGAAACCCTCCAAAAGAAATCTTCTAATCTTTTTTTCATTTCACCAGTAGGATTGTGTTTATGTTTGAAGAAAAAGTAACTAAATGGAATGATTAAGGCATTATATGGCAAAATTCTACCTACAACAATGCCGTAACTTCTAAAAAAATCAATACTACTTTTTATACAATTAACAGCTTCATCCCAAATATTAATGAAAGCCATCTTGTCTAATTTTAAGATTGTTTTTCTAGTGCAATCTTTTTCCAATAAAATAGATATAACTTGAAGAATAGTTGCTGAAGGAATAGTATCATAATGACTTGCGCTTAATTCAGACGAAAGTTCTTCATATTTTACTGACAAATCAAAAATTTCCTCTTCAGTAGAGTTGCCTTTTTTAGATTCGAAAATATGATAAGTTTTGGCTACCATAATTTCAAAAAGGGACAACGATTTACCTCCCACATTCAATCTTGTAAATACTTCAGTAGCGACATCTATTTGAGCGTTTTTAAGGTTTATTATTGAAAAAGTGTAACCTGTCAGAACATTTCTATAGTAATCTAGTTTTTCATGATGTTCGTCAGGATAGGCTTTGAAAATTGCATATCCTCCTTTCATTAAATCTGTAATTTTTATTTTGTTTTCAAAAGTTCTATTTTCAAGATCTGTACTTACAACATCATCATCGTCAGAGGCCAATAAATCAATATAAATTTCCGAATAATCCGTTGTTTTCCCATCTTCCTCTCCAATTTTCACCCCTTTTAAAGCTGAATACAGTGAAGTCAATCGCTGTTGACCATCAAGTACATAGTTTACAAATTCACCGCTCTTTGGTTCTGGTAAAGAAATATTACCCAAGTTTCTTACAGATCTTAATCGCTCGTTTGTTCTCCAATAAATAAATGTTCCAATCGGATAACCTTTTATAATACTATCTAATAATTTGGCAGAATCCTTAATACTCCAAACAAACTTTCTTTGAAATTGTGGGATTTTTACTTGACCAGTTTCGATTTCACTTAAAAGGTCTGAGTATTTAACAGATATATTTTGTAATGATGTGCTCATTTTGTTTCTAAATTTTATTAACTAATTATTGTTTAAGCGATGTTGTTCCCAAGTAATCAAATCAAAATTATCAATAACTTCTTCTATGAAAGAAATACCTTCAGCAGTTAATAACCCCATGAAAATAAATTCTCCCATTTGATGAAATTTATGAAGCTTTGCTTTTACTAAATAAGAATTCTTATAATTTACTAAATATGGCTCACCTAAAGCATTTTCATTATAAAAATGATCTTTTGCTAAAGCGACATTTTGATTTTGATAATCTGTTGAAGTAATCATTGCCCCTTGAAAATCTAAACCATCAAGATGATCATAAAAAACAATAAAATGCCCTCTTTCAAACTTTCCATTTTGTATTTGTCCACGATGATTTTCCACTCCTTTTAAAATGTAACCTCTTTGACATTCTTCAACTGTGATTATTTCCCCAATTACCATTTCAATTTTTTTTAGTTTTAACATCTATTCCTTCTTCCATCTTTTGATTACTTCATCAAAGTTTACATCATTCCAAGTCTTTTGCCATTCATCTTGAAATTTAATAGACTGGGATTTAGGTTGAGGATTTGGCATATCTAGTTTTACTACAGATGGAATTAAAGTTGCATCACCTACAATCAAGCATTCTCCAGCACTAAGATTAGGCAAAATATCTGCAATTGCATTTGAATTTTCGGGCATTAATGCTTTTACATAATTTTGATCATTTACATTAGTAAGTCTTAAAGAAATAAAATTATTACATTGTGAAAAAATAGTTTCTGAAACCTCTGAAGGTCTTTGACTAACAACCATTAAACTTAAACCGTATTTCCTTCCTTCTTTTGCTATTCTCTCTATAGATTTTTTGGAAGCTTTATACTCTGCCCCACCTGATTTTGGAATGTAATTATGAGCTTCTTCACAAACAATCATAAAAGGAATATCGTTATACTCTTCTGTAGTATGTTTAATTTTTGAATAATGGAAAGCAAAGTCAAAAACTAATCTTGATACCAAACTGACCGTTATACTTAATACTTCAAAAGGAATTCCACTTAAATCAATAATTGTAACATTAGATTTATCCAAGTATCCTAAAAACTGTTTTAATACATCTCCAAAATCTTCAGTGGAGTGGATATTTCCATCAGGTTTAGTTGATTTTAATATAAAATCCAATCTCTTATCAGATAATTTAGTTTCAAGTCTAGATATAAACCTGTTAAATTCTCCATGAAAAGCACCATTAGATGCTTTATTCGCAACGGCAGTAGATTGTGTAACAAAATCAAGTTTATCATCAAAATACAAAAGCTTTTCTGGATCCGTTATTAAAGTGGTATCACTTAACTTTGGACAATTTTCACCAGGTAACTTACTTACTACTTCATGATTCAAATTCCAAATATATGTATAAACTTCTTGGATACTAAAATATACTGGAGTATCATAATTTATTTTATCTTTTAAAGTATGGTTATATTTTTCTTTGTTTAATATAACTGCACGTTTAAATTGTGATACTTGGTTATGATGATTGTTTTCATTTCCTTCAATAAATAAACTCTCTAGTTCTTCTGAATTCATTAACCAATAAGGTAATTGTAAGGTGTCTACATCTAAGTTATTAAGTGTGAAATTTTCTTGTGTTTGCAGATCAAATGCAGATTTATATTCCGAGTGGATGTCAAAAATTATTATATGAGAATTTTTCTGATTACCAACATTAATGTTCTTTCCATTGTCTATTCCGACAACATCTTGTAGAATTTTTGAAACTGTACAAGATTTTCCTGATCCTGTCGAGCCAACCAAAGCTACATGTTTACCAAAGAATTTGTTTGCATCTATTTTAAAATCAACACCATAATTTTGTACGAGCTTACCAAAAGGAAAATTAAAATCTTTATTTGAACTATAAATTAAATCCATCGTTGTTTCTTCCATTACAAAAACTGGTTCTGTTGGACTGGGTATCAAAGATGCTCCTCTAGTAAATACATCACCTTCTATATATCCAATAGGCTGAGTTTGTAAAACAAACTTTAATTGAGATGATAATTCAGAAAAAGTTGATTTAATATTCTGAATTATTGCAACAACTTTATTTAAATTACCATCTGAAATTTCAACATATTTTCCAATTTGGAGTTTCTTTTTATTTTTTTCAAATATTTCCGTACTAATAATTTGAATTGATATTGAATTTGGGGATGATTCTAAAACTTTTCCTATTTCTGTTGTGCTCATAATGTAGTTGTTAGTGAAAGAAGATATTTTATTTCATTTATCTCCGGGGTTTTTATTTTTTCAATATTACTAGTGCTTGTTATTTCAAAAGGAAAATCATTATCTGATATAATAAATATTTCATCTGCAACTCCTGAAGCGTGTACTTGGTCAAAATCATTTTCATGATTGCATAACCTTACTTTAAATTCTATATTACTATTTGAATTTTTAAGAGGTTCTCTTAAAAATCGTTTAATATCAAATACTCCTGCTTCAATACCTCTGACAGGAATTACATTTTTAGAAGCAATTTTTCTCCAAATCGAATTAATTATATCCTCTTCACAGATTAAACTAAAAATAGGACATTGATTTAGTTTAATCTTATTGTTGTACTTTATTACAAAATCTAAAATTAGATTGGATGCTTTTGTTTCAAAATCAGAAATATAATTACTGTCTAATACAATTAGCCTTACTCTAGAATTTATATTTAAATTATCTCGAAGTTGCTTTCTTCGCTGCTTTAATAATTTATCATATGATTGTAATTCTCTCGTCCATCGAGTAATTGCAGTCTTCTTTTTCGACCTCAGATTATTTAAAAAAGTAGATTTTTTTACAATTCGTTCAGTTTCTATGTGCTTGATACTGTATTCTGCAATTGCATGAATAGCATTTGGATAAAATATTTCTTCAGCATCTTCAGTACTAAATCCTTCTCGGGATAGTGAAACTATAACGGATTTTTCTGTATCGGCTAAGGATGCTCCAAAATGAATTTCAAATACATCTATAAATTCATCAATATGAGCAAAGCCTGTTAGCTCTGCAGTATACATTTTATAAGCCTTTGCTTCACTTTTTAGTATTTGTTCAATTTCAGTTTTATTGAGTTTCTTAATAGAACCAACCGTTTCATTCGGGAAGTGTGCATGAAGTCTATATTTTATACCTGCTGTTTGATTATTCTTAAAATGAAGCAACATTTGTAATACAGGCTTATAAATATCTGAAAGTGTAAATTTTGTTTTACATTCATGATATTTACATTGAAAAACTTCATAACCTAATGGTGTTAAAATATCAATATCTTCAATTATCCCTTCAATAGTTATTTCAGAATCACTAGTATCTTCAATAATTTTTTGTAATGTTATAATAAATTGGTAAATAAAACCTTGTATTGTATAATCTGCCGTCCTACTCATGTTTGTATTTTTAGACAATTGTTATTTTTTCTTCTCTTTTGCAGACAACTCACTTGTATATTTCTCATACAACTCAAACAAAAACTCCATGCGTTTGGCCTCAGAAGTAAAAGTTTGTTTACTATAAGCTAAATCAACGGCTTTATCTAATTCCGTATGTGCTTTTATTAAAACCGGAGGCATTGTTAATGGATGATATAAATCTGCTAGTGAACTAGTAGGGAAAGATGCTCTTGTATCTAAAATATTTTGAGCTTTTTCTTCAATAGATTTTATTTGCTTAATAGAGGGATTTTCTGGCCATGGATAGTTATTGTAAACTATATCTTTTGAATATCTATAGTCGCTTTTAATTCTTCCACAAGTTGTTTTTATCCAAGTTAAGTGCATTATTGATTGGATGATTCCAAAATGAAATAAGCTTGCATTCGCAATCGTCATGCAAGTATCTCCTGCAATATTATTTTAAAAAAAATATCCAAGAGGTATGTATTTTCTATTTTCTGACGAATGTCGCGGAATTAAAATAAACGTATCAGGCTGATTTTTATCACGGAATAAACTTGGAATAGCTGCAAATTTTTGTGTAGATGTTGATATACTAGCAAGTCTAAACTTTTTCACTAATTCGATACGTTTTAAAACTTCTGGCATTTGTTTTAATTCGTTAGGTTCTGCATCAACTAACCATAGACACCAACGTTTACCATTGTTTAAAAATTCATAAGCTGAAATTAATGGCAAAATAAATTTTTCAGAACTTGGCTCTTTTAAAATAAGTTCTCTTTTGTCTTCATCTGACAGGAGCAAATAACCACCATCTAGAGGCATATTGCCAAAATTCATTTTTGGAACATCACAAATTGGATTTGTTTCTTTTGCTATTAAAATATCTTTTGCATCAACCAAATAGGGATTAATATTTTTTGCTTTTATCTCGTGTGCTTCCCCTTTTATATCTTCATATTCAAAAATACTTTTATTAATAGTATCAAAGTTTGCGAAACCAACAATTACGCAATATACAGCTGCATTCCCCTTTGCTTCATTACTCCATCTAAAAGTACGATGTGCAAAATGAATTTTTATTTCATATTTATTTAGCATTTGTCCCCAAAGTATACTGGTTTGCTCCCCTTGTACAATAGAATTTGTCGAAACGAATGCTACTTTTATTTTAGTTTTTTGAATATATTTTGCAGCTTTTAAGTACCAACCTGTTACATAATCTAAAACACCACATCCTTGTACGTTATTAAATTCCTTTACAATTTGATTTCTCTGAAATTGGCTCATAATTTTTGAGCCAATAAATGGTGGATTTCCAATAATAAATGAAAGTTCATTTTTGGAAACAACCTCTTCCCAATCAACTTCCAATGCATCACCATGATATATTTTAGCTGATTTTTTCAATGGCAAACGTGCAAAATACTGTCCAAATTCATTACTAATCTGCATATTCATCTGATGGTCAATTAACCACATAGCAACTTCAGCAATACGTGCAGGGAATTCTTCATATTCAATACCGTACATCATATCTACATCTAACCAGATTATATCGCTTATATCTAAAACCCCTTGCCCAGATTTGTATGTTGCACGTAATACTTCCAGCTCCAATAAACGTAACTCACGATAAGTAATAACTAAAAAGTTACCACAACCACATGCAGGATCTAAAAATTTTAATTGACTAATTTTTTTATGAAATGCTGGCAATTTATTTTTACTACCTTTTACAGTTTCAAACTCAGTCCAAAGTTCATCTAAAAATAAAGGCTTAATTAATTTTAAAATATTGCTTTCACTAGTATAATGAGCACCTAAGTTTCTTCGCTCTTTAGGGTTCATAACACTTTGAAACATCGAACCAAAAATTGCAGGTGAAATTTTACTCCAATCGATATAACAGCAGTCCAATAATGCTAATCGCATTTTGGTATCAAAACTTGCCATTGGCAAAATTTCTTCGAATAATTTACCATTTACATACGGAAAATCATTCAATTGTTCGTCAAGATTTTTAAAACGTTTCTCCTTGGGTGTATTTAATACCTGGAATAATTCTTGAATTTTGGAAGCTAAATCACTTCCATCTTCAGCCGTTCTGTACTCTATATAATCTTGAAATTGTTGCTTGTCAAAAATGGTCGTATCTTCTGCAAATAGGCAAAATAAAATTCTAACTAAATACACTTCTAGCAGGTGCCCTTCATATCCAATTTCTTCTAATCGATCATGAAGTTTTCCCATAAATTCTGCCGCTTTTATATTGGCAGGATCTTGCTCTTTATAAGTTTTCTTTTGATAGCCTAATAGTGCTCCAAAACTTTGAACATTCAAAACCAATTCATCTAATGTAAATTGTAGCGTTGTTTGGTCCTCTGTATCATACAATCTAAAAATATTAAAATCGCATACTAAAACATATTTTGGTAGTTCATTTTGTTTTAGACCATGAGTATAATCTATAGCTTGCTGAAAAGCTTTATCAAGATTTTTTCCTCGACTTTTCATTTCAACCAAAATTGTACCTTTCCAAAGTAAATCGATATAGCCATCAGCGTCCGAAAGTTTTTTTACTCTATGCTCGAAGGTTCCTATTTTTTTTCTAGTAATTCCAAAAACATCAAAAAAAGCGTCTAAAAATGGCTTGGCATCAGCCTCTTCATTAGTAGTATTTTGCCATTCTTTAGAAAACCCTAATGCACGATCCTTTATTTCATTCCAACTTAAAGCCATAAATCTATTTTATTTTGTAATGTTTCAAATATAAAGTAATTTTAACAAGAGTATCTACATATATTTTAACAACGTGGGTTAACAAATATATATATTTATGAATTAATAGATTTACGTTAAACCGTAATCATATATTTTTTACATTCCTTTGCTTTCTTTTAGTAATAAAATAGTAAATGTTAAACTTGCGGTGAAAAAACAATATAATCACCGCATTTTTTGCGGAGAATAATTACTATATTTACCGCATAAAACTAAAATCAATGGCAATCTATATTCATCAACTTAAAAATTGGCCTAATCTACAGTGGGATGAGCAAGAATTTAATTCGTTATTAAGCGAAGTTAGAATCTTGCAAGGCAAACTTATGGGTAAAGTTGAGTTATTAGGTTTTGAATTAAAAGACGAAGCTAACTTAGAAACCTTAATTCAAGATGTAATACAAACTTCTGAAATAGAAGGAGAAATATTAAATCCTGAATTGGTTCGTTCCTCAATAGCAACAAGACTTGGTCTAGAGTATTCAGGTTTAGAACACTCAGACAGACACGTTGATGGAATCGTAGAATTAATGCTTGATGCTACGCAAAACAATAATAAAACATTGACAGATGAGCGCTTGTTTGGTTGGCATGCAGCACTATTCCCAACGGGAAGAAGCGGTATGCATAAAATTGAAGTAGCAAATTGGCGTTCAGGAGACATGCAAGTTGTTTCAGGAGGCATGGGACGTGAAATAGTTCATTATGAAGCTCCAAAAGCAGAACAGTTAGAGTTAGAAATGAAATATTTTATAGATTGGTACAATAACGAACAAAATCTAGAATCGCTCCTTAAAGCAGCTCTTGCACATCTTTGGTTTATAACCATACACCCATTTGATGATGGTAACGGAAGAATAGCCAGGGCAATTACTGATATGCAACTTTCAAAATCCGATGGTGTAAATCAAAGGTTTTACAGTATGTCAACAGAGATAAACAAACAGAAGAAAAGTTATTATACCATTTTAGAGCGAACTCAAAAAGGCGATTTAGACATTACAGATTGGATTATTTGGTTTTTAGAATGCTTAAAAAATAGTATTCTTCACTCGAGTATAATAGTCGACAAAGTGGTTAAAAAGCATCATTTTTGGGTAAAATATGCAAGTAAAATAAGTAACGAACGTCAACAAACTATGCTTAATAAACTTATGGATAATTTTGAAGGCAACTTAAATACTAGTAAATGGGCAAAAATAGCTAAAACTTCTCCAGATACTGCTCTTAGGGATATAACCGATTTAGTCAACAAAGGTATTTTGATTAAAGCTGATTCTGGTGGAAGAAGTACTCACTATATTTTAAACGATAAATTCTAAGAAAATCAAATAAAAAGATCATTATAAAAAACTTAAATTAGATACCTCTTTGTTTTAAGATATTGTAATTATGGAAAGAAAAATGAGAACTATTCATCCTGGGGAAATTTTAAAAATGGAACTTGTTGAAGGAAGAAAACTTTCAATGTGTAAAATTGCTGAATTGTTAGATTCTACAGTTTTAGATATTTCTAATATTTTTAACGGGAATGCGGGAATCTCTGCTGCTATAGCTTTAAAACTTGCAGCCGTTTTTGGAGGTAAAGCAGATTTTTTTAAGCGTCTACAAGTGAATTATGATTTAAAAAAACAAAGAACAATTTAAAGACTTAATTATTTAGAACAAAGATATTCCATATACCAGTCTAAATAATGCCAATTTATGGCATAAAGTTAATTAGATTTGTCTTAATTAGAGCCATAAATATGGCTGATATAAATAAGTTACCCGTAATCTTCCTAAACAATATTATGAAAAAACAACTTGAAGTTGACTTAGAATTAGAATACTTAAGACTACCCTCTAGATTTGAAATATTAGAAAGAGAAGTTTCTGACAAAGGTTTAAATATAATACAAATCGTCCACGAAGTAGAAGAAGGTAAAAATCAAATCCAAACATTATTAAAACAACTCAAGTTTAATAAAATTGGTAGATTTCAAGTTTTTTATGGCGTTTCAGGAGCAGGCAAAACTACGTTTATTAAAACTTTATCTAATTTCTTTCAAGATATCGAAATTATATCTATTTCTAGAGATTTAAAACTAGACGAAATTCTAAACTATATAATCAAAGAAAAATCAGATATATTAAACAATATAGTCATTTTTGAAGATAGAGATAATCCCAACGAAACCATTGAAGATTTAAAAGATTTTTTTGAGGAATTAAGATTTATTTTTCGAAAGAAAGAAGGTGAAATTATAATTATTTGGCCTATAACTGATTGGGAAGCTGCTGAATTCATTTCTAAAATTGCATGGAATACAGGAAGAGATAGTGTAACACCAAACGAGAAACCATTTATTTTCAATGGATTAGACAAATCATTATTTTATGACATTGCTGATGTTACATCTAAAAATATAAACGGTATAAGTCTTGAAACTTACGGTATTACTAAAACTAGTACAAACAAAATTTTAAAAGAAGTAACAACAATTGGTCAATATTTTTCAGAATTAGAAAATTTATCTATTAATATTTCTGCAAACAACGATATATTTCTGAAGAACAAAAAAGTTCCGAAAGTTTGGATTCTACTTCCCGGAGATGATTCCGTTGAAGTTGATAGAACAGTTAAATCATTAACCCAAGGAATTAAAAACAAAATAGATATAGATAGATTCATCGCTACCTTAGATGATTCTGCAAATCAATCTTCATACTTAAATGACTGGCGTCAAAGGCGTGAAATAGCAGCATATTTAATGAGATTATTAGATGTACGAATTATTCCAATTTTCCCTAATCTTTCACTATCAGCAGTTAGAGCTTTTGGAGATGACTCAATAAAATCTAGTTTAAATAAGAAAGATGAAAATGAAGTTATGGCAATTGATATATTTAAAAAAAGCACTTTATATAAGTTGCTCTTTGAAGAATTCTCATCAGCTGAGTCTTCACCGACTAGAACTACCGAACAACAATCTAATGAATACATTAGACTACAAAAATTTGCAGAAAAAGAAGATAAGTTATTAAATAAAGCTATAGGAGATGCTTTGATTGAAACTTTAGATTCCGAACAAATAAAGGCAATTGTTTATATTGAAAAACAAGAACTTGAAGGTTTTAATCTTAAACCAGATATCCAAATTCATAAAGACGAAAAGACTGTAATTTGTTTAGAGCCAACATGGCGTACGACAGGAAAAGGTATAGAAGGTGAAATTGATAAAAAACAAAATTCTTTAACTACTGGTCATATTCAACAATATTTTCTCAATAAGGTTATGGAGTATGTAAAGGAATTAGGATACTAAAAACTACACATCATTGCTATAATGACTTTATAGGCCAATTGGCTTAATAGGAAACTAGTTTTGTATAAGGAAACACGTCAAAGCGCAAAAAAATCACGATAAATTAAAATGGAAGGAAAAACATATAAAGACTATTTAGACAAAACATTTCTTGAAGAACTAAATTATAAAATCTGGTCGACAAAAGGAAGTAGATTTAATGCTAGCACAAGACTAACTCAGACTTCACGTCTATCAAATTTATCTGTTAATTTATTATCGGTTTATCTGACAGCTGTTGGTCTTCTTGGTGTCTATAATATTCATTTTAACCAATTAAATGAAGATTTAATTGCATATTCTATTACTAGTTTGTCAATACTTGCATTGGTTTTTGGACAAATAGAAAGCGCAAAAGATTTTTCAATGAAAGCGAAAGAATTCCATAATTGCGGTTTAGAACTTTCCGAAATTTACAATGACTTGAGAATTTATAAAACGTTAACCGAAAATCAAACTTTGAGTGATAATGAGAAATTTGCAAAAAAAATATCCGACGAATATCAAAGAGTTTTAGAAAGACATGAAAATCATTTACAGATTGACAATGATTTATTCAAAACCAAATCAGCAAAGTATCATTTACTCTCAAAAAATGATGTGTTTAAAATTAAAATTGATTATTACTTTAGAACAAAATTTCTATACCATTTTCTAATATTAGCTCCACCAATTATTATTACTACATTATTAGTAGTAATAAATACAAAATAGAAATTGGTCTAGCCACCAATAGCGGTTTACTAATCGAGTGTATTTGATCTGAATTTAAAGATAAGTCTGTAGATAACCAATCGTAAATTAAAAGTAAACAAGTCCAAATATTTTTTACTTTCAGTAATTAATTTTATTTCATCAGATCACTACACCTCTTGTACACCTCTGCCCTTGTAAACCCTTACAAACAAAGAAAAGTTAGATATTGTATCGGGAAGTAAATCAACTTTCTTTAAGTTTCTTATACTTTCTATTACTTGACTACCATTGATTTACCTTAATTTTTGCTTTCTTGTATTATCTTTAGTTTGTACATTCTTTAGTCTTTAAATAAAAGTGGCGCTAATTCTTTGAAACTGCGACGCCAGGTCTGAAATTCATGAGCTGTATTTTCAGAAATATAAGAGGCAGCATTGTATCCGGCCTCTTTCAGCGTTTTCACTGCAGTCTGCACAGATTCAGGTCTTTCACGGCTGCCGCAGCTTATAAAAATTAGCTTAACCTTTGATTTGTCTTTAATTTCTTCAGGTTTATAAATTCCTCCGCTTAAAAGCGCATAATGAGAAAAAACATCGGGTTTATTGAGTGTGATGCTATGCGTTTCCATTCCTCCCATTGATAAGCCCGCCATTGCCCGATTTGCCTGATTGGAAAGCGTTCTGAAATTTAAATCAACATAGGGAATTAACTCTTCTACAAGAACAGCCTGAAATGGTTCTATCCTGAAACTTGCCAGACCGCCGTATTTAACATCATTTGTCATACCATATGTCATGACGATAATAAATGGTTTTATTTTGCCCCCTGCAATCAAATTGTCCATAATTAAATTGACACGCCCCTGATTGCTCCAGGCTGTTTCATCTTCTCCCCAGCCATGCTGTAAATACAAAACCGGATATTTTCTCGTTTTATCTTTATAATAATCCGGAGGTGTATAAACAAAAGCCCTTCGTGATGTATTGGTACTTCTTGAGGGGAAAAGAATCTGCTGTACATTTCCGTGCAAGACATCTTTGAGCGCATAAAAATCCTGATCGTGGGCCGGTATTTCGATCCCGCTTTCCCAACGAGTTGAACCATAAAAATTGAGTGCACCCGGATCGTTGAAAATACCGCCATCAACGGTGAGATGATAATAGTGAAAACCTTCGTCCATTGCACCAGCTGTGGTACCTCTCCAATAACCATCATGGTCTTTTGCAAGAACTGTTCCTCCTTTTGCTCCTCCCAAACCCAGACTTACTACAACAGATGTGGCTTCGGGAGCTAAAATCTGAAATCGCGCATAACCCTGAGAATTCACTTTTGGAAATTCCTGCCCAGGCTGATTAACTGCTGATGGTTTAAAATCTTCTATAGCCGTTGTCTGCGCAAAACCTACGACACCTGACAAAATCAATGCCCCTAAAAGAACAATTATATACTGTTTCATGTTTTTTTCTTTAAAAGTTATTTTACATTCGGAACTATAATTTGATATTTTCCGCTAAGATGCATCAAACTAAAAAGATACATTAGCCCATCGTAGTAAGGGTCAAAATAACCATCTTCATAGGGTTCGAGTTTTGCATTCCAGACAGCATGAACAAAATCTATACTCTCTTTATCTTGATTGACTAATGATGCAGTAGCCGCTGTTGATACTAAACCTATCGAGTGTCTGAGTTTCTTGACCGGACCAGCCTGAAGAATAAAATCAGGAATAGAACCGTCCAGATTAAATTGATCTTCATAAGTATCTAATCCCTTAGATCTAAGGAAATTTTGAAATCGCTTAGCGTAATCTTCCTGCCATTTTTTATCTTCTCCGTACCAAGTATAATCCATTGCTATATTCATAGGAACGCGCCAGGAATCATAACGAAATGCAGGAGGCATCCAGGGTGTCGGATGTGGTTCTCCATTAAACTCCGTATAATCTGAAGTCAGTCCTGTTAGCGGATGACAGGCTTTATGCAGAAAATCACGAGAAACATCGGCACATTCTTTATAAAATTTCTCATGCCCGTCTTTGGCATACAATGCCCATATTTCATAAAATGCAGGAACATGATAAGACGGATCTGTCCAGTTATATCCATCACCTTCCGGCACAAAGGAAATCTGTTTATGAGCTGTATTTATGATATTATGCACATTGGCAGTACCATCTTTTTTCCACATAGCATCTAAAATTCTTCTGGCTTCTTTGTAATAGTTTATTCCTGTAGCATTTCCCCATTTATTCGATGCAAAAAGCAGACTGGTTACATAATACAATTCTCCGTCTGAGGCAGAACCGGGAGAATTTTGTTTCTTAGTTTGCGGATTCACGCTCCAAGCAAAATAACCTTCCCGAGGCCCGTTTTGATGTTGCATATATTTTACAGACCATCGCCAGAGTCGATCAAAAACTTCTTTTTTATTAAGCTGAACCGCAACCATCATTCCATAAGACATTCCTTCGGTGCGGGCATCTTTATTTTTTAAATCAGAAACATATCCTAACGAATCACCTTCTTCAAAATATACTCGATTTGGTCCTTCAAAAACATCATAATAGGCTTTAGATAACTTTTTGTCTATTTCAATTTGGCTGTACCCTGCTGCTGCAAAAAGATTTCGATATTGAAGCTTTTTGAGTTCTGACTTTTCTATTTTCTTTTTATTTTGACTAATGACAAAAACTGGAATAATCAAGATAAAAATTATTATTAAAATTCGGGTTTTAACCAGCAGTTCACCTATGAAATTATTTATAATCATGTTTAATTTTTTAATTGATTTAATTTAAAACTCTATTAAATTGTTTTTACTTCTTTGCAAATGAGCAAACATTGTCTTGTCATCATAAATAAGTTATTCATAAAAATTAATTTGAATTTGATTCGGTTTATCCAAGAAGTGTATTTAGTAAAAATAGAATAAAAAAATTACAAAACAATCGGTTGTATTTTATTTAATAAAACAATTTGTCAAAAATAATCACAATAAAACGAAATATTATCATTATTTATAACCAAAAAAACTAATTAAATTCAATAAACAACCAAAATTAAAATTAACTCCTATAAAAATTAAATGTAATATAGCTTAAAATCAAATTATTAATAAAAATACAACTGGTTGTTATTAATATAATTTAGACTAACAAAAAAAGCATATACTGAAAGAATTTTTAATTATTTTAAGGGCAATTTTATTTTTTTTAACCATTATTAATATCAGGATCTTATTTTTTCAGAATGGTATCGATAGCGGAAAATGTGAGATTCATTTAGTTTGCAATTCTACTTTGCAATGTATTTCAAAAAACACTAAACAACATTAAATCAAAACACAAACAACATTAACAAGCGCTTTTTTTTAAGTTTTTTCATGACAATAAACTAAAATAGCAATTTATATAATAGATTTACTAAAGCTAAATAATGCTTCAAATAAACTATTAAAGGCTTCAAAAATGATAATCACTTTTGAGATTTCAAACTATTTTTACTCTCCCTGATTTTATTAATATGAAACAGAAATATAAGGTTTCGTTTTTTTTAAGGAACGATCAGTTTAATTTTTTTTTAAAGTAACATAGTAGGTAAAAAAAGAACAAAATAACCCGTATATATTATGAGCAAAACATCGCAAAAGCTTTCTGTATTGGAAAAAATAGGCTACGGTTTAGGTGATTTTGCAGCAAATTTGATTTTTCAGACTCTGCTGACTTTTTTAGCCTTCTTTTATACAGATGTTTATAAAATTCCCGCCGGAACAGCTAGTATAATTATTTTTGTGGGTGGCTTTATTGGTGCTTTTTTTAATATCATTATGGGTGTTATTGCTGATCGTACTCAGACACGATGTGGGAAATTCAGGCCCTGGATATTATGGACTGCCTTACCTTTCGGAATTGCTTCTGTCCTATCTTTTTTGACTCCTGATTTTGGAGCAAGCGGCAAGATCATCTATACCTTACTGACTTACTTTATTTTGGTCCTGATATATTCTGCCAATAATCTGCCTTATGTAGCCTTAAGTGGCGTATTGACCGGTGACATGAAAGAGCGAAACAGCCTTTCTTCCTATCGTTTTGTAGCCGTTATGGTAGCCCAATTTATAATTCAGTCCCTTTTATTGCCATTGGTTCTAATTTTAGGACATGGCAATGAAGCGGCTGGTTTTAAAAACACGATGATACTCTTTGCTGTTGTTGGGGTGATTTGCTTGCTCATTACTTTTTTTACTACCAGAGAAAGAATTATACCAGCAAAAAATCAGAGATCTTCAGTTAAACAGGATTTTATTGATTTATCTAAAAACGGACCATGGCTGGTTATTTTGCTCGTGACTATTCTGGTATTTATAACCTTGTCGTTAAAAGGAGGAATGTATGTTTTCTATTTTAAATATTATCTGGATCCTGTTGCTCAAACAGATTTTTTGAATAATATTGGTTTTACATCGCTCGTTAATAGATTAAATGATTCATTAACCACAATGGGATTTGTAGATTTCCAGTGGCCAAAAGACGTTCCTACTTCTGCATTTAGCCTCTTTAATGCCGGAGGAATTATTTTTATGATCTTTGGGATTATGTCTTCTAAATCGCTTGCCGATTCCTTTGGTAAAAGAAACATCTACATCATCTTTATTTTCTTATCCGCTATAAGCTTACTGGTTTTTAATTTCTACAGCAGAACAGCTATCACCCTGGTTTTTATAACCCAGCTGTTACATGGGTTCATTTACGGAATCACGATTCCGCTATTGTGGGCTATGATTGCCGATGTAGCTGATTACAGTGAATGGAAAAATAATCGAAGAGCAACTGCTACTGTTTTTTCGGCTATGCTTTTCGGATTAAAAACAGGAATTAGTATTGGTGGTGCATTAGGAGCTGCTTTTCTATCTAAATATGGTTACGTAGCCGAAGAGGTCAATCAAGTTCCGGCAGCGGTAGAAGGAATTAAACTTTCTATAAGTATCTATCCTGGTTTTATATTTATTATAAGTGCAGTTCTTTTGTGTTTTTATGTAATAGATAAAAAATTAGAAATTCAGATTGAACAAGATTTAAATGAAAGAAGAGATAATGACAAAAAACAGAGGATTAAATTAGAATAAATTAAATTTTTAAATTTAGACACAGCATAAACCAGCTTTATAATTCCTCTCTCTGCCACCCAAAAATGTAACGCCTTTTTTAAAGCTCAAAATATCCACTATCATGTATTCTTTTAAAAAACAAATAATTGGTTTTGGATTTAATATTATATATTTAATTTTAATTTGCTAATCATTTTATAATGTCCTCAAAAAAATATTTTAGAGTCAGCTTCATCTTATTTTTTATAATAAATAATCTGTTTTCTCAAAATACATTTGAAAACTATCAATTTCGGTTACTCAATAATGAGACTTCAAAGAGTGGCATTTACACCATTACACAGGATCAATTTGGCGTTATATGGTATGGAACAAATGGTGCGGGTTTATATAGATATGATGGCATAAATTATGAAGTGTACGAGCAAAATTCCAGGCTTAGCAATTCTATTAATAGCAATCTAATTTATGTTGCTTACGTCGATAAAAACAACCGGTTGTGGATAGGAACTGATGAAGGATTATGTCTATACAATCGAGATTTAAATACATTTGAAAGTATTAATATTCAAAAAAAAATCAAAAAAGAAACAGTCATTTCTGTTAAAAGCATTATTGAAGATAATAATGGTAATCTTTATTTAGGAACATTCAATAGCGGTTTACTCAAGTTCAATATAAAGTCGCGGGAAATCATTAAAATTAATCCCGATACTCGCACCACAAATTACCTTATAAACTGCCTGGTAAAAGACAAAAAAGGAATCATTTATCTGGGCACTAACTTTGGTTTAAAAATAGTTGACCCGATAAAAAATGAGATTAAAAAAGTAAACATTAACAAAGGCAATGAATTACTCTCAGGAAATATCATCTCTATGTTTTTTGACAGTCGGCAAAACTTATGGATTGGTAACGGATTTAAAGGCCTTCTAAAAGTAGATCTATATTCTAAAACAAAACAGGCTGTTTCTTATCCTATTACAAAAAAAAGAATCATGTCGATCCTGGCAACAGATCCTAAAACGATTCTCTGTGCTACAGAAAATGATGGTCTAATTGTAGTCAACGACCAAGGGGCTGTTCAAAAAAAATATGTAAACAATAAATTCAATATTCGCAGTTTAAGTTCTAATTCTGTTTGGTCTTTATTTTTAGATAAAGAAAAAAGAATTTGGCTGGGGTATTACAACAAGGGTTTAGGTATTTTTGATAAAATAGACAGTAAGGTAAGCATAATCGAAAGTTTGCCCGGAAACCCTCAATCCTTACAAACCAATTGTGTTACCAGTGTTGCAAAAGATAAGCAAGGCCAGTTATGGATTTCTATGGAAGGCGGTGGTGTCGATATTTACACCCCTAAGAACAAAAGCTTTAAACATATTTCAAAATCAAATAGCAGCTTTTATTCCGGATTAACCAACGATAATATCACAAATGTTTTTATTGATAAAAAGCAGAATATCTGGCTATCAAGCTGGAATGAGGGAATTTTTCTTTTAAAGAAAGGAAGCAAAAACTTTATTAATTACAGCACAAAAAACACTCCTGATTTAACCTCAGACAATATTATGAGTATTACTGAAGACTCTAAAGGTGTGATCTGGATAGGAACCTTTTCAAAAGGGCTCCACTACTATACCCCATCAGACGGTCAATTCCATAATTGCAATACTAAACCATTCCACACAAATGGACTCATAAATTCAGACATTAGAAAGGTAATGGTAGATTCGGATGATGCCGTCTGGGTTGGTTCAACAACGGGTTTGTATCAGGTTAAAACAAATGATTATGTTTCTTTTTCAGTAACTTCTTTTCGGGATAAAATGTCTGAAAAGTTTAAAAATCACAAAAGCACACATACCATTAACACTTTATATGAGTCCAAAAACAAAGAAATCTGGATTGGTACTGATGGCGCCGGATTATTCAGCTACAATAAAAAAACAGATTACCTCAAGTGGTATATCAATTTTGAAGGGCTTCGTGAAAAATCAATTTCGTCGATTATAGAATCTAATGATAACGACATTTGGTTAAGCGGAAAAAAGGGTATCACCAAACTCAATTTAAAAAACAAAACTGCCATAAATTACTCCACTTATGACGGTTTGCCCGGAAATGATTTTAACAATAATGCTGTTCTAAAAGATGAAAATGGATTGCTCTATTTTGGAAGTTATGAAGGCTTAAACTATCTTAATCCTTCAAGTTTAATTACAAGTAAAAAACAGCTTCCCATTTACTTAAGTGATCTGAAAATTTTTAATAAATCCGTAGGACCGCTTGAAGAGAACTCACCTTTAATAAAAGTAATCTCGGAAACAAAAAAAATAATACTCAAACATGATCAGTCTGTATTTACAATTGATTTTATTGCCATTAATTATTCTCTTCCTGCCAGAAATGAATTTGCTTATTATCTGGAAGGTTTCGAAGATTCGTGGAATTATGTTGGCAATAAACGCTCGGCTACTTACACGAATTTAACCCCGGGCCACTATGTTTTCAAGGTTAAAGCAGCCGAAAAAAACGGAGCCTGGAGCCCACCATTAGAATTAAAAATAGAAGTTTTGCCTCCTTGGTGGAAAACATCTTTTGCCTATCTCTTTTATGCCCTACTACTATTGGCTGCAGTTCATTTTGGCAATCAATACTATCAAAATCGTTTTAAACAAAAACAAATCATACAATTTGAAAAACAAAAGGCTATTCAAATTGAAAAGTTAAATAATAAAAAATTACAATTCTTTACCAATATCTCACATGAATTCAGAACCCCTCTAACTTTAATTTTAAATCCATTAGCAGATATAATCAAAAATAACAGCCCTGATTTACCAGACACTGTATTAAATAAACTACAGACCATTCAAAAAAGCTCCGAAAGACTTTCAAGATTAATCAATGAGTTAATGGATTTTAATCAACTGCAGTTTAATAAAATGACTCTTCAATTACAGCTAATTGACGTAGTTGATTTTACAAAAGAAATTGTGAGTTATTTTGAAGAAGAAGCAGTAAGTCGCAGAATTAAGCTTGTTTTTGACTCTGACAAAGTAGTATTAAAAGACTGGATAGATCCCAAAATGTTCGAAAAAATCATTTTTAATCTTATTTCCAATGCTTTTAAAGTTACGCCTGATAATGGGATAATAAAGATCAAAATAGTGGTTAACGAAGAATTGAGACATTTTCCGCTGATAAATACAACCAGTATTAATTCTTACTTTGAGGTTATTATTGAAGATACTGGGGCAGGATTAGATAAAAAAGATATTAAGCGAATCTTTGACCGTTTCTATCAGGTAAATAATTTAAATAAAGCGTATTATGGAAGTACCGGAATAGGACTGGAAGTGGTTCGCGGATTTGTAGAATTACATAAAGGAATAATCGAAGTAGAAAGTGAACTGGGCGTAGGCACAATTTTTAAACTATTATTCCCTATCGGAAAGGATTTTTTTAATGAAAACGAAATACTGCTTGAAGAATTTAAAAAGGAGAAAAAAATAAGCTTTACGCCAATTGAGGAAAAAGCGTCGGTGCCATCACAAATTAACCGGGAAAAACAAGATCGTGTTCATACTATTTTGATAGTTGAAGACAATGTCGAATTACGAAATTATTTAAAAACAGAACTCAAAAAAGAATATAAAGTTATAACTGCAGAAAACGGTCAGGTTGGTTTAGAATTGGCTTTACAAAAACTACCTGATTTGATTTTAACAGATGTAATTATGCCGGTTATGAACGGTTTAGAATTGTGTAAAAATATTAAAGCAGATTTAAAAACAAGCCATATTCCTTTAATGATGTTATCTGCAAAAGCATTAATTAAAGATAAATTAGAAGGGATTGACTCTGGCGCAGATTTGTATTTGAGTAAACCCTTTGATATGAATATTTTAAGATCCAGTTTAGTGCAGCTCATTAACAGCAGGCAAATTATGTTTAATAAATTTTATAATGGAATTACTCCAAAAGCAAAAGAAAAAACAACCACTTTAGATAATGAATTCATAAAAAATATCCTGAATTACATTAACGAAAACATTAGTAAACCGGAGTTAAGTGTTGAAGTTTTGGCTTCGAAAGTATTTTTAAGCAGAAGCCAATTGTATCGAAAAATTAAAACACTTACCGGGGTAACCGTAAATGAATTTATCCGTAATGTACGTTTAGAAAAAGCGAAAGAATTAATAGAGCTGGGTAATGATACTATAACCGAGATTAGTTTTAAGGTTGGTTTTAGTTCTCCTTCTTATTTCACAAAATGTTACAAAGAAAAATACGGATGCGCCCCTACTCATAACAACAAACAGTAAAATTTTAAAAAGAAGATCAAAGACGGTACAAACCGTCTTTTTTTTGCTTTATAAATAACTTGACTGCCTCTTCAGTTCAAAAAAATTGAGTTTACCAGATTAATAGCGTGTTTAATTTACAACAAACAATTATCCTGATTTGTTGCATTGAAATTAATCTGGTTCAACCATTTAGCAAATCATCAAATACACCCAAATAGTCTTTATTTTTTACAAATAACAAAAAAACTATATCTAAAAAATATTAATATTTTTTTTGACTTATTAATTTAAAATTAATACAAAAACATACAATACCCCAATATTATAAACTTTATGCTACAAAATTTATACTTTTTGCATCATATTTAGTATGTGAATTTTATGATACCATTATACTTTTGACGTAACACTATCAACTAAACTAGAGACTATTATTAACAATTTAAAAACAATTTTAAGTATGGACTAAAAACCAAAAGAATGTAGTTAAAAGCTCTTTTTTTAATGAAATTTTAGACAACTCTTCTTAAAAGTATGCTTTCAGAATTTTTAAAAAGAAATAGCTCATTAGCTAAAATTAAAATTATTACAAGAACTAAACTTTACAACCAAACAAACTATTTAAACTAATCAAAAAACCAAATTAAAATGATGTTAAAATTAAAATTTGCAATAATTGCATTGCTAATAATTAGCAGTCAGAATATAATGGCACAATCAAAGACGATACAGGGAGTGATTACTGATCCTTCAGGATTTCCTTTACCTGGTGCCAGCGTTAATGTGGAAGGTACAAAAAATAGCGCCTCAACAGATTTTGATGGTAAATACTCTTTAAAAGGAGTTACTGCTACAGACAAAATAACATATTCTTATGTAGGATTGATTTCGCAGACAATAACTGCTGGTACCAGAACTACAATTGATGTTGTATTAGCACTATCTACCCAAAACTTAAATGAGGTTATAGTAGGTTACGGAACTCAAAAGAGAACAAAAGTAACCGGGGCAATTTCGACAGTAGGATCAAAAGATATTGCAGCAGTTCCTATTACTAATGCAGAATCAGCTTTACAAGGTAGAGCTGCGGGTGTTACTGTTGTAAATGGTGCGCCGGGTTCTAATCCTACAGTTACGATTAGAGGTTTGGCTACCATGGGAAACAGCGCTCCTCTATATGTAATTGACGGTGTTTTGACCAGTAATTTATCTGGATTAAGTCCTAATGATATAGAGTCAATGTCTGTTTTAAAAGATGCTTCAACAACGGCTTTATATGGTTCAAAAGCTTTCAACGGAGTAATTATGGTAACGACAAAAAAAGGAAAAAAAGGGCCGGGTCAGTTAAATTTTAGCACTTATATAGGATCGCAGACTATTACTAAAAGATATGATGTTTTAAATACACAGCAATATCTTCAATACGCTAAAGATTTAGGAAGCGATTTAACGGCAAGAGCTGCTGAATTTGGAAACATAAACACCAATTGGCAAGACCAAATCTTTCAAAGTGGTTTGATGCAGGATTATAATTTGAGTTTCTCAAATGGTACTGAGACATCTACAAGCCGTTATTCTGCCGAATATTTAAAGCAGGAAGGAGCTGTAATCAATACAGGCTTTGAGCGCTATTCTTTTAGAGCTAATAACACACAGGATATCGGAAAACTAAAAGTAGGAAGTAATATTGGTATCTCATTTAGTACAATCAATCCGGAGCGTAGTTCAGGAGGAAGAACATTATTAGAACACGCTATTAAAATGGCACCTTATTTACCTGTTTACAATGATACAAATTTAGGCGGATATCAAGGCCCAAGTGCTGTTGACGGTAATGATGCCGAGAACCCGGTACGTGTAGCAAATTTAGGGTATCAAAAAATTAATAATTTATCGATAATAGGAAATATCTACGCTGAATTGGAAATTTATAAAGGTTTAAAATTCAGATCGCAGGTTTCATTAGATTACTACACGGGTAAAGATCATACGTTTGTTCCCAGTTATAGCGACGGTTCCTACCATAAACAAGCATATTCTACCACTAATGAAACAAATACTCAGGGGCAAACCATTGTTTTTGATAATAGTTTAACTTATAAAACGACTATTGCTGCCAAACACAACCTTGAAGTATTAGGGGTTATAACTAAAATTGATGGAAAATCACAAAATTTAGTAGCCGGAAGCCGTTATAATATTTCAGATGAAATAGATCAGTTGAGATACAACGAGGGAAGTTTGAGTTCTGCTAACTATGTGGAAAAAAATATTGGATACATTGCCCGTATCAACTACGATTACGATGATAAATACATATTTGCTGTTTCAGGCCGCAGAGATGCTTCTTCGCGTTTTGGTGCAAATAACCGCTGGGGTAATTTCTACTCAGTGGCAGTAGGATGGAATATAGCCAAAGAAAGTTTTATGACCAACTCTGTTTTTAGTACATTAAAACTTAGAGCCAGTACAGGAACAACAGGAAATGACAGAATAGACAATTATCAATACGCTGCTACATTACTTGCTGATTACAATTATCCAATTAATGGAGGAAATGCACCAGGAGTTTCTCTTGGAGTTGCTTCCAATCCTAACTTAAAATGGGAGTCTAAAAATGACCGAAACATAGGTTTTGATTTTGGTTTGTTTGACGAAAGATTTACCGGATCTGTTGAATATTTTAATAATAAAAGCAGTGATATTCTTTTTGCTGTTCCGCTGCCTGCGTCTGTAGGATCTGCCGGTGGAGGAACTCAGATTCAAAACATTGCCGATGTAAAAGTTTCCGGTTATGAAATATCATTAGGGTATAATGACAGAAAAGGAGACTTTACATGGTCAGCCATAGCAAATTTAGGAACAAGTAAAAATAAAGTGACCAGTTTAGCGCCTGGAGTAACTAGTGTATTGGGCGGTCCAACTGCAAGAGCCGGTTTAGAAAACTTCTCAAGACTGGAAGTAGGTCAGCCATTATTCTATTTTTATGGGTATCAAACCAATGGAATTTATCAAAATCAGGCAGAAGTAGACGCTGTTTTTGGACCAGGACAGACTATTGTTAAACCAGGGGATATTAGAATTGTCGACCGTGATGGCAATAAAGTAATCAACTCAGATGACAAAACAAATATCGGGAATCCGTATCCGGATTTCACCTACGGTTTAAACCTTACGGCAGCCTATAAAAAGTTTGATTTCAACTGTTTCATAACAGGAGTTCAGGGCAACGACATTTATAATGCAAATACTTTTGATTTAAAAGGAATGAATCGTTTGTTTAATGCCAGCACAGATGTTTTAGACAGAGCAAATGTTGTCAACGGCGTTGTTACCAATCCATCTGCTACTTTACCTAGAGCGCAGGGTGCAGACATCAACTGGTCATCAGCTAATCAGCGTTATATTGAAGATGGTTCTTATACCAGATTGAAAAATGTTACTTTGGGATATACACTTTCAGGAGAAACATTTGGCAGTCATTTTTCGAATATAAGATTCTATGTAAGCGGGCAAAACCTTATTACAATTACGAAATATTCCGGTCTGGATCCTGAAATTGCCCGTGCAGATGGTAATGCTAATTCTGCAGGTATTGACCTGGGAAGATATCCACAGCCTAAATCCGTGATTTTTGGACTTGATGTTAAATTTTAATTTATAAGATGATGAAAAAAATAAAATATATAGTTGTTGCAATGTTCGGAATTTTAGCCCTAAATTCATGCGACACAGCGGATTTAGAATTAACTAATCCAAACACACTATCCCCCGACACTTTCTTTAAAACTGCAGCGCAGGTAGAATCTTCTGTAAATGCAGCCTATGCAAATTTGCAGACAAGAGGACTTTATGCACGAAATTTTTCTTTTGCTATGGATTTAATGGGACAGGATGCTGCCGGAAATCCACAATTAGAAGGAAATAAAAAACCTTTTCAGGATTTTTCTTTTAACGCAGGAAATGATATTATTCAGTATTATTGGGAATCCTGCTATTTAGGAATATCCAGAGCTAATTTTGTTTTAGATAATGAAGCTAAAATTATCGCTTTACCAACTTCAGTTTTATCACAAGAGCAAAAAAATAAATTTTTAGGAGAAGCCCATTTTTTAAGAGCATATTATTATTTTCTTTTAGTGAAACGTTTTGGTGATTTACCAATTTACAAAACAGGAACTATTGCAGGTGCCGCAAGAAGTCCTAAAGCAGAAGTATATGATTTGATTAGAGCCGATTTCGAATTTGCTTCTCAAAATTTATTATCTAAAAGTACAGAAGTAGTTGGAAGAGCAACCAAAGAAGCCGCTTATGCATATTTAGGAAAAGTCCTTTTATACCAAAAGAAATACGACGAAGCTTTAGTTGCGTTTAATGGTGTTGTAGGATTTAGTCTGGAAGATAAAGGTAATTTCTATAATAACTTTATGGATGAAACCGAACATGGCAAAGAATCAATTTTTGAAATTGAATTTAATGAAAATAACGGAACAGGCAATAAATGGGATGATGCTGGTAATAGTGGCGGAACAGGATTTGCTGAGTCAACACTTAGAGGTCAGGAATATGGTAATTTAAGCTGGTTCAATGTCTATCCGCCAGACAATCTGTTAAACTCATTTGAGGCAGGAGATTTGCGTTTTGGAGATACTTTTTATGTACCAGGTTCAAAATATTTAAACGGAACCCGTACTATGACAGTGCAAAACTTTAGTACATCAGCAGGTATTAGAAATGCGGGGTGGAAAAAATACCAGAACTATTACAAAAGAGAGGATGAAGCTACACAGTCTAGTATAAATTTCAAAGTTATGCGCTATTCAGATGTATTGCTTATGAAAGCAGAATGTGAAAACCAAAGAGCAGGAGGTTCTCAAACAGCTGCTATAGCGTATATTAAAGAAGTGAGAGACCGTGCAGGTTTAACCACTACTATTGCTCCAACAAAAGATGCTGTTTTTGCTGCAATTGTTCATGAACGCAAAGTAGAGTTTGCCGGTGAGCAAAGCCGATTTGATGATATTATGAGATGGGGTAACGCTAGTACAGAATTAGCCGGTACTGGTTTTCAGACTGGTAAGAGTGAATTATGGCCAATACCAAACAGAGAAACATCTTCAAATCCTAATATAAAACCAAGTGATAACAATCCTGGTTATTAAGGAATTAAATTTTGGTAGTTTAAGTTAAGTTAGTAATTTTGGTTAAACAGCGCATTATCATGCGCTGTTTTTCAATATAATAAATAATCTATTAATGGAAGCAATGGAAAATTACAGCGTACTAATATTCAATATGCTGTAAAATATTTAGAGCTAATTCAATAGCAGCATTCCTCCATTACAAGGAATTGTTATTTCAGTCTCCTGATTATTTTTAAGCTTCATTGTTTTTATTTTTCCCTTTAATAGTTCATCATCAAAGTAACATCTTAATGTTGTCCCCGACGAAATCATTGGCAGCTTCATTTTTAGTTTTACCGTTTCTTTTTGAGCATTCACCCCTGCTATATACCACTTTACTCCTTTTCGGCGGGCGAGCACTACATATTTACCGGGATATCCTTCTAAAAAACGAACTTCATCCCACGTTGTGGGAACTTCTTTCATAAAGTCTATAGCCCAGGCGGGAGCATCGGTTAAATTATTTGGTGCCAATGCAAAATGCTGTACACCACTTTGAAAAAGCACAGCAGCTGCTAAGGCAAACACGTCAGAAGTTATTCGTTTTGAACCTTTATTGGGTACATTTTCGCTGTTATAAAACTGATTTAGAGCACTTCCTCCAAAATCCATACTTCCCACTGTATTTCTAATAAAAGGATGTGTAGAAGCATTAATAGCTTCGTTATCACAGCTTCTTTGTCCAAAATGCAGATTTTCACTTGCTAAAACCGCTTCACTGGAGGCAAAATTTGGATACATACGCTCCCAGCCTCTTGGTAAGGTACAACCGTGAAAAATAACCATTAGTCCAAAATCATTCGCATCTGTCAGGATCTCTTCGTATAATTTCATAGTTACTTGTTTGTCTCCCCCAAAAAAATCAACTTTAATACCTTTTACACCGATACTTTTCATCCAGGCCATCTCCTGACGACGCATTATTACATTGTCCATCATGCCCCGCGGTCCCTGAGGTGCGTCATTCCAATATCCATTCGAGTTGTACCATAAATACAAACCAACACCTTTTGCTTCTCCGTATCGGGCCAATTCAGCTATTTTATCTTTTCCGATCTGAGTATCCCAAAGCGCATCAATTAAAATAGTCTGATATCCCATCGCCGCACTAAAATCGATATATTGTTTTTGTACCTGAAAAGTGGTGTTGTTATCCATTTTGATAATCCAGCTCCATGAACCTTTAGTATATTGGTATTCTTTAGAAGCTTTATATTTTGGTTTAACCAAATCAAAAGGGATAGTGGTTTCTACAACAGGAGACAAGGTTTCTCCAATAGTAATCGTACGCCATGGAGTTTCACCAATTAATGGTATTCCCGGAGCAGTTGTACCGTTTCCGTTGTTTTCTCCTTCCATTGGAAATCCTATCGTGTACAATCCTTTATCACGACCTATTAATCTGCTGCCACAATAACCGCTGTCTACACCGGTTTCGGATATTAAAACCCATCCTTGATTATTTATTTTAAAAAGACACGGAAAGGTATACCCTTCTCCTATTCCGTTCTTGCCCATAGAATCATCTAGCGTATACGATGTTTCATAACTTGGCGCAGTCCTGGCAAATCCTGTCATGGGTTTGCTTTGCGGACAAAGAAATGTAGTGGTACCTTCCGGTAAAACAAAACCAGATGCTTCTTCCTGCACCACACACGAGCGGGCTTCTTTTTGAGGATATATTTTATATTTAAAAGCTGCATTATTATTGCTGACCCTAAATATGACATCAATAGCTTCTTTCCCTTCTTTAGTAAAAGAAAATACAGCCTCATTAGCTGCATAATGCACACTTTGTTGTTTTATATTAGGAAGCTGATAGCTTTCGTTAATCTTTTTTTGATCGGCATTAGCCTGCAAAATTAATCCTGTGGTAAAATCCCCAACATTTGTTTTTAAACCAAGGGGAGAATTTTTCAGGAAAGTTTTGCCGTTATACGAAACACTATATACTGGCATATTATTCTCCACAGCCAAAACTACTATGAGTTTTCCATCGGGGCTTTTTACCACTGATTGTGCATTTAATTTCAAAAAAATAAAGAGAAATAAACATAGGGCATATTTAAAATTCATAACTAATTATGGGTTATTGGTTCATTAATTTGTTTTTATTTGCAAAAGACGCGCTTCATTATGGTGTGGAATTATCTTGCTTAACTGAATGTGATCTAAATTAGAGAAAAAAGATTCAGTTGTAAAAATAAAATTCCGAATTGCTACATTTCAATAATTAGTTTGTAAAATGAGATTCCAATTGGGTTATCATTTATCTATTGCTGCCTAATGATTTATTGAACAGATATTTTTATCATTTTTAAATCTTTAGCATCTGAGCTATTACCATAATAGACCTCATACAGACCTGCTGTTACCTTCATGCCTATAGTAGCGGCATCATAAAACTCAAATGAAGAAGCTGGTAAATCTATAGTTACAAGCTGCTTTTCGCCCGCTTTTAAATGGATTCTTTTAAATGCTTTCAATGTTTTTAAAGGCCCATTAGTATCTTTTACTTTTCTAACATAAACCTGTACGATCTCTGTTCCCTCCCGTTTGCTAATGTTTTGTATAGGAAAGCTTAATTGCGTATTTTCATTCGATTTTATATCCGTCTTACTCAATTTTGCCTCACCAATAGTAAATTTAGAATAGCTTAAGCCAAAAGCAAACGGAAACAAAACATCTGTTGTATATCTATAAGTACGTCCTTTCATCGAATAATTTTCAAAATCACCTAATTTATCTGAATTCTTGTAAAAAGAAACAGGTAGTTTTCCGGCAGGATTATAATCTCCAAAAAGTACATCAGCAACAGCCTGACCTCCGGCTTGACCCGGATACCATGCCTGCAGAATAGCGTCACAACTTACTGTTTCCGGTGTTAAAGCAATTGCAGAGCCCGAACAGTTTATAAAAATTACTTTTTTACCTGCCGCTTTAAGTTCTTTTAAACATTTTCTCTGAACAGCCGGAAGCTCAATATCAGTACGATCACCGCCTTTAAAACCCGGCGAAGAAACAGGCATTTCTTCTCCTTCAAGCAAGGTAGAGAGTCCACCAGCAAAAATTACGGTATCGATGCCTTTTAATTTTTGAATTAACGAACTGAAATCAATGTCAAATTCTTTTCCAAAATCAAATTCAAGATTCGCCTGCCAATTGTTTGACTGGGCAAAAAGGATTTCGATTTTATATTTTTTACCCGCTTGAACCGGAAATGAAATATTTCCCGGAACAGTACGCCAATTGGTATATTTTGCAATTGATTTTCCATCAACCAGTAATTCAAAAACACCGGTAGCTCCTGTTTTAAAAACAAGTGTATCGTTTGCTTTTGCGGAAAACTCTGCTTCATATTTTGCTGAAAAACCTTCCAGTTTTACTCCTGAGGCAAATTCATGCTGACCGGCTGTAGTCATTTTAATAGGATTTAAAATCTGCTGGGTTATGACACTGCTCCCTTCTCTGTTTGGATTATTCCAATAGGTTGCTTTCATTCCTTTTTTTCCCTCAAATGAAATTTGGTTAAAATAACTTTGGTTTACTTTATCCTCGACTAAGTCGCATGCTTTATCATAAAAGATTTTATTTTCCGGAATTTTTGACTCTATTCCGTCTTTAATGGTAATTGTTTTAACCGGTGTTCCATTATAATTTCCCCACAACATGGGTTCATTATCAGCATTTGGTCCTAGTACTGCTATTTTGTTTATTGCTTTATTTAAAGGAAGAATGCTGTTTTTGTTTTGTAAAAGTGTCATAGATTTTTGAGCCATCTCAAGTGCTAACTGCTGATGTTCTTTACTATTAAGAACCGATGTCGGAATTTGAGTCCATGGCACTATGGCATCATCATCCATTTCACCTAAGTCAAAACGACCAACTAATACACGAAGCAGACTCTTATCAATATCTGACTCTTTTATCAGATCTTTAGCAACAGCAGCCGGAAGTTCTTTAAAGGGATATTTCTCCCAGACACATTCGACATCTGTTCCGGCAAGTACTGCTTTTGATGCAGCATGCACCGCATCTGATGAAACTTTGTGAGTAGTATAAAAATCAGTTACAGCGCCGCAATCTGAAACTACCAGATATTTAAATCCCCATTCATCTCTTAGGATGCGCTGCAATAATCGGGTATTGCTACAGCAGGGCTCATCATCTAAACGTTGATAAGCGCACATTACCTGACGCACATCAGCATCCTGCACCAGAGATTTAAATGCGGGCAAGTAAGTTTCATACAACTCACGAGGATCTACATTATTTAAATTCAATTCGTGCCTGCTCCATTCTGGTCCTGAATGAACAGCAAAATGTTTTGCACAGGCTAAAAGTTTACGGTATTTGGCATCCGCCGGACCTTGTAGTCCTTTAACAACTGAAATTCCCATTCGGGAAGTAAGATAGGGATCTTCTCCGTAGGTTTCCTGACCACGGCCCCAGCGGGGATCCCTGAAAATATTTACGTTAGGTGTCCAGACCGAAAGACTTAAAAAACGTTTGTTCTCATTACCGTTTTTAATCCATTGATTATATTTTGCCCGTGCTTCATCTGAAACCGCATCAAAAACACGATACAATAACTGATCATCAAACGAGGCGGCCATACCTATAGGTTCTGGAAAAACAGTAACATTGTCATTATTGGCATAACCATGCAGCGCTTCACTCCACCAATTGAATTTTTTGATTCCAAGTCTGGGTATCGCATCACTTTGATCACACATTAATACCGCTTTTTCTTCAAGGGTTAATCGTGAAATTAAATCTTTTGCCCGCTCTGCTGAACTGAGCGCGGGATTCTTGTACGGATATTGCTGTGCGTTTACACTAAAATAAGACACTAAACTTAAAATATACAGGCAAGTGGTTTTCATATTTTTACTATTGAAATTAAATGTACTAAGTGTTATACTATTGAAACTGGTAACTTTTATTTTTGAGTTTGACCTTCAATACTGAAATAATCAAAATCTACATAACCGCCTGTATTTTTAGTTGCATAGTTGAACAACCCAAATCGATACCCCATAAAATGAGGAATTGTATAAGGCAGTTTTATAGCGTTCCCGATACTGATCCATTTTTTACCATCCAAACTGTAAAAGAATCTTCCGGTATCTGCTTTATCTTTAAAATGACATACTGCTTTGAAATACACTTTATCCTGGGTTAAAGGCACACTTTCAACTTCACGCAGATTGCCTTTAACAGCATCTATCATGACCATTTTTTTCGTACCATTTTCAATCTCAACTGCTAAAAATCCATATTCTTTTTGCAACAAAGAAATTCCTGCAAAGTCACCCTCTTTCATTTTAGAAACCTCCAATAATGCAGATGCGGAACATTCAGGTCCGAAAGTTCTTTGCGTAAGAGTATTTTTAGCCTGAACAAAACTGCTGTCTATTCGGCCTGTTTTTAATCTTAAATATCCTTTTCTTTCCCTAACCGACCACAGCGAGTTATCAGGATTGTGGTTCCATTGCCAGACTAACGGCAGTTCTTTATCTCCTTTTTTGCGGTTAAAATCATCAGAATTAATGATACCCGGAATCAAACCTCTACTGGCGGGTAAATCCAGATATTGTGGCACTTTACCATTTTCGCCCAGAATTGGCCAATCCTCCTTCCATTGAACAGGAACCAGATAAGGAATACGACCTATACCTCCGGAATCTTTAAATAAATACGAAAACCATTTTCCATCTGGTGTATCAATAAGCCCGCCTTGTGCAACTCCTAGATCCTGCAAACCTATTTTTCCTTCCCAAGGTCCTGAAATACTATCTGCTCTATGTATAATGACGGTACGCATACCATCTTTGGGCCAGGTTATATTAAATAAATAATATTTCCCATTCACTTTAAATAGCTGTGCCCCCTCAGACTGGAGCATGATATTGTTTCCGGCAGGAGCACTGGCATTTTCAATCAAGACTTTTTTTGTCTCTTTTTTTACATCCGAGAGGTCTGAATTCAACTCTATAATCTGCAGTTTCCCTGCTCCCCAAACCATGTAAATTTTACCATCGTCATCAAAAAAAATCGTGTGATCATGATACGAATCATTTAAAACTGTTCTTTTCCAAGGGCCTTTTTCAATGTTTTTTGTAGAAAAAATATAGGTTTTACCCGTTGTTCCTGAAAAAGTACTAACGTAATAGATGCCATTATGATAACGCAGACTACTGGCCCATGAACCTCTGCCATAATCATTTTTGCCATTATTTAAATTTAAACGGTCATCATTATCTTCAAGTGTTTGATATACATACGTTAAAAGCTCCCAATTTATTAAGTCCTTGGATTTCATTATAGGCAAACCCGGATTCATGTGCATAGTGGTACTGCTCATGTAATAAGTATCATTAACCCTAATGATGGACATATCTGGTACATCTGCAAAAATAACTGGATTCTGCGCCTTGTTTTGTGCATAATTACACAAAGTAAAAAGCAAAAAAAGACTAAAAAAAGTACTTCTAATTTTCATTTTATTTGGCATCAATTTTTAATCTTTTAAAATTCTGGATTGATGAAATTTTGAGCTATTACTTCCGTCATTAGATTTTATGTTAATGTTTACCACTTCGATCTTTTCAAGATTTAAAGGATAGTTTTCTTATCTTTTTATAAATTTTCTGCTTATTTTGGATGTATCATTGGTTCCGTTAATAAAATAAACTCCAGCAGGAAGTGATTCTATTTTAATTCTGGTATTACCGTTTTTCAAAGTCCCTGAATTCACTAAATTGCCTTGAGTATTAAAAATTTTATAATTAAAATCAGAAGACATCTTATCAATAAAAATTTCCTCCAGGGCAGGATTTGGATATAATTTGAATCCAACCTGATCATTTAATTCATTTTGAACTGTGCTTAATGTGGTAAACTCCAACGGAAGCACAGCAGCATTATATCCGCTTTTTTCACTTAAGTAAAAATGAAATGATGAAACTAAAGGCTCACTTCCCGCCGTTACAGGATAAAATCCTACCGTATTATTTACTGTATTTAATGTGTAACTTCCTGCGGGCGCTTTAATACCAATGTAAACTGGATTCATTTGATTAACAGTTAAAGCTTTTGGTGTTGAAACATTTCCGGTTCCATTGAAAATAAATGTGCCTGAACCACTCAATAAAACAGGTGTGTTTGCCGGAATTGTACCCTGAATTCTATCACAGGTAATTTTAGCAGATGAAGGCTGCATCGTGTAAGCTATTACTCCCTGAGGTATACTGGCTTCAAATGGAAGAACTAAAACATCATAACCTGCAATAGTTTTGGTAAAAGATGCAGATATGGCTGAAAAACCGAAAGGAACATTAAAATCACCTCTCTGATCGATAAGATTTAAATTGTGACACGACATTGCAGATACTACATTATCAGCGGTGTTATTGGCAGTGACATAAAAAATACTGTTTTTATTTGCAGATTTGGCATGCCAATCCTGCGTTGAATTGATACCTGTGGTGTTTCTAAAATCTAATGATATATAATTGGTAGTTTGCAGCGCGTCCATCAGAAGGCTGTCATCATCTGAATATATTCCTCCAAATTCGGCTGCTTTTTCATCAGCAATATTAAAATAAACATCACCCAAATTTAAAGTAAGTACTGAACTGTAATTAGAATTTCGCAAGCCAATAATTCCTGTACATCCATCTGTAAGAACAGATTTAGAAATATCAAATGTCAAATCAAATTCAACTCCTGTAGGAAAATTAAATTTCCCGTAATTTTTAGATTTTACTTCCCCATTGTCATTGATATAATACAGTGTTGTATTATCAGTATTGGCCTGATTTGCAGTAGTAAAATTTTTAACATGCATTATAAATTTATTGTAACGATTATCTAATTTCAAATATCCGTTAGAATCATTCATATTAGTACTTATCAGGGGGCTTGCGTTTGAAAATGTTACTGTTTTGCCACTAATCTGGTATGTTGTTCCAAATGTAGGACTTGTAACGGACTGATTTTCAATTTTAGCGTAATGAACTTCTTTGCTGCTCATTTGTGAAGCTATTCTTTCCTTATTTTTTTCAAATGTCAATGTAATAAAACTCGAGGCTTCAATACTTATTACCGGACGAAATGTTTCTGCGAAACTTATTGCAGTATTTTGCATATCAATGCTCTGACTGGTAATTGTTTTAGTTCCTTTTACAGAATAAAATGGTAAATCTACAGTTAGATTATAGGTGTTTTGTGATGGATTAATTATCGTGAGAACAATTTTATCACCAGCATCATTTATATACGAAGACCCTTTAAGCTGGGCAGTAGCATCGCTCCATGTTGATTCTATGCGCGTAGTACCTGTAGTGAATTTTGCATATTGAGAAAGAATATAGCCTCTTTTAGTCATTTCTCCGTCAAGTGTTCCGTTTGTACCATCTCCCATTAGTGCATAATATCGTTTAGCGGCGTAGTGGATCCAGGCATTGACATTTCCTAATAAGGCATCATTGACACTATTTGCGAAACTAAAAGCATCAATTCGCCAATTGAAATCACGAACCGTACCTCCCGAATTCCAGTTAATTAGATATTCTGTCATCCATATCTCCTTATTATAATTCTGAAATTGTTTGTACTTAGATTGAATGCCACCATACTGATGAACTCCGTAAACTTCAAAGTTTAGCATGGTATCAGCATCCAAAAAAGCATTTGAAAAAGCATCTGAATATCCTACACTTTCTGGCGCAATAACTTTACAATTAATAAGGTGCCCGTAATTTTTAACAAAAGCAGCTATCTGTACAGGTGTCCAAATACAGCCTTGATAGGTTGCTCTTTCATCAGGCTCATTTTGAATTGAAATATAATCGAGTTCTACTCCATTATCCCGAAGATAGGTTACATAACGATTAAGATACAATGCATAATCCTGATAATGCTCTTCTTTCAGGTAGCCAATTTGCTGAACTCCATTTGAATCGGTATAAACTGCAACTTCGCTATTGTTCGTTTTCCATTCTGCCGGCATGGTCCATGGACTGGCAAAAATCTTTAATCCTAAATCATTTTTGGCTAATTTTGCAGTTGCAAGCGTTGAAGGCCAGTTGTTCTCAGCCGGAATATAAAGCCGCATAATGTTATACCCCGCTTCGCTGTTTGCACCCCACATTTTTTTGATTTCATTTGTAGACATGTAATTATAACCAAATTGGGGACTGCATACAAACCCACCAAAACCCGTAATTTTTTGATACGTTTTGTTTTTATCAATTTGTACTTTTGCATTTTGAGCACTTACCTCAACAGATGATGTAAATAAAACCGTAAACAATATTAAACTTAATTGGTATAATTTTTTCATATTTTTTTCTAGTATTAGTTAATAATAGTAATCGATTAAAAAAATTAGAATTTATCCTGGTAAATAATACCACTTTCCGGAGCTCCCAAATACGCTGGTTTTAAGCCTCCAGTATCTATTAGAATTTTCTCCAGTACAATTCCGGGATCCAAAACCCGAAAACGCATTGTGTGTTTTCCTGCTTTCGAAATAGTATGCTTAGTTGAAGAATGTATTAAATGCTCTGCCTGCCATTTCCCCAATTCTCCGCGGTATTTTCCGTTAAAATTTACAAGCTTAGGTTTTTCGTCATCAAAAGAAATTTCATAACGGAGGCCTTTATTACTGTTGAAATTAAGAGTAGGAGCCAGAAGCAGTTCAACATTAAATTCGCCTGTTGAGACAAAATCAATTTCATATTCTACAAAAATATTTTCTCCCGTACCCGGATAAATTTGCTGCGGAAATGTAGTAATACCGCTTTTTGTCTTTCCAAAACCAGGAATTACTTCCCAATGAATTCTCTCTGAGTTATTTAATTGAGAAAAATGTTCTGCCTCTATTGAAACATAACCATCTTTTTCACGAAATACTTTCGCTGCAGGTTTATCCGGTTTAGAAACATAAGTGATCTCTGGCAATATGTTTTTAGGAGAATCGTGCCAGGCTTTGTATCCAATTCTCATCTGATCCATAATATGAGTCCATTTTCCGCCGGAAATTTCATTATTGTATTTATTTTGAAGAATAGAATCCCTTTCAAAATAGACTTTTACTTTATCTGCGTAGGTATTGGCAAGGGCGTTTCCTTCAGCAGCGAGTTTTTTATTTTTAGCCTGTGCATAATACATTTCATAAAGGTTGCTGCAGGCATCTACAGGATATAAAACCAATTGAAAATAGGCATCTCTGTATTCAGTTGGAATATCGTCGTAAATTCGATAGGCATCGAGTGCTAAATTTCTGTAATCATTGACAACGGTTTCAAATTCGTTGTAATTATCCAGACTGTAGGTACTGCTGTCCAGCATTTCAGGGGTAACTCTCCTATTGAATTTTGGATAGGTGTTTAATATGCCTGCAATTTCTTTTGCATGTTTTGTACCAAACTGTTCGGCTGCCCATTTCTCTGTAAATTCAAAAAGATTCTGAGAATTGAATTTTTCAGGATTCCACGCCATATCTAAAAAGAAACTGATAGGAAATTCCATTGGCTTAAGATCGCCTACATTTACAATCCAGATTTTATCAACCCCATGCGAATAAGTGAGATTCATCTGCTCCCAAACTCTTTGTATCGGACTTATGTTAATCCATTTTGAGTTTCTGGGACCTCCAACATAATCAAAGTGATAATACATGCCGTAACCACCTTTATGAAGCGGCTTGGTGAGATCAGGGAGTTTACGCACATTTCCCCAGTTATCATCACAAAACAGCAGCGTAACATCATCAGGCACACGCATTCCTTGATCATAATAATCCTGCACCTCTTTATATAAAGCCCAAACCTGCGGGGTTTTTTCAGGATTTTTACCCGTTTCTTCTGCAATAATACGGCGCTGTTCTTTTACTATATCCTCCAGAAGGCTTATATTAGTTCCTTCGCTCATTGCCTCATCTCCATCTCCGCGCATTCCTACTGTAACTACTTTTTCCCAGTTTTTACTTCGCTTGATACCGCTTTTCCAGAATTGATCTAAAACTTCTTTATTTTTGGTGTAATCCCAAATATTAGGAAGATTATTTTTTTTAATATACCGATGCCAGTCGGTCTGTGCCAGAGCCATCGGTTCGTGATGGGATGTGCCCATTACAATTCCCATTTCATTCGCCAAAGGTCCGCTGGCCGGATCATCATCATAAAAAGCACTTCCCCACATTGCCGGCCAGATATAATTGGCTTTTAGACGAAGCAGCAATTCAAAAACTTTTTCATAAAACCGACTGTTGAAACCTCCAAATGTGGCTTTTGACCAGCCGCTTAATGCCGGAGCTTCATCGTTTATAAAAATCCCTCTATATTTTACCGCAGGTTCCCCATCGCTGTATATTCCTTTTAGAAAGTAAATATTCTCTTTTTTTTCTATTGGAACATCCGCCCAGTAATACCAGGGTGAAACACCAATTTGTCTGGATAATTCATAAATTCCATAAATAGTTCCGCGCTTGTCACTACCTGCAATTACAACTGCTTCTTCTACTCCTTTGAATGGATTTTTTACGTTTTGGATAATAAATTTTTCGTTTTTTCCTCTAAGAAGTTTTCCATCTATTTTTTTCTGTTTTATTAGTTCATCAATCACCGAATTAGTGCCTATCATTCCAATTATAATTAACGGTGAAGACTGATTTGGGTTTTGATTAAAAATTAACGGTCTGCTGCCGGTAACTTTTTCAAAATCAGATTGTAAATTGTTAATCGCACGATAAATACCTGCGTCTAGTCCATTATTCACAAGAAAAGAAAGACTTGAATTCTTTTCTTTAAGAGCGATAACATCAGGAGTTCTTTCCTTTGTTATAAAAGTCTGGGCTGCTCTTGAAGGAATACAAGCGCAGATTAGGATGAATGTTATTATAAATATTGAAAATTTATTCATTGCATTTTTTTCGATTAGCGATTCAATTAAAAGGTATAAGATGCAAAACTGGACTGATCGACAGTTTTAAACAAAAACTGTGAGAACATGTATAAACCGTTTTTCCACACTTTAAAGTCATGAACACCCGGCTCAATATAATAAATATGAGGTACATCATTTTTAAGCAAATAATCATGAGTACGCTTGCTGTTACCAATAAGACTATCATTATCTCCACAGGAAATCCAAAGTAGTTTTAGCTTCTTTTTTGCTTCTTGCGGATTAGGAAGTAACTCCTCTGGCATTTTAGTATTAGGAGCTGCAGAGAACGCACCTATCCAGGCAAATTTGTCTAAATTGCCCAATCCAAAATTCAGTGACTGGCCTCCTCCCATTGACAATCCGGCAATAGCACGATGTTCCCTATCTTTAAAAGTGGCGTATTTTTTTTCAATAAAAGGAATTAAATCATTGAGCAGATCTTTCTCAAATACAGCAAAGGCTTGTACCTTATCCGGAGCCATTATATTTCCGGAAGCACTATCGTCTTTCATAGCTCTGCCATTTGGCATAACTACAATCATAGGCTCAATTTTTCCTTCTGCATAAAGGTTATCTAATATTATCTGGGGACTTCCTCCGTTGAGCCATTCTTTTTCATCCCCGCCTATTCCATGTAAAAGGTACAATACAGAGTACTTTTGCTTTTTGTTAAATCCTGGCGGTGTATAGACAGTTGCTTTTCTAACAGAGCCTACCGTTCTAGATTCATAACTGATACTTTCAATTTTTCCAGCTGGTATATTAGCATTTAACTGATCAAAACCAATAGGGGCATGAACTCTAAAAGATTCCTTACCATTGTAGAATTTATATCCTAATAAGGAAAGCATTTTCAGGGCATAACGTTTTCCTAATTCTCTGTAACCATCGGCAGTAAAATGTAAGTTATCAGATGCTGCTTTACAGCCACTGGATGAAATGACATAGGAATTAGGTATAGTCTGCGGAAGCGTAGCAATGATTTTGTTCATGCTGGCACATTTACCGTTCTGGTCTTCGTTTACCGTTTCTCCTGAAAGCAGCGGCACCTTTTTTGGATCTAAATTCAGATCTTTTATCAAATTGTCGTACACTATCTTTAGCTTCTTTGTCCAGAGCGTATCACCTGTGTTAGACTCCCCCTGATGTACTAAGATCCCTTTTATAACTCCTTTTTTTTGTGCAATTCTGGCCATATCCACAAGCCTTTGATACGGATTGCCATTGTACTGTTTGATCATTCCTTTCATCCAGTCTGGTGCCGTTGCGCTATAATCCTCAGACTTATCTTTATCAAAGAGTTCTATTTTACAACCTCCTACAGCAACATTAATGATGCCTATTTTTATATTTTTTGGAAGATTTGCTATCATTGTTCTTCCAAAATAATCTGTTGGCGTTAATCCGGTCGTACAACGGCATAATGGTGGGACGGCTTTATACCAATTCCCCATTTTACGCCCGATTTCAGGACAATCTACTGCTTCTAAAACCTGAAACCTATCATCAATCCCAACGATATCCTGAGGTTCTATTTTAGCATTGCCTTCCATATTAGACTGTCCAAAACTCAAATAAACCTGAAAATTAGGATCTTGAGAATACCCTTTTTGTCCGATTGAAAGTAAGACTGTAAATGCAAAAAATCTAATTATTGATTTCATAGTAAATAATTTGTTTAGTGTCAGAAAATCATTTGATGGCGGGGAATTTAGAAATTGCTATCAAACACTTTTAGTTCCCATCATACTTTTATTTAAATAAATCCAAATCTACTGCTTGTCCCATTGTGAGATAACCTAGTTCGTTTGGATGCAGAAAGTCATTGTCATGCATGTTCGCTAAAATCGCTTTTGAATCAACTCCTGAAGCCATTACTTTATCAAAATCAATTACAGCATCAAAGCTGTTGCTATTGCGAATCCATTCATTTACAATATCGCGCGCATCTTGTTTGTAGGGCGCGTCATAAAATGATTTCTGAAAAGGTAAAATGGTGCATCCGTACACTTTTATCCCTTTAGCATGTGCTTTATTTATCATTATTTTATAGGCTTCAATAAGCTCTTTGGCTTTTGCAGGTGCATCTTCAGCACGCTTAATTCCTCCAATATCATTTATTCCTTCCAGAAGAATTAACCATTTTGTTCCTTGCTGAGAAAGCACATCTCTATCAAAACGATTCAATGCCGTGGGGCCTAATCCTCCCTGCAGTACACAATTTCCTCCAATCCCTAAATTTAAAACCCCAATATGCTCCGTTTTTTTATCTGCCAGCAAACGTGCTGCCAGAATATCTGTAAAACGATTCTGCTTATTTGTTCCGGATCCGCGGCCGTCTATAATAGAATTTCCCATGCAGACGATATTAGCTGCATTTTTAGAAGCACTAACATCTACTCCCATTATTGAATACCAGTGATCTGTTTTTACTGCTCCGGCAAAATCTTTATCATTAAGATGATCTCCCTTCAGTATATAAGAAGTAGTACGAGAACCTGGGTGGCCTGATGTTTTCTGCGAAGTGGCTCCATAATAAATGGTAACTGCTAAAAGCTGGCCTGGCTTTAAATCAAAAGTAAAATCATCTGAAAACACTTCCTCTCCGTAATTTATCGTTATACCGGGTCTTCCATTAAAACTAAGTATTTTCTGGGTTTTCAAGTCAATAATCGGAGCATCTGTAACATCTGCAATACTTACGGATTTCAAAACAGTTGACTTATCACTAAATATATTCGAAAAACGCAGACGCAGTTTCTTTCCTCCTATTGAAACCTTAATAATTTGTCTGAGAGTATTCTCTGAGAGCCCCGGTTCAGGAGGCATATTATTGGGCTCCACAAGCATCTGGGCAGTAGCCCATGTACCAGTCCAGTTCTCAATGTCAGCCTTAGCTGATACTTTTACTGGTGTCTGGCCGGATTTACAGCCCAAAACCAAAAAGAAGAGATTTGAAAGCAGTAACAATTTGATATATTCCTTTTTCATGTTTCTTTTTTAACGATTGATTTCTTATTGTGGCTGAGCATCATTTGCAGCCGTGGCATACAATCCTACCAATGCTCCTGTAAAACCTCCTGCTACATTTGTTGAAAGAATATCTCCGGAAACTGACGCCCCTAAGTTTACAAAATCGCTGCCGTTTAAAGCATAACTAAACTCATAACTGTCTCCCGCTGCTTTTACCTGAAGTCGAATATTTTTTTTGATATCAATTTTAGCACTTGCCATAATTTTTGATTCTCCTTTTTCTGTTCTTTCCAACAAGATATAAGTATCTTTTCCTTTTTTTGTTACACCAAAAACATAATTAAAGTGCTCGTTTTGTAAACATACAATACCAGCCAGATCTTTTTCAGATGCTGGTTTGTAATCCATTGTTGCTGAAAATGAAAAAGTATTATGCTGTTGTCTGTAAAAAAGTGTAGATGTTGGTTTAAGTTCTTTAATATTTACTTCAAATGGTTTGATCTCCAATCCTTTTTTAGTAATAAAAGCAAAACTCTCACGTGGTCCTCTGAGTCCAATCCATCGATAATCTAATTTTTGAGCCGTAAAATTTTCGGCAAACGTAAAATTTCCATTAGGAAAAAATCCTTCTTTACCCGTTTTGTTTTCAGTAATTCCTTTAGGCATTTTAATTTTTGGTGCTAAAGGAACTAATCCGTTTTCAAACACCGGAAAAGTGCCAGACCAGTCTACAGGTAGCATAAAGGTTTCGCGTCCTGTATTTACTCTGTCCTTATCGTTTGGTCTAACACCCAAAAACACGCCATAATACTTATTATCCGGACCTAATACCAAATCTGCATGCCCAGCCCAGTCTACTTTATCTGCTCTGTCTTTTGGGAAATATCTTTGTGTAAGAATCGGGTTATTTGATGCGGGTCTAAAAGGTCCTTTGGGGCTGTCACTTACAAAAATAACTTCACTATGGTTACCTCCTGTACCTCCTTCGGCACACATTAAATAATAACGTCCGTCTTTTTTATAAAGATGAGGTGCTTCAATCCATATTGGCTTTTTAGAAAGATCTACACCTCCATCAACTATAATTTTGTCAGTACCCTGAATTACTTTATCATTCTCAAGATCATATTCCCAAACTTTAATTACGCGATGACCCTGGTACAATTCTTTTCCTTTATCAGGAGCATCGTTATGTACCACATACCCTTTTCCGTTATCATCAAAGAAAATGCAGGGATCTATTCCGTCAAAAGCTAACTTTACAGGACTTCCCCACCCTTTCAGAGGATCTTTTGTTTTTACTATAATATTGCCCAGACCTCCTGAAAATGCTGTCACAATCATATAGAAAGTATCATTGTGCGGATTATAAGTAATACCAGGGGCATATACACCCTGACTGATACCGGTGTCATGCGGATTAAATTCTGAAACGTTATTTAATACGCCTCCAAGGTCTGTCCAATTCACTAAATCTTTAGAATGGAAAATGGGCACACCCGGAAACATGGCAAATGACGAACATACCATAAAATAATCATCTCCTTTTCTGGTTATCGCAGGATCAGGATAACATCCCTGCAAAACTGGAGAATAAAACTCATCTGCTTTTAATGGATTTTTTTTATAAATAGGATCATCTCCCTGATAAATAACATTCGAAAACACGGGAGGCTTTTTACTTTGTTTTTTTATTAGGGTATCGCCAGCAGCTATTGCTTTAAGACTAAAAAGAAACAACAACGATAGTAAGAATTTTATTTTTGAAAGCTTCATTTTTGTGATTGTTCATTTATGATTAATATCTCTTAAATATTCTAATTGAATTCATAATTTAAAAGCCGAGGGAATTATCCCCCGGCTTCTTACTAAAGCAAATTTATAAACCAACTTACAGAAGTCATTCTGTAAAATCAACACTTACAATTGCGGTAAAATTTGCTTCTAGTAAAATATTAATAGCCTGGATTTTGGTAAGCAGCCTTATCAGCGTCTGACATTTCCATACCATCTAACTGGCCTTGCGGTATTGGGCGCAAGTAATGATGTGGTTCTATAGTTCTTGTAACGACCTGTGGTGTATGCTGACCGTAATTTGATCCTCCAATAGAGTAAGTTCCGGCAAGTTCGTTCCACTTTTGGGTTCTTACTAAATCATACCAACGATAACCTTCTCCATAATATTCACGGGAACGTTCCGCTAAAATATAATTAATGTCAATTATAGCAGGAGTTGCGCTTGTCAGCAAGGCACTATTATCAGCACTTTTTGCTACTTTACCATTATTATTCCAGCGCCATTTCCCTGCACGTGCTCTTATCACATTTATAAGATCTCTGGCCGTCATAGAACCAGTAGCTCCCTTTACTGCAGCTTCTGCAGCCACAAAATAAAGTTCTGAAAATTTTGCAACCGGAAATGGTCTGGTGCTACCGGCATTAGGCTGTCCTAATCCCCCGGCATTATCGGTACGATATGGTCCTAATTTCCATAAACCCGGATATACAATTCGGTTTATTCCCAAAGGAGAAATTACATAATCAGCCCTTCCTGGTAAAACTCCTGCACCTACACCATTATCGCCTGCTCCCGAAGGATATACAATAGGTGTAGACGGTTCATCGTTAAGGAAAGTGACAATAGCATCCCCTGGTTTTACTGGTAATCCATTGGCATTATACAATGTTGGAACATCAGTTAATCCAGTTCCAATCAAATTCCAATTTCCATGGTAAACAGCGGCAAAGGTTCCATCATATCTTGAATCATTTGTTTTATCAGCAAACGTTTTTGTGAAAATTTCAATTGGCGGCACCATTCTTACCCACGGACGCCCCAAAAATTGATCAGCTGCACGCTGCACACTAGAAACCGAAGCTCCGGCAGCATTTTTACTTCTAATAGCCGTATAATTAAATGTTCCCATCCAGCCTGCAAAATTATCCGGTGAACCTCCGCTTCCATAGGTAAGACTTGCACCATTGTAATATTCACTAGCCTCTGTATGGTCTGCATAAAGCATTAATTCTTTATTACGGTCATTAGATCCTAAGTTTACATCATAGTAATATGGTAATAATGCATATGATCCGGGATTATTTATACCCTCCAAAGCTAAATTATAAGCCTGTTGAAAATACCATTGCGCATTATGACCATCAGGATCTGTTCTGGGAGTTTCAGGATAAGTAGGAATATTTTTTGGATTTTCTAACCACCATCCGTATGTCAGGTATGCTTTTGACAACATTAAACGGGCTAAAGTTTTAGTTGCTGTACCAGTTAATCTGGGAGCATCAGGTAATTCATTTACAGCAGCAACTAAATCAGGAAAAATAGCCTTAGTATATACTTCAGTTACCGTATTTCGTTTTGAAGATCTCGACGGCTTACTGTTAAATTTTAGTTCGCCCGCTCCTAAATCTAAAGGTACTCCTCCAAAAGTCTGAACCAATAAAAAATAATCAAAAGCTCTGAAGAATTTAGACTCAGCAATTAAGCTGCTTGCCACACCTACAGCTGCACCATTTTCTATAATTCCACTGGCAGTATTGATATCATTGTATGAATTATTCCATACTACATCAGCTCTGCTCGAAGTAGGATTAATAACTCCAACTCCTGACAAATCATGATCTTTAAAGTTTCCATCGGCCTGCTGTCCGTAAGTGGCTTCATCTGTACCGGTTTCAACAGAATTATAATAATAAGCCTGTCCGTAAATCCATCTTAAGTGAGCATAATGAGAGGTTAGTCCCTGTATTACTCCCTGTTCTGTCCTAAAATAGCCGGGCTCATAAAAATCATGTGGTTTTTCTTCTAAAATATCAGAGCAGCCTGCTAAGGAGAACAAAACTACTGATCCTATAATTAAATTTTTAAAAATATATCGTTTCATGGTTCTTCTTGATTAAAATGTTAAATTAAGTCCAAATAAATAATTTCTAGTAGTAGGTGTATTTGTACCAATTACCAGGAATCTGCGTTGGTATGAAGCTACAGCCTGATTTTCATCTCCGTATGAATTTGTTTCCGGATCCATTCCTGACTGTTTATGATAAGGAGAGAAAAGTACAAAAGGGTTTTGTGCCGTAAAATAAAGCCTTAGTTTTTCAATTCCTAAACGTTTCATAAATTCCTGATCTAATGTGTATCCGAGAGTTATTGCTCTGATTTTTACATAAGAAGCATCAAAATACCCCATTGTTGACATATATTTTGGATTATCACCACTTCTGATACCTCTGGGATTTGGGTACTCAGCATCTCTATTATCTGGCGTCCAATAATCTACATCTACGTTACTTCTTCTTCCGTTAAGCAAATTAAGGTAACCTGCACCTCCATAAAGTGTACTTACTAACACTCCACCACTTTTAAAGGCTCCAACGGCTGAAAAATCAAAACCTTTATATGTTAGATTGGTATTAAAACCACCTTGAAAATCAGGATCAGTATCGATGATTTGTCTGTCACTTGCATTAATGGCTCTTGTTGGTGAACCGTCTGCATTATAACCTCCGGTATATTTAACTTTTATTGATCCTACTACTGTTCCCTGTTGGTTTATACCAGTTGGTCCTGGCTCCAAAATAGACATGTATGGATCACCCTCCTGCCAGATACCTACTTTTTGATAATCATAAATAGAATTTATATTATGCCCTACAAACCAAGAGTTACTTTCGTCTCTTTGAGATCCCGAGGCAAGTGCAACGAGTTTATTCTTATTCGAATATAAGTTGACTCCAACGGACCAGCTCAACCCTTTTGGATTATCCAAAATGACACCGTTTAAAGATATTTCATAACCTTTATTTTCAGTTTCTCCAACGTTTGCAACATACCCACTCACACCCGATGTTGCCGGCAGACCTACTCTTTGCAGCAAATCTTTTGTATGTGTCTCGTAATATTCAACTGTACCGGACAAGCGATTATTAAAAAATCCAAAATCTAATCCATAATTCCAGGTGGTAGAAAATTCCCATCCTAAATCAGGATTTGGAAGTTCTGTAACATATACACCTGTAGAGTTTGTACTTCCAAAATTATATGGTCTGGTGCTTAAAGCCCCTAAAGTAGCATATGGATTAACAGCCTGGTTAGAAGTTTCACCATATCCAGCACGTAATTTCAGTAAATTAACCCATGAATTTTTTTTCATAAAAGATTCATTTGAAATAGTCCATCCTGCAGAAACAGCCGGATATGTTACCCATTTATTTCCTTCGGATAATCTTGATGAACCGTCTGAACGAATGGTTCCGGAAATGAAATATTTATTATCATACGAATACATTGCTCTTGCCATATAAGAACTTAATCCCCACTGTGTATAATCCTGATTTGCAGGATTTATAACTGCTTCTTCTTCACTCTGTCCTAAGTTATAAAACTGAAATGCATTAGAAGTAATTCCGTTTCTTGATATCTGGGAAGTATTTCCTGTATATTGCTCATTAGAATATAATCCCACAAAATTTATAGTATGTTTTTGGGCAAAAGTTTTGTCATATGTTATCAGGTTCTCAATAAGCCACTGCGTTGATAAAGTATTGCTGATAGAGGCATTTGATATTGTGGTTGCATTTACATCAAATACTCCCTGTCCTTCATAATAACCGCTATTAGACAAACGTAAATTTAATCCGGTATTTATACGATACTTTAAACCTTCAACTCCCGGTATTTTTACCTCGGCAAAAATGTTATTATAAGAACTAAAAGCTCTGGTTTGATTCACGTAGGATTCTCCAAGATTATTAATTGATTCCCTTGTATAAACCCATTGATCATCTGCTGCCATCCTGACGGTTCTTTTCAAAGATCCATCAGCTTTATACGGATTTACCAGAGGAGATGTCCCTAATATATTACCCGTACCAATATTATCCCCATTTGTAACAGCGTAATTACTATTGGTATTGAACCCTATACGAAAAGCTGATCCTAACTGTTGGTCTAAACCAGCTCTAAGGGTAAAACGTTCATAACTCTGGCCTGGTAAAACAGATTCTTCTTTATAATATCCTAAACCAGCATTATATGCACCACGCTCTGTACCTCCCGTAACACTTATATCATGACTAATCATTTCACCTGCTCCATAAAGCAAATTCTGCCAGTCTGTATTGGTTCCTCTTGATTCGTCAATACCATCTGTGTATAAACCGGCATAATCACGAAGTGCTGCAAACTTAGTAGCATTCATCATATCATATTTACCAAAAACCTGCTTAATACCGCTAAATCCATTATAATTAAATGTAGCTTTTTGGTTTTTACGTCCCTTATTACTTGTAATAAGCACTACTCCATTTGCACCACGCGAACCATAGATCGCCGTGGCAGAAGCATCTTTTAAAATATCAACAGATTTGATATCAACGGGGTTTATATCTCCTATAGAACCTGCAAATGGAACTCCGTCCAGAACAATTAAAGGATCGTTACTCCCTGTTAAAGATCTTGTTCCACGTATACGAATCTGCATTGAAGCTCCGGGTTTTGTAGAAGTTTGTGTTAACTCCACACCAGGCAGTCTTCCTTGTAATGCCTGAGTAATGTTTCCGGCTGGCACCTCACTTAATTGTTTTCCTCCTATAGAAGCTACAGACCCGGTTACGGCCTCTTTCACCTGAGTTCCGTACCCAATAACCACAACTTCTTTTAAAACACTTGAATCTTCTTCAAGTTTTACATTAATCTGGGTTTGTCCATTAACAGGAATTTCTTTGCTTTTCAAACCTATAAAGCTAAAAATAAGTACTCCATTAGAAGGAACATTAATACTATAGGTACCGTCAAAACCGGTACTCACTCCATTTTTTGTACCTTTTAAATTCACATTTGCTCCAGGAATTGGACCGCCTGCATCCGATATTGTTCCTGTGACTTTTGTCTGAGCACTCGATTGGAGCGACAGTAAAAGCATTAAGATCAAAAAACAAAAGCATTTTAGATGCTTCGATTTACTTGTAACAAAAAAGTTAGTCATAAAAATTGATTTAGATAGTTAAAATTCTTTTTGGTTAGTTAATAAGTGTATTTGTAACAAATATAAAAAAAACAATTAACACACAATCGGTTGCTTATGTTTTTCTTTACGAAATACTAAAAAAAAATCACCATAAAAAACATTTTATATATTTTTAATACTAAAAAATTAAATTATTCACATACAAGTAAGTTGTTTTGAACTGAATTTTAAAAAGTTAAAGAAGTTATTTACTATTTATTAAAAAAATCATAAAAGAACACAAAGCCCGCTATTTTGAGAATAATCGCCATTATTGAAATATAAGTATTGTTAAAAAATAAAAAATACAACTGGTTGCCTGAGTAATTAGACAGCAAATATGGCACATTCTAAAAAAGGTGAGGAAAATCAAATTAAAAGGGCAATCGGTTGTTTGTATATCACAAAAAAAACTCCTTTCAAAACTATATTGAAAGGAGGCTTTTAGTTATTATAATTATAGCTTTTTCCAAAAAAAAACTATACAGTACTCATTATTTAAAGCTTACAATTTCATCTTTTTTGCGTCTTCTATAAATTGGTTTAAACCAATGTCTGTCAAAGGATGTTTTAACAATCCTTTAATAGCAGAAAGTGGCCCTGTCATTACATCTGATCCTACTTTTGCACAGTTTACAATATGCATCGTATGCCTGATAGAGGCCGAAAGTATTTGTGTCTGATAATCATAGTTGTCATAAATCTCTCTGATTTCAGCAATTAAATGCATGCCATCTGTCGAAATATCATCCAGTCTTCCCAGAAAAGGCGATACATACGTTGCTCCCGCTTTTGCTGCCAGCAAAGCTTGTCCTGCCGAAAATACTAAGGTAACATTGGTTCTGATGTTTTTGGAAGAGAAATATTTACAGGCTTTTACACCATCAGCAATCATAGGTAATTTAACTACGATCTGCGGATGCAAGGCAGCAAGCTCTTCACCTTCTCTGATCATTCCTTCAAAATCTGTCGAAATTACTTCTGCCGAAACATCACCATCGACAATAGTACAAATGTCTAAGTAATGTTTTAAAATATTGTCTTTTCCGGTAATGCCCTCTTTCGCCATTAAGGACGGATTTGTCGTAACCCCATCCAGAACACCTAAGGCTTGTGCTTCTTTAATATCTTCTAAATTAGCGGTATCAATAAAAAATTTCATAGTTACTGGTTAAATTTTGTTTAATAATAATGTAGTGAGCAAAAATGTGTATCTCGATTTTATTCTTCAAAAAACATTAATAAAAATAATCCTTAATTATTTTATTAAAATGATTTTCTTTTAAAGTTCTGAATTTAATAACAGTAACCAACCTTAAATCTATTCCGGAATCCAGACCTCTAAAATTAAATCATAATCTTAATACACATTCTCCTAATTTTCATCTCAAAATAAAAAATAATATCTTTTGAAAAAGTAATAGACAAATTAACTTTCTATAGCTATCATATTAAGATACTGATTCATTCTTGATCTTTTTTTCTCACTCTGTTTTTTTTTAATAAGGCCTAACAGATTTTAGAAACCCGTTAGGCCTGTCCCTATTAAATATATTGATTGATAATATTTTCAAACAATTCCTGTTTTCCACTTTGAAGATTCAATTCTCCATTATCATGTGCGATCGTATACAAATCTTTCAAATTTAATTTACCATCAGCAAAATCTTTTCCTTTTCCGGAATCAAATGAGCTGTATCTTTCTTTTCTCAATTTTTCGTAAGGAGAAGAAGTAATAATTTTATCCGCAGTCAGTAATGCTCTTGCAAAAGTATCAGCTCCGCCAATATGTGCTAAGAAAACGTCTTCAAGATCTGTAGAGTTTCTTCTGATTTTAGCATCAAAATTTACTCCGCCGCCTTGCAATCCGCCAGCTTTTAAGAATACCAGCATCGCTTCTGTTGTTTCCTGAATATTATTTGGAAACTGGTCTGTATCCCAGCCATTTTGATAATCACCTCTGTTAGCATCAATACTTCCTAACATTCCGGCTTTTGCGGCTACTTCTAATTCATGTTGAAAAGTATGTTGTGCCAATGTTGCATGGTTGACTTCGATATTGATTTTGAAATCTTTATCTAAACCGTACTCACGTAAAAAACCAATTGCTGTTGCCGAGTCAAAGTCATATTGGTGTTTGGATGGTTCCATAGGTTTTGGCTCGATAAAGAAAGTTCCTTTAAAACCTTGTGATCTTGCATAATCTCTTGACATGGTTAAAAATTGTGCCATGTGGTCTAATTCTCTTCCCATATCGGTATTTAGCAAAGACATGTACCCTTCACGTCCTCCCCAGAATACATAGTTTTCTCCGTCTAAAGCAATTGTAGCATCCAGAGCCAGTTTTACTTGTCCGCCTGCTCTTGCTACTACATTAAAATCAGGGTTTGTAGCTGCTCCGTTCATGAATCTTGGGTTCGAGAAACAGTTCGAAGTTCCCCAAAGCAATTTAATTCCAGATTCCGTTTTTTTCTGTTTAAGATACTCTGTAATCGTAGCCAAACGTCTTTCTGATTCTGCAAAAGTTGGCCCTTCAGCAATTAAATCATAATCGTGAAAACAGAAATAATCAAAACCCATTTTACTGATAAATTCAAACGCAGCATCTGCTTTATCTTTCGCTGCCTGAATAGGGTCTGAGGATTGATCCCATGCAAATTTTTGTGTTCCCGGACCAAACGGATCACTTCCTTGTCCACAGAATGTATGCCAGTATGCAATGGCGAATCTAAAGTGTTCGCGCATGGTTTTTCCGGCTACAACCTGATCCGGATTGTAATATTTAAATGCTAATGGATTATCTGAATCTTTACCTTCAAATTTAATTTGACCAATACCTTTGTAGTATTCTTTATTGCCTAAAACTATCATTTTTTTATTTTTTATGTGTTAATATAAATTCTAATTCTTGTTTCCATTTTTGATAAGCCTTTTCGTAAGGTTCCTTATTTTTTAGCGGTAAAAAAGTCATGACGTGATCGTTGGTCGTTATGCTCGAACCAAATTTATTATAATCACCATCTTTTAAACCTACTGCTCTTGCTGCGCCAACTGCACCAGTTGTATTGTAAATTTCAATTTCATGCCCAATAAGTGTTGCAACCGTATTCGAAAAGATCTCTGAACGGAACAAATTGTCATTCCCGGCTCTAATCACATTTATAGTCGCATTATCATCTTTTAAACATTCCATTCCGTATACAAACGAAAAAGCAATTCCTTCCAGAGAAGCCCTGAATAAATGTGAACTGTTATGAATATTTAAATTGAGGTTCAAAAAGTGCGTTCCGATGTTTTTGTTGTTGAACATACGCTCAGCACCATTACCAAACGGAATCACCACTACTCCATCTGAACCAATGGCAATTTTTGACGCTTTTCGGTTCATCGATTCGTAAGTTTCATCACCCATATTATTTCGCAGCCAACGGTACTGAATTCCAGCTCCGTTGATATTTAATAATTTACCAATTCTAGGGGTTTCCAATTCGTAATTCACATGCACAAAATTGTTTACTCTTGTACTTTTTCCTGTAGACATTTCACTCACCGCATAAAAAACGCCTGAAGTTCCGCCTGTTGCAGCAACTTCTCCCGGATTCAATACATTTAATGATAAGGCATTATTGGGTTGATCACCTGCTCTGTATACCACCGGAATACCTACTGGTAATCCTGTTTCTTTTGCGCCTTTTTCGTTTAAAACGCCCTGATTAGTAAAATTTTCAACGATATCAGGTGTTAAGGACTGATCAATTCCATAATAGTCTAACAACCAATTAGCAACTTTATTTTCTTTATAATCCCAAAGCATTCCTTCAGACAAACCATTTTTAGTCGTGGTAATATCTCCTGTGAGTTTGTAGGCGATATAATCTCCCGGCAGCATGTATTTGTAAACCTCACTGTAAATTTCAGGTTCGTTTTCTTTTACCCATTTTAGTTTTGAAGCCGTAAAATTTCCAGGAGAATTCAATACATGTTCCATACATTTTTCCTGTCCGATTTCAGCGAAAGCCTTGTTGCCAATTTCAACCGCACGGCTGTCGCACCAAATAATAGAATTTCGAAGCGCATTGCCTTCTTTATCCACAATAACCAATCCGTGCATCTGATACGAAATACCGATGCCCTGAATTTTTGAGGCTTCGATATTAGCTTCACGAATGGCTCTTTTGGTTGCCACACAGATGTATTGCCACCAAATTTCAGGATCTTGTTCTGCCCAGTCCGCATGTAGCGATACAATTTCCATTTCGTTTTGCGGTTCGTGCAAAACGATTATTTTTTTTCCTGTTTCGGCTTCTACCAAGGCAACCTTGACCGAAGAACTTCCGATATCATATCCTATATAATACATACCTTATAATGATTCTCTTAAAATTAAACTTGTAGACACATAACACTGAACCACTTCATCGTGCGTGATAAAGGCTGCCGATTTTGTGCCTAATTCCTTGAAATCAGTCGAAATAACTGAAATCCCTTTATATATAAATTTCTTCATGGGCGTTTCGTTATACGATAAAAAACCAACATCTGTTCCGGGCTCTAAATCTTTTTCTTTGCATTGCTCTAAAAAGTGCCCCAAAATCCGATCACTTACACTGATGTAAGCAACTTCTTTCTCGATGCTGAACTTTTTTGCATCTGTAATAATTGCATATTCAAATTTAAAATCAGCGCAAAACTTCTTAAAGAACTCCAATGTCTCTTTTGGATGATTCGTGTAATCTGGATAAACAAACTGTATGTTTTTATACTTTCTAAATAAATCAACTGCCTCTTCGAGAGCGTTATAAAATGCTTTCCCAAAATCCTGAAAAACATAATTATTCTGCTTTTGTGTATGAATATTCCAATCAATCAGTAATAACTTTTCATTGGCAATTACTGACAAAGTAGGCGACACTTCTTTGTGATCAAAATTCATAACCACGTATTTATAATATTTCCCTACACTGTTATTAATTATCGTTTTAAAAACATCAATGTTATAATGATGGAACTGCACATCCGTAATCACATTATCTGGCAAATTATTGACAAACGAATGGTATAAAACTTCTTTGTACGCTTTGAATGTATCTAAAACCAAAAGTACTTTTCTGGTTTCTCCCGATACATAATATCCTTTGTTGGGCACAGAGTCAATCGAGTTCTGGTCTTTTAAAATAGTATATGCTTTAAAGACTGTATCTCTTGACAACTGATTGTTTTTGCAAATACTATTTACTGACGGAAGCAAATCTCCTTTTTGTAAAATATTTTCTGCAATGGCATTATTGATTCCGTTAACCAATTGCTGGTATTTCGGAATATCACTTTCGTGATTTATTGTAAAGACAAATTTCTCTATATTCTCGCTAATCATACTGTTCTGTTCTGGTATGCTAATATAGGCAAACATCTTTTATAAAAAAAATACTTTTTATACTAAAAATGTTAGCTTTTTGATCTGATTAAAATTGCTAAAACATTGCTTCCTGTACTTCATCAAAAAAATATCAATTAAACCTAAGATCAAAATCAATTACTAAAAATTAAAATTAAGCTCTCTTTGTGATAGCATTTCCTGCTGTTTTAAATTGATTCTGTAAAATTTGGCAGCCCTGTGCGAAACAGCTTCTTCTTTTTCATTTGAATCATGCACTAAATCCATTTGCAGTATCTTTCTTCGAAAATTAGATTTATTGATTTCGATTCCGAGGATTTCTTCATAAAGATGTATGACTTGTAATAAGGTAAATTTCTCCGGCAACAAATTAAATCCAATCGCACTTTTGCAAATATTCTTTCGCAATTCTTTCAAACTATAATCTAAAATTACTTTATGTTTATCGTTTAAACCCGCAATTTCGTTAATACCAATCCATACAACATTCGGGTTAAAACTATCATTTTCTATGTCCTTAATATCTTTTTTTACCATCGCATAATATCCTATCGAAATTTCTTCCTGAGAAGATGATGGAGACGGATAACCAAAAGCTTTCAATTGTTCCAAAAAGAAATTATCAATACCAATATGCTTTTTTAAAATATTTTGTGCGGTACTCAAGATAGTTTCATCTTTTTTTATGTAATCATTAGCCAGTTTAAAATTTAAATTTCCATGTTTGTCTTTATCTTTTACAAGCAGGACTTTCAGGATTTCACCTTCAAAATTAAAGATCACACAATCAATTTCTATTAGGTTTGTAATATATTGGCTTGTATTATTTTTTCCTTTTTCATCTCCCCTTTCCATAGAAATAAAATTTTAGCGTATTACTATTATTTTCACAATAAACCGAAATCTTAATCGATCACTCTCCTTATACCATAAGGATCTATAGTTACAATTGTGCCATCTTCGAGATAATCAATTTTAGTCATTTTCATACTTCTTAAATGCGTTACTCCTTTTGACAAACTTGAATCGTGGTAAAATAAATACCAATCATTATCGACTTTACAAATCGAATGATGTGAAGTCCACCCTACAACAGGATTCAGGATTCGTCCCTGGTAGGTAAATGGCCCGTACGGATTATCACCTGTCGCATAACAAATAAAATGTGTATCTCCGGTAGAATACGAGAAGTAATATTTATCATTGTATTTGTGCACCCAGGAAGCTTCGAAAAAACGACGATCATTATCTCCTGCTAACAAAATCTCTCCTTTTTCATCCAGAATTTTAATCTCTTTCGGATCTTCTGCAAACTCCAGCATATCATCTCTTAACAGCGCAACAATGGGGCCTAAAGCAGGTTCATTGCCCGTTGGTTCCTCATGCTCTTCATTGTATTGATTTCCGCGGTATTTTTGAAGCTGTCCGCCCCAAATTCCTCCAAAATAGATATAATGCTTTCCATCTTCATCCTCGAAAACAGCCGGGTCAATGCTATAACTTCCTTTTATGGCATCGGGTTCCGGTAAAAAAGGACCAACCGGAGAATCGCTTACAGCAACACCAATCTGGAAAATCCCGTTGGCACGTTTCGCTGGGAAATACAAATAATACTTTCCATTTTTACAGGCCGCGTCTGGCGCCCACATTTGTTTTTCTGCCCAGGCAACTTCATCTACATGCAAAGCAACACCATTATCAACAACTTCTGATTGAATATCTTTCATCGAGAATACATGATAATCTTCCATGCCAAAATGATCGCCATTATCATTAAAAGGAATCCCGGCATCAATATCATGCGAAGGATAAATATAAATGTTACCGTTGAATACATGCGCTGATGGATCAGCTGTATAAATATGCGATACTAAAGGTTTCGAAATGGCTAATTTATTAATTTGTTCAAAATTAATTTGTTCAATACTATCTTCAGGCATAGTCTTTTTTAGGTTTTATTTTAAATAATTAATTTCTTCTTTCTTTTAAATCGGTTTCTATCTGCGCTTCCATTTTTTTATTGATTTTATAGAAAAACAATAAGGCAACTCCAACCAAAAATGGAATAGCAGGAAAAATACTCACCAATAATTTTATTCCGTTTATCGCGATATCCGTTTGTGCTGCAGAGTTGGGTATATAATGAAAATATCCTAAAAATAAAGTCGTCAAAGCTCCTCCTATGCTCAAACCTGCTTTTAAACCCACCATCATAGCCGAAAATATAATAGCCGTGGCGCGACGATTATTTAGCCATTCTGAGTAATCAGCAACATCTGCGATCATCGCCCAAAGAATTGGAATTGTGATTCCGTAGAAAAATCCGTGCAGGATTTGGGAAAAAAACATCAAACTGATTGATTGAGGAGGAAAGAAATAAAATGCAAGTACAAACAGGGTCGAAATAAATAAAAACAATCTGAATACATTTCGCTTTCCGTATTTATCTGCCAGATTTTTAGACAATGTAATTCCGACAATCATAAAGATAATACCACCAGCATTAAACAATCCAAATCCAGCCGATACAGGATCACTTCCGAAATAATTTAATCCTATATTGGACAACAACTCTAAAATGGGCTGAATAAAAAGAGCCAACTGTTCTTTATTAACATAGTTTTCAAAATAATACACATACGAACCCCCTTTCATTGCAAGGGTTATAAAAACCAAAGTCGTAAGAGCTAACATAATTAGCCATGGCGTATTTTTCTTTAAATCGTTTAAATCTTCCTTAATACTTGACTTTTGTTCTGGTTTTGGAATAATACGCTCCTTAGTTGTTAAAAATGTAATCAACAACATAATTGTACCTATTATGGCCAGTACTGTCATCACTTTTTCTATACCCACAGCTTTATCTCCGTTTCCGGCACTTTTAATGATACCAAGCATAAAAACCTGAACAAAAAACTGTGCAAACATAACAGCAACAAAACGATAAGACGACATACTGTTTCTCTCACGCATATCACCTGTAATAACTCCGCTCAGCGCAGAATACGGCAAATTGTTACCAGCATAAAAAAGCAATAATAAAGTATAGGTTACGATTGCATATATCACTTTTCCATGATAAGAAAAATCCGGAGTGGTAAAGGCTAATAGCGCAATAAAACCTAAGGGGATGGCAGTAATTAAAATCCAGGGTCTGAACTTGCCCCACTTGGTACTCGTTCTGTCTGCCAAAACACCAATAATTGGGTTAAAAATAAAGGCTGCAATTAATCCCACGACTAGCATTATTATAGAAGAATCGGTTGGCGATAATCCGTAAATATCCGTATAAAAATAAGCCAGATAGGTCATTAAGGTCTGAAAAACTAAATTTGCTGCCAGATCGCCTAAGCTGTATCCGATTTTTTCTTTAATGGATAATTTTTGAGAAATGTAATTCATTATTGGTTTGTGGTTATTTTGGTTAATTTAAAATCAAAAAAGAACTTTTGATTTTATAATAATAAGAATTTATTTTATCATTTTTCTGATTCCCTTATTTGGTCTAATGTTTTAAAAACAAGCTCTTACATTTCAAACAATCGGTTGTGTAAAATTAGCTAAAAAAAGATATTATGCAAATTTACTTCGCTTAATTATGATAATAATTTTAAAAACAACCGATTGTAAAATAATTCGTAAAAAACAATCCTTTTAGACCTCGAAAATTATTTTTTTGTTTCTTTTAATTCCAGAACACTATGGTATGCTTTTTTTGGCTGCAGCTTGTTATCAAATAATAATGGATAATTTGTACGCCCTTTTATAGGCCAGTCATTCAACCAGGACTGTCCGTCATGAACTCCCCAAAATGTTACACGGCTGATTTTATCTCTGTGTTTTAAGAATATTTTAAAGATAGACGCGTAACGCTCTGCAAGTTTAACCTGAACAGAATCTGGAAGTTTTTCCGGATAAGGATTCATTTTTGCACTTCCTTCAAAATTCTGATTCACATCTGCTCCTTTTAAATCCCATGGATTTGGAAGCACCGTAATATCAAGTTCAGTAATAGCGACTTTAATACCAAGCGCGGAATAAGCCAGAATACTTTTCTCGATTTCATCTAAAGAAGGGCTTGCCAGTCTCCAATGTCCCTGAATACCAACGCCATCAATTTTTCCACCGGCTGCTTTTATTTTTTTTATCAACTTAATAGCTCCCTCCCTTTTGGCAGGTTCTTCAATATTATAATCATTATAATACAAGTCTACTTTGGGATCAGCGGCAGCAGCAAATTTAAAAGCATCAACAAGATATCTTTCTCCTAGTGTATTCAAAAAAACAGATTTTCTCAAAGTGCCATCTTCGTTTAGAGCTTCGTTAACAACATCCCAGGAATTAATTCTTCCTTTATATTTGGAAACAATTGTAGTGATATGATCTTTCATGAAAGCTTTCATCTCTGTACTGTCTTTAATTTTTTCCATCCACGGAGCTAATTGACTATGCCAGATCAGAGTATGACCGTGAATAAACATCTTGTTTTTTTCGGCATAGGCCACAAATTTATCTGTTAAGGCAAAGTCGTATTTATCTGGAGAAGGATGTACAAACATCGACTTCATAATATTTTCTGCTGTTATTGCATTAAACTCTTTTTTAATCAGAGAATCTACTTTAGTATCTTTTTCCTCTATTTGATCTGCACTTAAAGCTGTCCCTATATAAAAATCATCTTTATAGTTATCTTTCAAAGAGGCTGTTTTTACTTCTTGCTTTTTCGCATTACAACTGCTTAATAGTATCAGAGATATCAGCACTAAATAATAATTTGTAAATTTCATTTTTATGGTTTTAGGTTAATAGTTAGATTTTTTTTCTTCGGCTCACAATTGGGTTAATTTATAAGCTATTCCCATTTCTAAACCTCTTAATTCAGCAAGACCTTTTAATCTTCCCACCAGAGAATATCCCGGATATGTTTCTTTAGATTCATCTGCCGAATGCAAAAAACCATGATCAGGACGCATGGGTAAACTTACTTTTGTTGTGTTCATTAACAACAAAAGCTTTTCTACAATAACTTCCATTTTAGTATCCCCTTTTAAATGTTCTGATTCCCTGAAAATAGTTTCGCTTTCGCGGAAAGTATTTCGGAGATGCAAAAAGTGAATTCGGTCTCCATAGTCATCTATAATTTTCTCCAGATTATTCTCAGGATTTGCTCCTAATGATCCTGTACAATAACACAAACCATTTAAATTGAATGGAACTGCTTCAAAAATAGCTTTTAGATCGTCTTCGGTAGAAACTATCCTTGGCAAGCCCAAAACCGAAAACGGTGGATCATCAGGATGAATTGCCAATTTCACACCATATTCTGAAGCAACCGGAGCTACCTGCGTTAAAAAATAAATAAGGTTTTCTCTTAATTTATCATTATCTATATCGGCATAATCGTCTAATAATGACAGAATTTGTTCTGCAGTAAAATTGATCTTACTTCCCGGCAATCCCAATAAAACATTTTTGAAAAGTAATGCTTTCTCTTCTTCCGAAAGCTGGTTGCCAAATTTCAGCGCATTTTCTTTTTCTCTTTCCGAATAATCATTTTCAGCATTAGGTCTTTTTAAAAGAAAAACATCAAAATAAGTAAAAGCATCCTGATTATATAATAAGGCTTTACTTCCGTCTTTATTAATAAAATTATGATCAGTCCGAACCCAGTCTAAAATGGGCATGAAATTATAGGTAATCACTTTAATACCACAATCCGAAAGATTCTTTATACTAATTTTATAATTCTCTATGTATTGCAAATACTTTCCGGTGGCTCTTTTTATTTCTTCGTGCACCGGAAGACTTTCTACGACTGTCCACTCTAATCCGGCTTCTTTTATTACGTGCTGTCTTTCTTTGATCGCTGAAACGGTCCAGATTTCTCCAACCGGAATTTGATGCAAAGCCGTTACAATTCCAGTTGCTCCTGCTTGTTTAATATCCATTAAAGTAACGCTGTCCTGAGAACCAAACCATCGCATTGTTTGCTGCATTTTTATCATGATCGATGATTTAAAATTAGAAACCAATACTGTTTCCGCCATCGACAGGCAAAACAGTTCCGGTTGTATATTTTGATTCGTTTAAAGCGAAATAATACACGGCATCTGCAATATCAGATGGTTCTCCCAAAAAACCCATTGGCGTTCTGGAAAGTACTTTATTTTTTCGTTCCGGATCATTATCAAGCGCTGCAGAGGACATTTTTGTTTTGATAAAACCAGGTGCAATACAGTTTACACGAACACCAAACGGCGCTAATTCTACTGCCATTGCCCTTGTCATAGATTCTATTGCTCCTTTGCTTGCCGAATATGCAATGACTTTAGGGATTCCGTATTGTGATGCCATTGAACTAATGTTTATGATACTTCCTCCTCCATTTACTTTCATGTTTTTTACAACTTCTCTGCTTACTGCAAAAACACTCAAAAGATTGGTATGAATTATAGATAGAAAATCTTCATCTGTTACATCCACGAATTCTTTTTTCAGATTGATTCCGGCATTATTCACCAAAATATCAATCTGATTATTTTTAGTTATGGTTTCAATCATAGCAGGAATTCCGGCGATATTATTTAGATCGTATAGAACCGGAATAGCATTTTCTCCAATTTCCCTACAGGCTTCTTCTGTTTTTTCTTTTGATCTTCCAATGATATAGGTCTTGATTCCGTTATCACATAATTTCTTTGCGGTTGCAAAACCCAAACCTGAATTTCCTCCGGTTACAATAGCTGTTTTTGTACTCATTTTGTTTTCTTATTATATAATTAATTTCCCGGGGCAAACGGAAATTTTAATGATTTGAAATACTCTAATGTTTGTGTTGGTTTCTCTACTCCGACAGGCAATTCTTTACCTGAATATTGCTGAAAATATAGCAAACAGGCATCGCGCCACCATTTTGCTTCTTTATACTGAATTTCTAATAACATTTGCACTTCTTTAAAACGTTCTCCATCAACATATTTTTCAGTTTTATTCCAGATATTTTGCATTTCCTGAACCTGATTAACGCCTTCTTGATATCTTAAAGCCATACCGTTCCAGAGTGTCTGACCGTTTTTCAATTTATAATCCCAGGAAAGGTGATGAAACCACAATAAATCTTCTTCAGGACAAGTTTCAGGATTGTCAAAAACTTTTTCTACTTCTGGCGCATATTGAGCGGTGGCATTTGTTCCCGTTTTTGATCGATCGAAACCAATTCCGTTTTTATCTGCTTTGTGATAATAAGTAGGATTCCATTCCGGTCTCGATAAATTAGAAATCCAAGGCCCCGGACCATAATGATGTCCAGTGTCCATAATATGATGCAAGCCAAGCGGTGTCATATAATTAACCACTGCTTCTCTTGATGTAATCATCATCTTTTTAATAGGTTTGGTGAAATTTTCATTGTTCGAAAAAGTACATCTCAACCATTCTTCAGCAATCATTTCTGAATCTAAATAGGGATTCCAGGCCAACCTCCCAAAGCCATACCAATTTGCCTGCGCAAAAGGATGGCCGGTCCAGTTAAGATCATTACCTATATTCGAAACTCCGGCAATTCCGGTAAGTTTTATATGGGTTAATGATCCATCAACAACTTTGGCAACCGTCGTTCCTTTACCCTTTTGAAAAGTATCTGATTCTAAAACTTCCTGAAATAATTTTGGCAGATAAACCAAATGTGTACTAAAACCCAAATATTCCTGCGTAATCTGAAACTCCATCATTATTGGCGTTTTTTTCATTGCTCCAAATAATGGATGAAAGGGTTCTCTGGGCTGAAAATCTATCGCTCCATTTTTTACCTGAACAATCACATTCTCTTTAAATTTTCCGTCATAAGGCTGAAATTCGGCGTAAGCCTGTTTTGCGCGATCGTTAACATCATGTTCAGAATATACAAATGCTCTCCACATAATTACGCCGCCAAAAGGCGCTACGGCATCGGCCAGCATATTAGCACCGTCGACATGATCTCTTCCGTAATTCTGAGGCCCGGGCTGACCTTCAGAATTTGCTTTTACCAAAAATCCTCCAAAATCAGGAATTCTTTTATAGATTTCTTTCGCTTTCTCTTTCCACCAATTTACAACTGCAACATCTTTTGGGTCTGCCGTTTTCAAATCTCCAATTTCGATTGGTGCCGAAAACCGGGCTGTTAAATATACTTTGATCCCATAAGGTCGAAATACATTAGCTAATGCTTCTACTTTCTCTAAATATTGCGGAGTCAAGATCAAAGCATTTGCATTTACATTTGTCAGAACTGTTCCGTTAATCCCGATGGAGGCATTTGCTCTGGCATAATCTATATAACGCTGATCGGTAAAGTCAGGTAGTTTTTGCCAATTCCATAAAGAAAAACCGGCGTAACCACGTTCTACTGTTCGGTCTAAATTATCCCAATGGTTTAAGATTCTGATATTGGTTTTTGGCGAGTCAACAATGTTTAAATTTGTGATCGATTTATTAGTTTGTATTAATCTTAAAAAACTATAAACACCATATAAAACGGCTACATCATTTTTTCCGGTAATGACAATCTGTTTTTTATTTTTTAATAAAATGGATTTAATTATAAAACCTTCGTTGTTTATTTTATCGAAATCAGATACAAGTACTTTTTTCAAATCAGCATCTAAAGCAGTTTGAGATCCCATAATTAAATTATTTTCTCCACTAATTACTGATCGAATTTCAGGTTTATCTCCAAGCATATTGGATAATCCCGTTTCTAATTCAGCTAAAGAAATAGTCGAAGTTTGAGAGCGTCCCAAAGAAACAATTCTCTGAAGACTGCTTTTGTATTCTGAAGCAAATGAAGCATTTTGTATCTTATCATATTGGAGCCATAATTTATAATCCTTTTGGGCTGATAGAGTCCAGGAAACCATAAATAATAGCGCTAATAATCTTAAAAAAGTCTTTTTTATACAGGTCATTTAATTTTATTTTTTTGTCTTAAATTTTAAACATAAATCACTTATTCTTATTTAAAACAAACCTATCATCAGAAAAAATACTAAAAAAATATGTTATTAAAAATAATTACAGAAATCGCAATCGGTTGTGCTAAAATACAAAAAATATGGAATAAAAAAATAAAAAAATATTTTACTCTCTGTTTTATTCTACTAAACCATTCTTAAATATTAAGATCATTAGTATATTTCATAATAAAAAAAGGCCTGATAATACAAAGTATATTATCAGGCCCTTTTTTAGACTTAAAAATGTTGCTTAAATTTTCCTAGAGGACTCACGGATTAATACTTGCGTATTCAAAAAAGTAATTTCTTTCGCATCCTCTTCCTCATCTTTAACAGATTTTAGATTTTTAATAATTAACTCAGCAGCAGCCTTACCCATTTTTTCCGCAGGGTGGGTTATAGTCGAAATGTTTGGTTCAATTATTTCAGAGATTGGGTCATTATTAAACCCTATAACTGCAAACTCTTCAGGCACTTTTATACCTCTTTTTTTAGCCGTCTGAACGGCACTAACCGCTAGAATATCTCCGGGAGCAAATAGTCCATCCGGTGCTTGTTTCAGATTAAATAAGTGATTACAAGCCTTTACTCCTTCTTCATAAGTCATTTGTTTTAAGCTTATGATTAAGTTCTCATCAACAGGTAAATCATGCTCTATTAAGGCATCAATATAACCTCTTTTTCTTTCATTATAAAGAGTACCAAATTCTGATCCGGCAGTTAAGTGCGCTATTCTCTTACATCCTTGTTCTATTAAATGTTTTGTTGCCTTATAACCAGCCAGATGATTATTAATTACAACTCTAAAAGTATCATAATCTCTGGGAACCCTGTCAACAAATACAAGCGGAATATTATTATTTGAAAACTGCTTAAAATGAGAAGTATCTTTTGTCTCCATTGCCAGAGAACAGATAACCCCGCTTACACGGTTACTATATAAGGATTTTGCCAGGTCTACTTCTACATCATAAGAGTCATGCGACTGCATAATAATAACCGAATACTCAGATTTTCGAGCAGCAATCTCAATACCACTGATTAGAGACGACAAAAATGGCTGTGTGACTGTTGGGATTAAAATACCAATAGTTTTAGACTTATTGCCTCGCAGACCAGCCGCTAAAGTATTAGGAACAAATCCCATTTCTCTGGCAGTCTGCTTTACTTTTTTTATTGTCTTATCACTTATGCTATGGTGATCTTTTAAAGCCCTTGAAATAGTTGATGTTGCAAGATCCAGTTTTTTGGCAATATCATAAATCGTTACATGCTTGTGCTCTTCCATAAATTAAAATGCTATAATTAGTAAATGTAATTATTTTAGCGATATAATAGAGGATTCTTAAAAAATTAAGCCTATTACACCTCTTACAATAGAAATATTTTAACACCCTTAAATCTTCTTTAATTATTCTTGAAACATTATTTTTTGCTTTCAAAAAAATATCATTTCTTTACACAATCGGTTGTTTTTAAATTATAAAAATAAATCAAATTCAGTACTTTAATAATCAATAAAGAAAAAGCAAATGGGAACAAAAAACTTACTTCCATAATCGCACTCATCACAACTTTTTATGGTTATTTAAAAAAAACAATTTTTTATTTCAGAATCCTAGATTAACTTTTGAATAACGGGTTACGCTATCGCTGCTTTTAAAGTTAGTAACGAACCTTTAAATATTGTGACCATTATTTAAAATGCGAAACCAGCAATTTGGTTTAAAATTGACAGGTTTTTGGTTTATTTAGTAATAAAATTTGACTAATAATTTAATATTTCTGGTCTTTCATGAGTACTCTTCTGATTTCGAAAACTAAATCCTTTAACTTAATCAATGTAACTTATTCAAAAAAACAAGACATATAGAGTATAACTAACATAAAAACAACAAAATGAAAAAAATTATCAATATTCATAGTCCGTTTATTCAGCTTCTTATTTTCATTTTATCAACATTTAATTTATCTGCTCAACAAAAAAATGAAGTTGAACTTATCAATACAGAAGAAAAAAAAGAATTAATTAGATTATTATGCAATCGATTGGATAGTGTTTACTTATATCCTGAAAATGTTAGCAAAATTCGTAAATATTTAAATAAAAAAATAGTTCATGGTGACTATACTTACTACAAAACGAATACAGATTTTGCTATTCAGCTTGACAAGGACTTGAAATATATAACCAATGATAAACATATGGGCTTGGTATATGATCCTAAAAAATCAGAAGAGATGATTAAAGAGCCTAATAAAAACTATTATACCTCGGAAGTACTTGAAGACCTGCGAGAGAAGAATTTTGAATTTAGAGAGCTGAAAATTCTGGATGGCAACGTTGGCTATCTGGATTTAAGAGAATTTTGTCCTGTTAAATATGCCGGAGAAACTGCTATAGCCGCAATGAACTTTCTGGCAAATTGTAATGCCATAATTATTGATCTTCGCAATAATGGCGGCGGTGATGATAATATGGTACAATTTTTACTTAGCTATTTTCTTGATGCAGATATTCAGTTTGCAACAAGTTATAATCGTTTTACAAATAGTTATTATACATCACAGACCCTTGCTTATGTTCCGGGCAAAAAACTATACAATACCCCTTTATATCTCCTGACTTCAAAATCAACTTTTTCGGGTGCTGAAGCATTTTCATATTACTTAAAATTCATGAAGAGAGCCACTTTGATAGGAGAAAATACAGGTGGCGGAGAAAATCCGGTGGAAATTCAAGTTCTTCATAAAAACTATATCGCTTACATCCCAGCTGTAAAAATTATAAACTCTATTTCTAAAACAAATATCAGATGGGAAACTATTGGAGTAAAACCTGATATTCAAACAGATTCAAAAGATGCTTTTTATATTGCTCAAACAAAAGCTCTGGAGGATTTATCAGCAAAAAATGTATCAAAAAAAGAGTTTTATTTATGGATAATAGAAGGTCTTAAAGCAAAACAAAGTCCATATAAAATCGACAAAGCAACTTTAAAATCTTATTCGGGAAGTTATGGTGACAGAAAATTAATTTACGATAATGAAACTCTTTTCTACGAAAGGAAAGGGTCCGTAAAAGCAAAACTAAATGCTATTGATAATGAAACCTTCACAATTGAAGGAATAGATTATTTACGTTTAAAAATTATCAAAAAAGATAAAGACACAATAGCTTTATTACGTTTGTACAATGATGGAACTACAAAAGAGGACTTAAAGGAAAACTAATTCTTGATCTGGGCAAAGAAAAAATCATTATTGTCGACATTGAATATATTGCAAACGAAAACTTATTAATAGTACCTACTTTAAATAAAACAGTAATTGGATATCAATTGACTAAATAAAATACTAGTTCAGATTGATAAACCGCTAATTTATGCTTTAAAAAAATGGATAGCACAGCTTTTTTACGACAAAATGCTAAGACTTTTAATTTCCTGTGTATATTAAAAAGATTAAGTTTCGTGTCAACTAATGTATACTTCGTAATTTTGGATAACAATAACCTTTAGCATTCATTTTTGGATGAGTTTAAATTTTTAAACATAAAAATTATTCCCAAATGCTATAGAACTCCTATTTTGAATATTTCTTTTGAATTGATTTTTCCATCCTCCATAATTGGGACTTTTTTTGTACAAGTCTTTAATTCTTTTAAATATAAAAATAGAATCATGTATTTCATCGACAATTTGCAGAAATCAAAATTCAACAAGCTATTAATTAGATACTTATAATTTATTTGTGCGAATTTTTACATTTTTTATCTATTGATATTTACTTTCTATTGGTATCTTTATAATTGTTAGAATTTAAAAAAAAAGTAACAAGACCTAAAGATTTTTATTGGCTTAAGCCAAATTGATACTATTGGTAATTATCCCGGACTTAATAAAAAATAAATATAGTATGAATTCAGAAAAATGGTATCCCCTGATCAAACAAATCGATGATTGTTTTCTTACGCTTAACGGTACTAATCTTCCATGTCCCGGAGAGGTTAAAGATCGTTATAAATGGCTGCATGACGAGGCAAATTATAGTATACTTGGAGTAGATAATAGTGACGATTCTTTTTTTATTTATGGCAACAAATATGCTTTGTCGTGTTTCAAATATACATGGGAAGAATTACTTTTGATTCCTTCAAGATTTAGTGCATCAGCTCCAAATAGAGAGGAACGCGCACGATTATTTAAAAAAGTTAGTCAAGACGGAATTGTTTATAACTATTCAGGTGAGCGTATTGATAAAAACGGTAATACTTTTACTATTCATGATACAATTGTTTGGGAATTACGAGACAAAAATGATGCGGTATGGGGGCAAGGAGCACTATTTTGGACAGCTGAAGAATTGAAAAAAAAATGTTTAATGATAATCTAATTTTATGATTAGATACTTATTATTTCCATTTTCGACATTATTAGTTTTATAGTAAATAGTGGCACACGGGTATTTTGAAAAAGATAAATTTAGTTTTTATAGGGGCTGTCGAATTTAGGCTCGAATCTCCCAGTGAGTTACTTTTATGCGAGAAACAAAAAAGACGCCTATAACGGCGCCTTATAATGTAGTATAACTTTAACTTACATAATTAAACTAAGTCAAATCTATCCAGATTCATAATCTTATTCCATACAGCAATAAAGTCATTTACAAACTTTTCATGTGCGTCACTACTTGCGTATACTTCTGCTATGGCTCTTAATTCTGAATTAGAACCAAAAACAAGATCAGCACGTGTTCCAATCCATTTAGGCTGGCCCGTATTACGATCGTTTCCTGCATATAACTCTTTATCGTTCGAAATCGCCTGCCATTGTGTATCCATATTAAGCAGATTTATAAAAAAATCATTGGTTAACTGACCCGGACGATGTGTAAATACACCATTTTTGCTACCATCGGCATTAATATCCAGCACGCGAAGCCCTCCCAAAAGCACGGTTAATTCTGGAGCTGTAAGCGTTAATAAATTAGCTTTGTCAATAAGAAGCTCTTCTGTCGAAACTGCAGATTTTGTTTTTCTGTAATTTCTAAAACCATCTGCTTTAGGTTCTAAGTATTCAAATGATTCAATATCTGTTTGTTCCTGAGATGCATCCATACGTCCCGGCGAAAAAGGAACTACAACAGAGTTTCCTGTTGCTTTCTCTACTCCTGCATTACCAGCCAAAACGATTAAGTCGGCCAATGAAACTTTTTTTCCATCATTTTGCAAAGCATTAAATTCTGTTTGAATACTTTCCAGTTTATCTAAAACCTGTTTAAGATGTGCAGGATTATTTACCTCCCAGTCTTTTTGCGGAGCCAGTCTGATACGTGCGCCGTTTGCACCGCCTCGTTTGTCTGAACCTCTAAAAGTAGAAGCCGAAGCCCATGCTGTGGCAACTAATTGTGAGGAGTTTAATCCTGAATTTAGTATTTTTTCTTTTAGCTTCGCTACATCATTTTCATCAATTAATTTATGGTTTACTTCCGGAATAGGATCTTGCCATAGCAATTCTTCCTGAGGAACATCTGATCCAAGATAGCGGGCACGCGGTCCCATATCACGATGTGTTAATTTGAACCATGCTCTAGCAAAGACATCAGCAAACTCATCAGGATTTTGTAAAAATCGGCGTGATATTTTTTCATAAGCCGGATCCAGTCTTAATGATAAATCGGTGGTAAGCATTGTTGGGAGATGTTTTTTTGTACTATCAAAAGCATCTGGAATAATGGCTTCCGCATTTTTCGCAACCCATTGATGTGCTCCGGCAGGACTTTTAGAAAGTTCCCATTCAAATCCAAATAAGTTTTCGAAAAAATTATTACTCCACTGAGTTGGAGTTTTTGTCCAGATAACCTCAAGTCCGCTTGTAATCGCATCGGCACCTTTGCCCGAACCAAAACTATTTTTCCAGCCAAATCCCTGAAGTTCTAATCCTGCAGCTTCAGGCTCACTGTCTACATGGTCAGAAGAAGCTGCGCCATGGGTTTTACCAAATGTGTGTCCTCCTGCAATTAAGGCCACTGTTTCTTCATCGTTCATTGCCATACGGCCAAACGTATCTCGTATATCTTTTGCTGCTGCAATAGGATCAGGATTTCCATCAGGCCCTTCAGGGTTTACATATATAAGTCCCATTTGTACAGCAGCAAGAGGTTTTTCCAGGTTTCTACTGTGAATATTTCCATTGGCATCATCATCTGACGAAACTACTCCATGCTCTTTTGGAATGCCTTCAGATCCATTATTATAACGTTCATCTCCACCAAGCCATGTAGTTTCAGACCCCCAATAAACTGATTCATCCGGTTCCCAAACATCAGCACGCCCTCCTGCAAAGCCAAATGTTTTGAAACCCATTGATTCAAGAGCAATATTGCCTGTTAAGATCATTAAGTCAGCCCAGGAAATTTTTTGCCCGTATTTTTGTTTGATCGGCCAAAGCAATCTTCTGGCTTTATCAAGACTCACATTATCCGGCCAACTGTTAAGGGGGGCAAAACGCTGCTGTCCTGCTCCTGCTCCTCCGCGTCCGTCATGTACTCTGTAAGTTCCGGCGCTGTGCCAGGCCATACGAATGAAAAGGCCACCATAATGACCAAAATCTGCCGGCCACCAATCTTGCGAATCAGTCATGAGTTCATGTAGATCTTTTTTTACTGCTTCAAGATCTAGAGTTTTAAAAGCTTCTGCATAATTAAAATCCTTATTCATCGGATTTGATAATGCTGAATTTTGTCTCAGGATATTTACTTTTAGTTGCTTTGGCCACCAGTCACGATTTTTTGTGCCTGTTGCAGCGTCCTTATCCATACTGCCATTATGAAAAGGGCACTTACTGATGTCATTTGATTGATTCTCCATAATTCAATTTTTTATTTTTGATACTAATTTACAAACTAAATGAAGAGAATTGTATTAGTATGGATAATAAATAATTCTTACCTGATAGATAAAATCTATTTGAATTAAAAAACTAAATACTACATAATAACATAATGCACTGAATTTAAATTTTAAGATTTGATACTTTCTCAGCCTATATACAACTTCAATTCCGCTCAATGTTCGTTTGGCCGATTCAAAACTTTTAAAATCTAATCTATTTTAGTATACAGTTAAAACTATGTATCGGCTTAATAATGTAACCCGGATTTGTACAAAAAAAATGGCGGGTACAACATTTAAAAATAAGATGCATATATTTGCAACACTATTGCGATTAGTTGTTTCAATATTAAGATACTTATTTTTTCGCATAAATACCACTTAATGAAAAAGAGAATCGTAATTGTAAATTTCTTAGCATCTTTTACAGTGTTGTGCGCAATGCTGTTTCAAACGGTGCACTCTTACGAACATTTTTTTAAACAGCTTTCAGAAAAACCCTGTGAACATCATCCTAGTGCAAATCAGAAAGAAATAACGCATAGTCATGCCACTGATACAAAATGTCAGATTTGTCATTTTTCTTTCAGCACATTTATTCCTAATAATTTTCAGGCTTTAATTTTTCAAAAAATACAAATAGAAACAAAGTCGGTATTTACCTATACCAAATCTGTTTCAACATTCTTTAAAGGAAGCTTATTTGCTTTAAGGGCACCTCCTGCTCTATTTTAGTTTACATATTTAGTCTAATGCGCTGAATTTTTTGCTTTCAAATTAGCAAAGGATATTCTGTTATCTGATTTCAAATTGAAATACATTTTCGATTTGTTATCCATTTCTATTTGCGCTTTCACTAAAAAAATCCTCGTAAACTGGTATTATTCATCATAGTAAACATTCTGGCTTATTTCAATATAGGTCAGGAAATCTATTTATCATTCGCAAAAAATTAATCCAAATTCAAATCAATACAATTATGCTTACAGCCGAAAATCTCACCAAAAAATATGGTGATTACACTGCTTTGAACGCTTTAAATTTAACCATTAAAGAAGGTGAAATATTTGCTCTTCTAGGGCAAAATGGTGCAGGAAAAACAACAACTATCAATTTGTTTTTAGGTTTTATTGAGTCTTCTGAAGGTACCTTACATATAAATGATATTCCGGTTACGCTAAACGCAAAAACAACCAAAGAATTTGTTGCCTATATTCCGGAAACTGTAATGCTGTATCCAAATTTAACGGGTTTAGAAAATCTTAAATTTTTCTCATCGCTGGCAGGATTTAAATATTCTAAAGGTGAATTGGAATATTTTTTAAATAAAGCCGGTTTACAAACCAAAGCACACAATCAAGATCTTGGAGGATATTCTAAAGGTATGCGTCAAAAGGTAGGAATTGCAATTGCAATCGCCAAAAAAGCTAAAGTGCTTTTGTTAGACGAGCCTACAAGCGGTTTAGACCCGAAAGCTTCTAATGAATTTTCTCAAATATTAAAAGAACTTTCTACAGATGGAACGGCAATTCTAATGGCAACGCATGATATTTTCAGAGCGCGCGAAGTGGCTTCACACATCGGAATTATGAAACAGGGAAATTTAGTTACCGTAATTGAAGCCTCTAAAATTTCTGCAAACGAATTGGAAGATTTGTATTTACAAACCGTTTAAAAGGAAACATGGATTTCCATCTCTATAAAATGAAACATTTACTCTCCTTACTTTTTATAGTAAGCACTTTCTCTATTTTACATGCCCAAAACGACAGAAAAGTCAGGGACAGCATTATTAAAGATTCTCTGGAACAGGAAGCCAAACGAAATGAATTGCAGACTGTTGAAATCATAGGGCGCTCCACGCGAAAATACAACAGTGATTATTCCTTTTCGGCAACCAAAACCGCTGTATTAAACAAAGATATTCCACAATCTATTTCGACTATAACCAAAGAATTAATCGCAGATAAAGGAGCTATTTATCTTGCCGATGTGGTAAAAATGGCGAGCGGAGTGATTCCCGCAAGTTATTACAATCAATACACCATACGGGGTATTAGCCAGAATGAAGAAGGACAAATTATAAACGGAATGCGAACCAGACAATATTACTTTTTACAGCCTCTGACTAGTAATATTGAACGGGTTGAAATAATCAAAGGTCCTTCGAGCGCTACGTTTTCTTCTGTTGATCCGGGCGGAAGTATTAATATGGTAACCAAAAAACCTTTGGCAGTAGATCGAAAAGAAGTCAGTTTTACCGTTGGAAGTTTCAGCACATTACGCGGAACTTTAGATTTCACAGGCCCTTTAAATCAATCAAAAACACTTTTATATCGGGTAAATGGAGCTTATCAGGAAGCAAAATCATTTCGCGATTTGGTTAATAATAAGTCGTTCTTGATTTCTCCATCGTTCAGTTATATTCCCAATGAAAAAACGGCCATCAATACCGAATTGATTTTAAGCGACATGAGTGGAGTTTTAGACCGCGGACAGCCTATTTTTGGAGCTGTGGCGGGTAAAACCGATTTAAATAAAACACCAATTAGTTTAAATTTAGGTGCTTCAGGAGATTATTTCAAATCGAAAGAAATGATTTTGATGACCAATTTTACTCATAAATTCACATCAAAAACAGGTTTCAATGCTTCATACATGAAACAAACCTGGACAGAAAATCTGCAGGAACATCGTACCACAAACGGTTTTGCCGTAGATATGAATAATCAACCTGTTACAAGTCTGGCCATGATGCAGTTTGTGCAGCGTCAGCAATATTGGGATATTGATAATCTTAGTGCTTTTTTAAATTTTGATTTTAAAACAGGAAAACTCAATCACAAACTATTAACAGGTTATGATTTAAGCAGTTGGAATAAAAATATAGGCGGTGGACAAAATGCTGCCAGGGGGTATTTATTAAATGATGGAACTGTGGCGAGTGCTTTTGTACCGGCAAATGCTTCCAATTATCAAACTGTGACTGTAAATGGCGTTGTTTTGCCAAAACCAAATGTTAATTTCTTCGATTTAAACAATCCTTCATACGCTTTAAGAAATACGCAGGACTACGTTTTGAATGTTCGTACAGCGCTTCCATCTGCGCTTACGACAACAAATGCAATTTATATTCAAGATCAGATTCAGTGGGAAAAAATCACTTTTTTATTAGGATTGAGAAACGAATGGTTTGAAGATATAACAAATTACAAAACCAATAACGAGATAACAGTTAAAAAATCGGCTTTACTGCCACGAATTGGTATTACCTATGCCGTTAACAGTTCAATAAACCTTTATACAACTTATCTCGAAGGTTATCAGCCACAATCAAATACAACAAACTTAATGCCTCAAACTGGAAGTTTACCTGCTGGAAGTCTGTTTAAGCCTCTCGAAAGTGATTTAAAAGAATTTGGGATAAAAGCAGCTTTCTTAAATAATACCATAAGTTTTAATGCGGCAGTTTATGAAATCAATCAGCGTAATATTTTAATGAAAGCCAATGATCCAATTAACCCGGATCTTTTAGTAACAAGAGGCGGTGAAAGAAGCCGTGGTTTCGAATGTGACCTGACAGGATATATTACTCCAGACTGGCAGATTAATGCTTCTTATAGTTACATTGATGCCAAAATTACAAACGACGCCGATGCTTCTTTAATTGGACAGCGAAAGCAGAATACACCTAAAAACAGCGCCAATTTTTGGACACGTTACAACTTTGCTTCCGACTCTGTTTTGGATGATTTTGGAATTGGATTAGGAATGCAGTATCAAAGCAGTAAAATACCTTGGTTTACCAGAGATTTTACACTGCCCGATTTTACCATTTTTGATGCTGCTCTTTATTACAAACCCAGCAAAACCAATATGCAGATTGCTGTAAATGCAGGGAATTTGCTTAATAGAACCTATTGGTTAGGTGCGCAGAATTATCTGCGTTTGTTTCCTGGAAGCCCCAGAAATGCAAGTCTTACTGTAACTTATAAATTTTAATTTATATGAAATTATTTCACACAGAACTCCTTATAGCCAGACATTTTAAAAACTCTATTTTTAAAAATTCTGCAGTCTATGTTATTACCATTTTTATTGGTGTTTTGCTTTTCTATGCAGCATTTACTGGCTGGGACAACTACAAAAGTCAAAACGAAACCAGCGAAAAATACCAGGATCAATCGAGAGAAGACTGGTTGAAAAATCCGGATAAGAATCCGCATAGAATGGCGCATTACGGAAATTTTGCTTTTAGAAAAAGTACACCTCTAAGCGTTTTCGAATTCGGAATGGAACCTTTCTTTGGAAATGCTATTTTCCTTGAAGCACACAAACAAAATACAGCCAATTTCTCTGAAGCTGGTTTTTCTAACAGTATGCTTCGTTTTGGAGAAATCAGTATTGCAATGGTTTTACAGGTTTTACTGCCGCTTCTTATTTTTTTCCTTGGATTTAATGCAATCGCTTACGAACGTGAAAACGGAACTTTAAAAATTATTTTAACGCAGGGAATCAACTGGAAACAGCTTTTAACCGGAAAAATATTAGGAGTTGCGAGCGTTATTATGATGCTTTTTATTCCAACCATAATCGTGCTGGTCTTAGTTTGGCTTTTTATTCAAAACTTTACTATTACGGCAGATGAAACTGTAAAAATGCTTTTATTCATACTTTTTCATTTTGTGTATCTTCTATTCTTCTGCGTTATTGCGGTTTTAATTTCGGCGATAAGCAAAACCTCAAAAAAAGCTTTAATAACACTTATTGGCATTTGGCTGCTTTTTACCATTATTCTGCCAAGAACAACGCAGGCAATTGGAGCTTATATTTACGAAGCACCATCAAAGATTGAGTTTAACAGCGACATCGAAAAAGATATTCTCAAACAAGGCGACAGTCATAACCCGAATGATCTGCATTATAAAGCCATAAAAGATTCATCACTTCGGGCTTATAAAGTCGATTCGGTACAGAAACTTCCTTTTAACTATTCTGGTTTTATTATGATGGAAGGCGAAAAAATAAGTTCCGGAATTTACAACGAACATTTAGCCAGACTTTTAACTATTTACAAAAAACAAAACAGTTTTTCTAAAACAGTTTCTTTTTTGAACCCATACATCGCAATGAAAAACTTATCAATGGGATTGTCTAATACAGATTACGAATCATATATCGATTTTCAGAAACAAGCAGAAGATTATCGTTATACAATGGCACAGAAAATGAATGCATTACAGATTAAATACATCAGTAATACAAAACCCGGGTCAAATGATAAACCGCTGGTAATTGATAAAGAACATTGGGCAGATGTTAAAGAGTTTCATTATGAGCCTAAAAAAACCGAAACAGTTCTTAAAAACGAAATTATCTCGATCATTTCTATTATTCTCTGGATTTCATTGCTTTTCATTTTACTTCGAATAGCATCCCAAAAACTTAAAGCCATTTAATATGTTATCATTATTATTTAAAAATTTCATTCGGTCAAAAGGCACCAAAATTGGATTACTATTCTTGTTGTGCATTGGTTTTATAAGTCTTTTAATTGGAAAACAATTTCAGGATAAACAACAGAATAATATTCAGGAAGCATCAGTTTATCAAAAAGAACATATTGCCCGAAATGCAGCCTTTCATAAAGACGAAATCGGACTTTTATTGTATTACATCAAGTTTTCATTAGTCAATAAAACATTACCCATAAACAGTTTAGCTATAGGACAGCGGGATGTAAATCCTTCTATTCAAAGCGTTACTATTCGGGGCTTAGAAGGTCAGAAATACGATGCAGAACTTAATAATCCTAATAATCTTCTGGCAGGAAATACTGATTTCAGTTTTGTTTTGATTTATCTTTTTCCGCTTTTAATTATTTCCTTTTCATACAATATAATTTCAGAGGAAAAAGAAAGCGGTACCTGGAAAATTGTGGCAACACAAAGTCAGAATATCTTTAGATATATTCTTCAGTTATTTTATGTTAGGATTTTAAGTATGATTGCCTTGTTTACTATTCTGCTTTTTACAGCTGTTTTATTCCTGAATATTCCGCTGGATCAGACTTTTTTGGTTTTCTGCGGAATTGGAATTTTATACATCCTATTTTGGTTTGCAGTATGTTTCTTTATTGCTTCATTACAAAAACATTCCAATTTTAATGCGGTCTTATTATTAACGATCTGGCTGTTTTTAATAATAATTGTTCCAGCAGGAATCAACACTTATATCGTTAACCAATATAAAGTTCCTGAAGCTTTAGAACTGACTTTGAAACAGCGAAATGCGTATCATGAAAAATGGGATACAGACAAAAATGAAACGATGGAGAAATTCTACAAACATTATCCACAGTTTCGAGAATATAAAATTCCGGCAGAAAAAGAGTTCAGCTGGCTTTGGTATTATGCTATGCAGCAAATGGGTGACGACGAATCGGCCGTAGAATCGCGTGATTTAGAATCAAAATTACAGCAGCGAAATCTTGCCAGTCAGCGAATTGCACAATTTATTCCAACGCTTCATGCACAATTACAATTAAATGAAATCGTCCACGCCGATTTAGGAAACCAGCTTTTATTTTTGAAAGAAACACAACATTTTCATGAAAAAATGAGATTGTATTTTTATCCGAAAATCTTCTCTGAAGTTCCTGTAAATACTGAAAAATGGGAGAATCTTAAAATTGAAACATTTAATGATCCAACTAAAATAAATTTGGTAAAAACCTTTTTGCCGTTATTACTTTTTAATTTGGTATTGATTGCTTTTGGGCGGAGAAATTTTAAACATAAACTTATTTAATTTTTTTACCTCAAATAGCATAAAAGTATTACGTAAAGTTCGCGAAGTTTTTTATCTACAACTTCGCGAACTTTGCGCTTTTACAAAACTCAGTTTATTATAAAAAATTCATTTACAGAATAATCCTTCAGAATTAATTTCCTAAAAACTTAGTATCACTTAAAGTTTTCATAAATGCAATAAGATTATTTTTTTCTTCTTCTGTAAGCGGAATTCGTTTACCATTATCCTTAAAAATCGGATCAAGATTATCGGCATCCAAAACACCTTTATCAAAATAATCCAAAACAGATCTTAAAGTAGCAAACTGCCCAAAACTACCATAAGGAGCTGTGTATTCTATATTTCTTAAAGTGGGAACGCGAAAACTCATAAAATCAGAAGGAATTCCGGTAACTCTGCCGCGTCCTGCTTCATTGGTATTTGTATTTAAAGGGAAACCAATATTTCTAAAGCTTTGATCGGTAAACAATTCTGTACCGTGACAGCTTGCACATTTTTGCTGAAAGGTTTGATATCCCTGCAATTCGCTTGCTGTAAAAGATACTGTATTTTGTTTTACTTTATCATATTTGCTGTTTGCAGAAATTAAAGTATACTCAAATTGTGCAATACTTTTATAGATTCTTTCAGGCGTAATATTGGGATCTCCAAATGCATTTCTAAACAAATCTTTATAAGATGCATCGTCTTTAATTTTGCCAATAACTTCCAAAATCGACGAGTTCATTTCTTCATGCGTGATAATAGGAACAAGAGGTTGCGTTTCAAGCTGCAGTTTGCTTCCGTCCCAGTTGTAAAACTTCAAAAAAGCCAGATTTTGAAGCGATGGCGTATTACGAAGCCCTACTCTGCCTTCAATACCAATGGCTTGTGGATTATGATCTGTAAAAGCATTTGCCTGAATATGACAAGTAGAACAAGAAATGGTATTATCTGCACTAAATTTTTTTTCAGAAAAAAGTTTTGCTCCTAATTTCACACCAAATTTAGTAGGCTTATTTTGGCTTACAAAAGCATTTAGCTCTGGAAATCCGGATGGAATATTCAGTGAAATTTCGGGATTATCAACAGCAATCATATCAGATTCATCATTGCTGCAGGATACAAACAAAAAGGAAAGTAATAGGATACCGATTATATTTTTCATCATAGTGAGTTTAAAAACAGAACCGCCTGACGTGTGAAATTCAGACGGTTCTGGAATATGAATTTAGTTTTCTACGCTTGTTACAGAAAACATTCCTGAGATATCACTTGATCCGTTTCCTCCCAAATTATCAACAAATTTTACCATTTGGGCAGCAGTATGAATATTTGGCGTTGCATTATCATTCATCCCTGTTCCGGTAGACAAAGTAATTGTATTTGTTTTTCCGCTTAACAATTTATCAAAATCAGCTTTAATTTTAATTTTTGGCACTTTACTTCCCACAACTGCATTTGTAGTCAGGTTGAGAGTTATATCTCTGTAAGCGTTCACACCCTGAGTGTAGTTTGGAGCAGTTCCTGCAACTGTACTTCCTGTATGGATCGACATTTCTTTATTATTAGTATCATAAAACCCTTCTACTTTTGTAAAACGGTAGCCGCTTCCCCATTCCCACATCATTTGTGTATCATTAGCTCCAGCCGCCGCATAGAAATTAGGAAACCTTACCTGATCTAAAGTATTTTGCTCTGGTTTGATACCCAAACCAAATTTAATCTGCTTGTAAGTTGCAGAGGGTACATTGCTTAAAACATAGCTTAGCGAAGCTGTTTTGGCCTGATCGATTACTGTTGCGCCTTTATCCAGATCATTTACGTTGTACGGAACCTCATCTCCATTATCTTTTACAAGACGTATATTGCTGATTACATATTTCAATTCTGAAAAATGATGCACCTGTCCTGCTACTGAAGTGTTTGAAGTTGCTGATGTCGAAGCTGCATTGCCCAGAACAATAGTCGTGTTTTTGAAAGTATTATTGAACTCTAATGTTAAGTTGTTTGCAACAGGATTGTTGTCATCACTTGAACATGATGCGAATACCAATGCAATCGCGGATAATAAAAGGTATTTTTTTAAATTTTGCATTTTTTTTGATTTAATTTTTGAAATTCTGTTTAATAGTTTATTCGGAGTAATCCATAATTTTAAACAGGCGGCGGTACAAAAACTTCAAGATATGGCTCTAATTGCCCCAATTCCTGATAAAGTATTTCTTTATCAGACTCTATACGATTTAGAATATGAATCTTAAATTCGATATTGGCAATCAAAATGATATCAATTTTCTTTCCTAAACTGGTAAGTTCTAAATCGGTGTTGTCTGATTTTTCTAATTCTTTCTTTAGGTGACATTTACCGTGGCATTGCAGTTCCGGCCTTGCTTTGTTGACACAAAACTCCTGTTCTATATTTTTTTGATCGAGTTTAAAATGCACAATAATCAATGCCTGCTGGAAAGAAACCAGCAGAAACAGCATTATCATTGTGAAACTAAAAACTTTTTTCATTTTTATTAGAAGTTGAATTTTAAAGACGTGAAAATATTACGTCCCATTCTCGGGATATTTCCCCAATCAGCATAGGTGCTGTAATATTCATTTAATAAATTTTCTGCTCCAACTTGTACAACCGTTTTTATTTTATTGATTTTAAAAGAATAATCTGCTGATATGTTCCAGATTGTATAAGCCGACGTTAGGTCTTCTCCGTACTCCGGACTGTAATTAACCTGCTCAAAATCACCATTTACAGAAGTCTGAATACCAAAATTCTTGTGCATAAAATGAAGCGAAGTCTGATAACTAAGAGGGCGTATAAAAGGCAGATTTCCTCCTTTATCATCCATTCCGCGGGCATAAGTCAATACTCCTTTCCAATGCAGATGAGGCAAAATATCGTAACTCAGATTCATAGACATGTTCAAAAGCGTTGCATAATCTAATGAAGTATAGCCTTTTACCCCAACCGACTGATAATTCATCGGGCTTCCCATGCTTAAAATCCTTCCAATGATGTAATTCTCAATGTAGAAATAATTAATTTTGCCCTGAATGCTTAATCTTTCGTTTTTAAATCCTGCACTCGCATTTCCTTCGTATGAAATTTCATTCTTCAAATCAGGATTTCCTATATAATCGTAACGGTCAAAACTATTGTAAATGTAATATCCGTAACCCTCAGAAACAGAAGGTGCTCTGTGCCCGTAACCCGTTCCTACAGAAAAATTAAAATGATCAATATCCAGATTATAACCTGCATGCAGGCTTGGCAGAAATCTTGTTTTTTCCTGCGGCGCTCCGGGATGAAAAATCCAGTTGAATTCTACATATTTGGAGTAATTGTAATTAACACCCAATGAACCGCCCAGATTTACCTGGCTTTTCTCTGAAATATCCCAAGAATTATTCATCGAAAGCCCCGCATAACGAGTCGTTACCCAAGGCCAGCTGTAGGCAAACATGGTTCTTTTACTTCTATCCTGCGGATACATCCTCATCTCTGCAATAGAGAGATTTTCATAAGCATTTAACTGTATTTCAGATGAATAACTATTCTTTTTCAAGTTGGCTTTAGAAACCAATCCATAAGTAGTGCTCCAGCCCGGCATGTCCATGTGAACCAGATTTTCAGGACGCGTAGTATCATCCATATAATGTTCAATGGCATTAAAATAAACTTTTGTATCGACACCTTTTACTACTCCTTCTTCAAATAACTGCTTATAGGAAGCCGATGTAATAAGTGCTCTTGAAAGGGATAAATCCATTGGCAGTGCCGGATAACCAACATCTTTTGCCATATCAAAAATTGCATCCACTCTTATTGAAGATAAATTAGTGGTTTTATAGGCAAAACCTAATGAAGTGTTGAATTTTTTATATTGCGAGTGTTTTACTTCGTCGTTGTTTCCATCATAATAATCGTCTGCTTTTCTATAGGAAATACTTCCTTCGGCTACAAATTTTTCACCTGAATACGCCACATTTCCCAGATTGAAAAACTGTTTGTTATTAAACTCAAATCCGCTTTGGTAGGCTCCGTTCCATTTTTTTGTAAGACCAAACGGCGTGCTTTTTCTTTTTAAATCGATACTTCCGGCAACCGTTGCGCCGTGAAGGCTTCCTTCCTGCCCTGATTTTATATCGATTGTCGAAAGATTATTACTCTCCACATAAGATGTTACCGGATCCATTTTATCGGTACAGGCTCCAAAAACGTGCATCCCGTTAATAGTAACGGTAGAACGTTCTGTACTCATATTATTAAGGAGCGGTTCCCAGGCATAAGCGCCACGTTTAATAAAACTGATATTATCAGCAGATGACAAAAATTCATCAACAGAAACTGCCATTTTCATTTCGGTTTCGATTTTCTTTTTGGCAGCGTTTTTTACTTGTACTTCTTCTAAGTTTTTTATGCTGTCGTGATGTACATGCGCATTTTGGGCAGTTACAGAAATTCCCAAAAAAAGTAGCATTATTATATATTTCATGTTCTTAGAATAATGTATCAATATAAAGTTCACTTTTCACCCCTTCAACTCCGGGCGTGAAATCTGTTGGAACAACGGTTCCTTTAACAATCAGCCCATTTTGATTCATCATAATTAAATTCAATGTCCAGTTTCCTGTCATCGTATAATTGACCACTCCATGATACAAACCATCATCTTGCTGTGTCAAATCCTGATTATTAAGCGAAGAATGATTTCCCATTGAAGGTTCCGGCATTCTTGGGTCTAATTTTAAAGTATAACCGCTTGCTTCTGAATAGTAGAACTGAGATGGATCCGGAAAAGTTCCCGCAACAGTAGTTGGTTTATTGTATTTGTAAATACCGGCAGTCAGTTTATTCTCAGAAACGGTTGGTTTTTGAGGTGAAACCAATGCAATAACATATTGCTGGTCATCCTTTCCTGTAAAGGCTGTCATATTGAGATTTTTGTTGCTCTGCTTTTCTACCGAGATATCTTTAGCAATGTCGTATTTCTGATTATCAGCCGTAAAACTCACATATAGTTTCCAGCTGTTTCCTGCAGCAGTTTCGCTTGTAAATACAGAATATCCGGCGAAGTATTTATTAGTAGCATCATATTGAAGATTGTAATCGTGCGGACAAGATGTTTTACTTCCATCAGTAGTGCTCAAAATTGGCAAAAAAGTTACTTCTGAAGAACTTACACTCTGATTGGTCTGCGTATTTACAATTTTCAAATGAAGTTCGTTGTACCCTTTATAAAATGTCCCATTTAAAGCTTCAATGCTTATTTTATAAGTACTGCTGTTAAATGATACAGCTTCTTTAAACTCATAATATTCAGGAACTTCAGATCCTATTTCGGCCTCGTAATCTGTTTTATCGATGGTGCAGGAAGTAATCACACAAAATAGTGCAATGGCTAAAAATTTAAAAGATTTCATTGGTAATGAATGTTAGAAAAACTATTTAAAATACAGCACAAGCCACCAGATTTTAAAAATCAGAAACAAGCCATAGTGCCATGAAAATTGGAATAGATGTTTTTTAATTGAAATAATACAATCAAAGTATATTTTTCAATTACAGCAATACGATCAATAGTTTCTGTAGCAGAAAAGAAAGGGTGAATAGAAATAATAAAGTTTTTATAATCTCATTTTCTGTAATAAAGTCACATTTATACCAATATGAAAATACAGCACACTCTTTTTTGTATCATTGAATATTTACAATGACATAAAATTTTTAAAAATTAAAGCTGAAATATTGATCTATACCAACCAGAGCGGAGGGTGAAAAGTAAGATTAGAAGCCTTTACAGGTTTCTTTTCAAATAAACCAGAAGTGTTTTCTTTTGATTCAATAGCAGGAACAATATCAAAGCTGATTTCAGCAATACTTTGAACATAAACAAGCTCTAATTTATCTTTTAAGCTGTCCTGCATTTTTCTTTCGTTATCAGAATATTTTTTGATGCTTTTTTGAAGTTCACATCGACCATTACAACTATTGAAAGCTAATTTACGCTGTACACAAATAGTTTTAGCTATTTCTTTCTGATTGATTTTAAATGAAGCATAAACGAACAAACTGCCAAATGATGGCGACAAAATTAAAATGGAAAGTACTATAATAATTAACCTTTTCAATTGCTTGTTTGTTTTTTAACTTGTGCAAAAATACGTCATTTTTACATTTTTTTTAATAAAACCTCCTGTTATATTAAACAAAAAATTATTATGTATTCATTTACAGGGCTTTATTTTTTCTTTATAATTGAGAAAGGAGTAAAAGTGGCCCGTGTAAGAGCTTTCAAAAAATAGCGTGTCTGAACAAAATATAGCAAAAAAGTCTAAAGCTTTTAATCTGGTAAATAATACCCTTAAAATTATTTTAATTTATTTTGATAACTTTGCCTCAACCACTGGGTTAATATATAACAGATTAACAAAATGAAAATTTCAATTGAAATATTAGAGAAAGGTTTGCTTGTTTTTATTTTGTCAAGATCTGTTAACTCTGGTAAATACTAAGCTACTATTTCTGCATCGAAAAAATAAATGATAATACAAGATTTAATTGGCGATTACGCTATCAATGGAAGTAATCAGGATGAAAACCAAACCATAAAGTATAAAGGTATTTTGAGCCTGTCTTTAGACCAGAATAATCGAATTATAGCACACTGGCTTATTAACGATACACAAAAACAAAAAGGACACGGTTTTTTTAAAGATAACATTTTGGTAATTAATTTTAGTTACAAAGGAGATGATCGCAAAATTTACAAAGGAGTCGCTGTTTACCGCTGTATAACCAAAGATGTTTTAGATGGTTTCTGGTCTGAAAAACATGGAAATCCACTCTATTTAGGAACTGAATATTGCTTAAGAATTAATAGTACTGAACAGTTAAACTAGTTTTTCTGAATTCTTATATCCTATCAGGGGAAATAATAACATATTCAAAATAAAAGTTTCATAGTAAAAAGTTAGATTAGTGTAACATTTATAGCTTTTATGTAGTCTATACTGTTGTATTCTAATTAAAGAATATTTATCCGCGACACTTAACAAACTCTAATTATGAAAAGAAAATTTCTGTTGTATTTTCTATTATTACTATCCTCTTCTTATCAAAAGACATTTTGTCAACAAAAAAAGAAAGCAGACTTCACACACGAATTTATAAAAACCAAAACCAATGCTGTTTTTAATAAATTGGTTAACATCAGAAGAGACTTTCATGAGAATCCTGAACTGGCGGGCAATGAAATACAAACACAAGAAAAAATTAAGCAATATTTACTTGATTTGGGACTTGAAGTTGAAACCAATATTTATGGTCATGGTGTTGTAGGGATTCTAAAAGGAGATCAAAAAGGAAAAAAAATTGCCTGGCGAGCCGACATGGATGCGCTTCCAAATGATTTGCCAGATCCCGTTGATTTTAAATCTAAGATAAAAGGGGTTGAACATGGCTGCGGTCATGATATACACATGGTAATTGCATTGGGAATAGCCGAAGTGCTGGCAAAAAATAAAAAATTTTTAAAAGGAACTGTATATTTTATTTTTCAGCCTGAAGAAGAAACATTTGTTGGTGCAAAAGCAATGCTAAACAGCGGCTTACTTTCTAAAATACAGCCTGATGAAATATATGGTCTTCATATAACTGCATTACCTGTAGGGCAAATAATGGTAAAGCCAGATGAAATGTTTTCCTATCAAAGAAAAGTACGTATTAAACTTAAGGATGAATTGACCAAAGAGCAGATAAACGAACTAACAAACAACATTCAAAATGCTTTATCCCGTACCACAGTTGGCAGCAAACCATGGGAAATACAAAATATAGCAGATCCAAAAAACGGACTCACAAATCCTGATACAGCTTTTAAAAACTACTTAATAATGGATGAGAAGTTTTCTATCAATTCTAAAAACAATGAGCTGACACTGGATACTTATTTATATGAAACCAATTCCTCAAATCTAAAAAATATTATTTCAAAAATTAAAAACGTAATAGAATCTGCTCATTATAAAGATCAGCTAATTTCTGTTTCGTTTGTACAGGAAAATCCAACAGTTCTTAATGATAAAAAATTAACTGAGGCTGCTGTAAAAAAACTTAGTGCCATTTATGGCAAAGGATTAGTTGCTCCTGATTATGGTCAGGTTCCTTTTTTTAATGATGATTTTGCCTATTTTCAACAAAAAATTCCGGGTGTTTACTTTTTTCTTGGCGGTTCTAATCCTGAGAAAAAAATTATTGCCATGAATCATGCTCCAAATTTCTCTGTAGATGAAGAGTGCATCAAAACAGGGGTAAGAAGTTTTTCTTCCTTACTTCTTGAAAGAACTAATGGAAACTAAAAATCAAACGTAGTTCTAAAAAACGAACTGTTTTTTAGTCATAAAAAAAACCTTCAAAATCAATGACTTTGAAGGTTTTTTTTGTCTTTTCTTGAAAAAACTGACTGTAATTAAGCTAAACTAATAACTATATCTCCGTATGGAAAGGTTCCCCAACAATTAAACTTTTGCAGGGTAATATAGCCAACTGCAATAAATTCTAAGCATTTTTTTCCACGTTAAATTGAACTCACCAACTGTAAAAAGAAGTAATAAACTAATTTAAGTTCTTTATACCTCTTCTTCGATAATGGAAGAATTTCCATTATAATTACATGCAAAAAAGATTCGTTCTTTTCTTTTACCACTTCTCCATGCCTTCCGTTTATATCAAGTATTTATTTCTCAAAACCAAATAACGGCTTCTTTATTCCTTTTCTTACAGCTACAAGTATCTTCGATTCAATTATTATTTATAGATTATTGAAAAACAGGTATTTATACGTTGTTTGAGCTTTATTTTATTGTTGTAATTTTATTCTTATTAATTCAATTCAGATACCTAATAATTTTTGGATATCCCAAATCTACAAATTGTTACATGCTGTTTATTAGTCATATACAATTAACATTTTTACTAATAATTTAAACAACAAACAATGGACTTAAAAGAAAAACTTAACCAAATTGGGTCACAGCCTGACATGATTCTGATTATTACTGATGAGCAACGTGCTACGCAACATTTTCCACCAGGATGGGAGGAAAAAAATCTTCCAACACTCACGTTTTTAAAGCAAAACGGCTTTAGTTTCGACAGGGCTTTTTGCAATACTTGTATGTGTTCGCCAAGTAGGGCAACCTTATTTACGGGAACATATCCGGCAAAACATGGCGTAAGTCAGACATTAACCGAAGGAGGCCTTTTATCTCCGCAGGAACCCACTCTTGACAATACTTTGCCAAACATCATGAATGTACTTTGGGCAGATGGCTACGACGTGCAATACAGAGGTAAATGGCACATGAGCAAAGGTGTCGCGCCTAATGGCACTAAAACAAATTATGAAAATTTAACTGCTGCTGATATCTCATTATTTGGCGCAATGGGCTGGATTGCTCCGGATGCTGGCGAAGATGTGAATCCGCTTAATTTTGGTGGCGGTTTTGCTAATCATGATGCCAGATATACCGCAGAGGCGATACAATATTTAAAAGAAATAAAAGCCAACAGAGCTGCCGGAAACCATAAACCTTATTGCCTTATTCTTTCACTTGTAAATCCTCACGATGTTCTGGCTTATCCAAAATCAGCAGCTACATCCGGATATCATCCTGACAGCTGGTCGGGCAGAGAAATTGGGCTTCCTGTTACCGTTAATGAAAATTTGCTTGAAAATAAAAAACCGATGGCACAGGAGCAAATCTTGCTTAATATGGCTTTAAGTCTGGGGCAAATCGCTACTCCGGAAGAAAAACTGAATTACATTAATTTTTATGGTTATTTGTTAACTCATGTCGATAATGAAATTGGCTATTTAATTAAAGAATTGTATAAAGAAGACGAAAACGGAAAAAAACTGGCTGATTCTGCAATTGTTACCTTAACATCCGATCATCGAGAAATGGGTTTGGCTCATGGCGGATTGCGTCAGAAAACTTTTGTTGCTTATGAAGAAGCATTAAGAGTGCCGCTTGTTATTTCAAATCCGGTTTTATTTAAAGATCATGCTATAAAACAATCTATGGCATTATCAACGCTCGCAGATATCATGCCTACTTTCATCGATATAGCCAATGTATCAAATCCGCCTACAGGACTTGCAGGTACAAGTTTATTGCCTGTAATGGAGAACAATACTCCTGTTCAGCATAGTATTTTATTTACTTATGATGATATAAAAGCAGGATCAAACAGCAATTGGTCAATTATAAAAGCAGCTAATCGTATTCGTTGCATCAGAACAGAAAAATGGAAATTCGATTATTATTTTGATGCTGCAACAGCGTATTTCAAACAATATGAGCTTTATGATCTGATAAATGATCCATTAGAAATCACGAATCTTGCTTACGATCCGGCTTATAGCGAAATCAGGAGAGATCTGGAAGAGCAGTTACATCAGCTCGAAGTAGAGAAACTCTGGGTAAATGCACCAAAAGATGTTTTTAGCACTACAACATTCAATTAAAACAATTAAAAAAAATAATAGTAATTAAACCACAAACATCATGTCACAAAATATAAATTTAGAAGTAAACGCAGTTCATTATGCAAACTTTAATAATCCTGTTGGACAGACAACTATACAAGGAATCAGAGGAGTTTCGGAGTCTGATAATGTATATATCGCAGGAAGTTTATTAGGTCAGAATAACATTGTTCAGGGACTCATTTACGAAGGGCCTCTGAAAGGAAATGGTACTGAAGGAAAATGGCATTTGGTTAATTTTCCAAGTACCTCAACAGCCACAGTGGTTAATACTTCTTGTTATGGACCTAATAATGGACCTCACGGCGCTATACAAATTGTGGGATCGTATAAAATATCAGCCTCTACCGGTAAAGCTCCTAGCGGAAATCTTGGATTTTATTACGAAGGACCTATTGATGGTTCCGGAACCTGGATTCAGGTATCACCAAATGGAGGAAATACTAATAATGTATTTGTTCATAGCATAATGGGCGGAATTGCAGTTGGAAATTATGATGTAGAGAATGATAAAAATGGATATGCTTTTTTGTATAATACAGCCACTAAAGAATATACAGATTTTAAATTACCTAATTCATTAACTAATACCCTGTATGGAATTTGGCATAATGGTGGTGATAGTTATACACTTGCAGGAGGATATTCCAGCCCTGAATTAGGAAAAATAAGCCAGGCTTTTCTTGTTGATTATAATTCAAAAACTAAAAAAATCAGTAATTTAAAATCATTTAGCTACAAAAACGAAACAGCTTTGTCTGTCATCACTCATTTTGAAGGCATTACAGCTTCAAAAGATAACGGATATAATATGCCATCCGACTGGATTGCTATTGATGGAAAACACAATGGTGCTTCCTTTGTTTCTGTAAGCAGAAATTCTGACGGATCATTTGGAGAGGCAAACTGGGTAGATCTTGATTTTCCAAACTCAAGTGCTACAAGTGCCAATACTGCTTATCGAAATAATATACTGGGAATTTATGTAACCAAAAATAGTTCTGATACAAAAGTCATTTCTTCTTTTGTTGCGAAAGTAAACTATTAAGAGGTCAAGAAATTATATAACCTGAATGTACGAGATTTAAACATTTTTTAAGTTGATGCATTCAGGTTATATATTCTTTTTATGCTTTCGGAACTGAATCCAGACATACGTTAACGCTAAAAATACCATAGCAGCACTACCGTACATCAGCATTGGAATTTTTGCAATCACATCCTGATAAACCCATCCGGCAAAAAGAGCGCCAAGTCCTATTCCTGCTTCCAGAGCAATGTACATGGTCGCCATTGCTTTACCACGATGATCCGGAAAACTCATATCTACTGTCCAGGCGTTTAAGGCTGGCGAAACGATACCTGTAGATATTCCGTAAATTGCGGCTCCGGTCAAAAGTCCGCTAATTGAAGTCGAAAATCCAACAATCAAAAGCGATATAATTAAAAAGAAAAGCCCAATAGCGATCAAATAAAGTCGGCCATATTTGTCAGATGCTTTTCCGGCACCAAAACGAATCATTACCGAGGTAATAGTAAAAACCACAAAAAACAGACCTTTATTCTCAATTCCTAAATACTGACTCCAGTCAGGAATCAAAGTCAAAATTACACCATAAGCCATATACGACAGAAAAGTTACAATAGCAGCCGGAAGAACTTCGAGCGCAATAATATCATTTCTTGAAATCTTTAAAATACGCAGGCTAAAACGTTGCTTATGTTTTAAAGTTTCTTTCATATTCATCAAAATAGCGATAGACATCAGAGCAAAAACAGAAGAAGCATAAAAAAGTATATTCATAGAAAAATACAATTTAATAGAACTTCCTATCGCGGGTCCCAAAGCCATTCCTATAGAAAAACAAAGTCCGTGTATGCCCAAAGCTTCTCCCCAGCGTTCTCTTGGGATAATATCTGCAACATAAGCTGCAGTTGCCGTTGGTTTGAATCCGGTAGAAAATCCATGAATCAGCCGGAGAAATAAAAAACCGGAAACAGTTCCTAAAACGGGATATAAAATACCACATACAAAACAAACAATAGAGCCCACGGCCATTACCGGAACTCTTCCTAAAGTATCTGTTAATCTGCCGCTAAAGGGTCTTGAAATTCCGGCTGTTAATGTAAAAAGAGCCACAATAAGTCCTTTATACTCTGCTCCTCCCATATTACTTAAATATTCCGGAAGTTCAGGAATCAGCATATTAAAACTGGCAGAAAAAAGTAATGAACTTAAACAGACTAATCCAAACTGGAGATTATAAATAGAGTCGACGGCTTTTACAGGGGAATTCATGAGGAATATTTAAAAGTGCAAAAATAAATAAAATAAAAGGCTCCTCAAACAAAATTGTTCGGGAGCTTTTTAAACTGTTGATTTTATTGAATTACTGAATGTCTATTAATTAATCAACATCTTATAAAATAGTAAATTTAGAATTATTTAGAAAATGACACTTTAACGGTATCTCCTTCATTGATTAGTTTTTCGAACCAAATCTTTTTCTTATTAAAAACAATGACTTTTAATTTCTTGTTTATTCGTTTCACCGTAATATCAAAATCCTGACCAAAAGCATTAATGTTTCGTAAGCTCATAACAGGCCATGATCGAGGCAAACGTGGTGTAAAGTCAAAACTACTCAAACTTATTGGACGAATACCCAATAACCCTTCGGTGAAAATTCTGCAATACAAACCGCTTTCTGCAGATAAATGACGTTGGTCACCTTCGGGAAAAGCCTCAACCGGATACGGAACATGATCACCTAATAAACGACGATTGGAATAATAATGCAAAAAATCTATTGCTTTATCGGTTTCTCCTGCGGCTAAAACTCCTCTCAAAGCGTATAAAGTAGATCTGTCCCAGAATATTTTATCACCTGCAACACTGGCAAGACCATCTTTGGTCCATAATCTTGGTGAAAATAAAGCATCGATAGTTCCTTTTTTTCTATCGTAAATTCCCATAGTAAGCGGCGTACAAATCCACGCTCTTAAAATATCATTTTCTTTATAATACTTATACGTTTCAAACCCTTCTACAGTAGCGCCAAAATATTTTTCGATAGCTGTTCTTAACTTTGTGGCCTGATCTTTATAAATTTTCAATTGTACTTTATCTTTTCCGAGTGTTTCACCTAAATAAACAGCCGAATGAAGCGCATCATAATATAAAGATGATGTGTTTAAATTGGCTTTTCCCGCAGGTAAACGTCCTTCTAACTCATCAGAATCTGAAGTTACTACGCCTTCAGTATTTAATTTTCTATGACAATACTCGAGGCACCATTCAATCAAAGGCCATAATTGTCTGGCTTCGTTTACATTTCCTCTTGAAAGTGCATAACGCGAGGCTCCATACGCAATCATTGCTGCATCGCCACGATCGCCGGCTCCATCCCAGATGTCGGTTCCCTCTGCAACAATAGAACTCGGAATAGGCTTGTATTCTTTATTCATAAATCCTGCAAACTGAAGATAGGCATTCAATGATGCCTGATTGCCGTATTCATAACCTAAATAAGGAAAAAAAGGTCCAATATATTCTGCCTGATCATTGGCCCATATCGCTGCATAATACGATTCTCCTCCCGGACCATGCATGGGACCGCCTTTGGTTTCAAAAATACTTTCGGCAGCTCTTATTTTTGCAAAAGCAAATTCTGTATTTAAAACCTCATCAGGAGTTTCTAATATAAGCTTTTTCCATATTTCATGGATGAATTTCAGGCGTTTGTCTTTTTCTTCTTCTACATTTACAGCAAAAGTGGATTCGTTTGCTTTAATACCGGAATAAAAAACAGAAAAACGAATCGTTTCGTTTGTCTGAAGATTAAAACTTCCTGAATTAAAAAGATCGACATATACGGCATAACTGCCTTCGGTTCCTTTTGCCGGATCTGAATTATAAACGGTATTTGATTTTGGAATTTCTACTACACAGCTTTTATCAGATATGTTTTTAAGGGTATAGATTTCTCCATATCCTGATAAAGTTGTGGATGGAAAAAACTGCCGGGTTAATTCAAGAGTATTTCCTGCTTTACTTTTAACATACAATGTACCGTTAAGGGTTAACGATGTAACTTTTTCAGCAGGAATAGGTTTGTAATTTACCGTTACCAGATCAAAGGCATCTTGTGCAAACCGACGTGTAAAACTTGCATGAGTATTATTTGGGATTGTTCGCAGCATGGGCCAGACCAAACTTCGGGTAGCCTTAAACGAACCATCTGCAGTAACACCGTATCTTAAAACGCATGAAATTTTTTTTCCGCTCATTTCGATATGATCGTTATGCGGAATATTATTATTTATCTGCCATGAAACTGAACCGTCCTGATCGATTTGCCAGCGGCGTTCATCCTGCGAAAATATTATACTTGTTATGAAACAAAAGACGATAGTTGTAACTAAAAATTGGCTTCGTTTTTTTGTAAATGATTTCTTCATTACATTTTATTTTAAATTATTGTAATCCTTCAAAAAAAAATTTGAACTATTCAGATATAGTTTTTTGCTTGTTATTTAATTACCGCCAAAAAAATTTCTATTTATCGTATTAGTAGTATTAGTATGTGTTGTTTTTGATAAATATTTTGTTCGTCTTATTAAGACTTAAAAAGATGTTTTTTGTTGGCTGTCCTGAATTTATAAAGACATCAACAAAAGTTTATATCTGCCCTGCTATATCATCTTTATCTTATTTGGCGGTAATTTTTTATTCTTTATAAATACATTATCATGGTTTTATATACTACTTTGTATTGTAATTAAATCTGTTGCTTTAACTTAAATTCTTAAAAAAAAGAGATAAATTTTCAAACCAAAATTATAAATGTTAATCCATCATCGGTACCGGTATCGACCAGTTTATACAGAAAACATTCAAAAAATTATCCGATTAAAAGAGAATACAAAATAAAAGTGGATAATATTTTACAATAACTCATCGAATGAAAGATTACCTCTTTGATACTCATAAATAAAAATGCTATTCTCTCAAATCTATTTTTTACAAATATTATTTGAGGCAGTTTCTTTTCGGTTTTTAAAAGTGGATAATATAGTATCAAAAAAAAATTAAACTATTTTGCTTTAGATTCTACTGCATTTGTTTTTTTAACCATACCAGTTTTTAGGCTTTTCTTTTTTAAATTTCATTTTTTTTTAACTTTCTTTTTCCTGACAAATCACTTGTATTCCTAATACTCAGGCTTTCTTTTACGACTCTCAAACTGAGCTTTTTTAATAAGTATAAAATTGCATAAATTAAAAAACTGGTAGGTACTAATATAGCAACAGGCATCATTATTCTATTTTTGAATTCAGTTTTCACAAATACACACAAAAACCTTTTACTGTGTATTCCTTAAAATGATATTCATTTTTACCATTGAATTTTCGTTTATAAATATTAGCCCAATCAATACTATTCTTTGCTCACTGCGTAAAAACAGCCTTAAAAAATGCATTTGTTTTTATAACGAAAACTGAATTCTTAAAACAAAACCACTTAACATTACTATGTATACAATCTTATGAAAAAACTAATACTTCTTTTATTATTTGCAATACTATTTTGCAAAGTCAGTGCCCAGGAGGCACAAATTCAAATTGAAACTCAAAATACCGCTTTGATCCTAAAAACAGGTAAAAATGGCTTATTGTACCAATCCTATCTGGGAACAAAACTTAAAGATAATTCCGGATACAACCAGCTCTCAAAAGAAAACACAAAACAATTTGTGATAAATGACGGAAACCCTTTGGTTAATTTAAGACATCAGGCCTACCCTACATTTGGAACCGATAATTTATTTGAATCGGCTATCCGGGTTACGCATAATGACGGAAATCCTTCTCTGGAACTCTTTTATGTAAGTCATCAAACAGAAAAAACCGACAACAATGTTACGGAAACCATTGTAAATTTAAAAGATCCACTTTATCCTGTAGAAGTTAAACTTCACTACAAAGCTTTTTACAATGAAAATGTAATTGAACAATGGACAGAAATCCTGCATCACGAAAAGAAACCTCTCATATTGTATAACTATGCTTCATCGATGCTTCATTTTGATGCAGATCAATATTGGCTAACCCAGTATCATGGAGACTGGGCCAAGGAAGCCCGTATGCAGGAAAGCAAATTAACAAGTGGTACCAAAGTAATTGACTCAAAATTAGGCGTTCGTACAGATATGTATCAAACTCCTGTTTTCCTTTTATCACTTAATTCAAAAGCTACTGAAAACTCAGGAGAAATTGTAGCGGGAACACTTGCCTGGTCTGGAAATTTTAAATTTTCTTTTGAATTAGACAACAAAAATTCACTTCGAATAAGTTCCGGAATCAATCCGTATGCTTCAGAATATACTCTCCAGCCCGGAAAAATATTTACAACTCCACCTTTTATATATACTTTTTCGAATACAGGAAAAGGTCAGGCAAGCCGAAACCTTCATGTCTGGGCCAGAAAATACGGAATCAAAGATGGAGAAAAACCTCGCCTGACTTTATTAAATAATTGGGAAACTACCTTTTTTAATTTTGATGAAAAAAAACTAACCGATATGTTTTCGGATTCAAAAACACTAGGTGTCGACATGTTCCTGTTAGACGATGGCTGGTTTGGAAATAAGTACCCCCGAAGCGGCGATAAATCTGGTTTGGGCGACTGGCAGGCTACCAAAACAAAATTGCCAAACGGACTGGGATTTTTAATCCAGGAGGCAGAAAAAACAGGCGTTAAATTTGGAATTTGGATTGAGCCTGAAATGGTTAACCCAAAAAGCGAATTGTATGAAAAACACCCTGATTGGGTTTTAAAACTGCCCAACAGACCCGAAAGTTACTATCGTACACAATTGGTTCTCGATTTATGCAATCCGCAGGTACAGGATTTTGTTTTTAAAACTGTAGATGATATAATGCAGACCAATAGCGGTGTAGCCTTTTTTAAATGGGATTGCAACCGAATGATGACCAGTGCCTATTCGGTTTATCTAAAAAATCAGCAGTCACATTTGTTTATTGAATATACCAATGGTTTGTATAAAGTTTTAGACCGCATAAAAACAAAATACCCAAACCTGCCAATGATGCTTTGCTCAGGCGGCGGAGGCAGAACAGATTATGGACTTCTTAAATATTTTACAGAGTTCTGGGCAAGTGACAATACAGATCCATTTAACAGAATATTTATACAATGGGGATATTCGCAGTTTTTTCCGGCGTTTTCAATTTGTAATCACGTGACTTCATGGGGAAATCAGTCGATCAAATTTAAAACCGATGTTGCTATGATGGGAAAATTAGGTTTTGATATTAATATAAAAGATCTCAAGGCAGATGAATTAAAGTATTGTCAGGAAGCAGTGGCTCATTATAAACGATTAAATACAGTAATCTGGCATGGCGATATGTATCGCATTATTTCTCCGTACGACGAGAGCCGGGCAGTTTTAATGTATGTAAACGAAACAAAAAGCAAAGCAGTATTGTTTTCATATACATTACATCCATTATATGATCCGCAGTATAATGCAGTACGTTTACAAGGCTTAGATGCTAATAAAAACTATAAAGTAGAAGAAATAAATGTAATGCCAGAAGCAAAGAAATTTTTTGAACAATCTGGAGATTCATTTACAGGAGATTACTTAATGAATGTAGGACTAAGAGTTTCTTCGTCTAAAACAGAGACAAGCGTTGTACTTGAAATTACCGAAATTTAATGTATTTCATTTTAGCTGTAAACCTTAAATAACAAACGGCTCTTCATGTTTGAAGAGCCGTTTTTATTACAAATTATTTCTGCTGATTACGCTTTTTGTTTCCATTTCAGTTTTTGCGATTTTCGGTAAACCAAAGGAGACATTCCTTTTATCTCCTTAAATTTTCTATTAAAATTAGAAATATTATTAAACCCGCATAATTCTGAAACTTCCAAAACCGAAAGTTCCTGCGACTTAGACAAGAGCTTTCCTGCTCTTTCGATTCTAATCTCAATCAAAAACTGAAAAAAAGTCTTATTAGTTCTGATTTTAAAGTATTTACAAAAGGCATTCTTAGTCATATTAGACAGTTCTGCAATTTCCTCAAGTGTAATATTCTTTTGAAAATTGGTCATCACATATTCAAAAACTGTCTGCATTCTTTTGCCTTCATTATCTGTAATTTTTTTATCATAGATATAACTTGAAAGCGGTGTCTTTTTTCCCTGCGACAGTTTTTTAGTGATTTCAAGAAAAAGAATAAAACGATTAAATTCATTTGCCGATTTAATTTTCTTAAATGATTTAATAACCCTCTTAGACGGATTGTTTACCACAAATCCATTCTTGCTGCTTTCCCAAAAAGGCTGAATTTCTTTTAAGGCCGGTAATGAAAAGAAATCTTTACCAAACGAATTTGGTGTAAAGAAAAGCGTGAGCATAACAGACAATTCGCCTGTGTTGTGATCACTTCTAAATACATGAGGCAGATTACCTCCTATAACTACAACATCTCCTTTTTGATAAGGAGAAATGGTGTCACCAACAAAAATGGTTCCTTCACCATTTTCGATGTAGCTAATTTGTATTTCTTCGTGTTGGTGCAATTTATCATAAAAAACAAACTCGATATCTTCCTGATAAATTAATGAATCTTCTTTGGTTTTTGGAATTTTAAATGGAAATACTTTCATAATTAATACAATTACATGCCATAAATATAAAGAATTATACAAATATTAAGTGATTATTTTAAAAATTAAGACTAAACAGGATAATATAGTATCTTTTTATGATAACATCACTAATTACATATCAATGGGTTATAAATACTTTTGAAAAAATTAAAATAGTAATTATGAGTATTCAATGGAAAGGCGTTATGCCAGCAGTAACGACAAAATTTACTGCCGATGACAAATTAGACTTCAACATGTTCGAAGTAAACATAAAAGCGCAGTTAGAAGCAGGTGTATCCGGAATAATTTTAGGAGGAACACTTGGTGAAGCAAGCACATTATTACAGGACGAAAAAAAAGAATTAATTCAGCAAACCATCAAAATGGTTAACGGACAAGTTCCGGTAATTATGAATATAGCCGAGCAAACAACAAGAGCTGCAATTCTTGCTGCTAATGAAGCAGAACAAAACGGAGCAAAAGGATTAATGATTTTGCCTCCAATGCGTTATAATGCTGCCAGTCATGAAACTGTTACTTACTTTTCTGAAGTTGCAAAAAACACATCACTTCCTATTATGATCTACAACAATCCGGTAGATTATAAAATAGAAGTAACCTTAGATATGTTCGAAGAAATTTTAAAATTCGACAATATACAGGCAGTAAAAGAATCAACAAGAGATATTTCTAATGTAACGCGTATGATCAATCGTTTCAAAGACAGGTTAAAAATATTATCAGGTGTTGATACACTGGCACTAGAAAGTCTTTTTATGGGATCTGACGGATGGGTATCAGGCTTAGTAGATGCTTTCCCGGCAGAAACTGTTGCCATTTATAAACTGGCAAAAGCCGGAAGAGCTCAGGAAGCATTAGATATTTACAGATGGTTCCTGCCGCTTTTAGAATTAGATATCAATTCGTTATTGGTACAAAATATAAAATTAGCCGAAACGGCAACAAATTTAGGAACCGAATATGTAAGAGCACCAAGACTCCCGCTTCAGGGAGCAGAAAGAGAACGAGTTCTGGCTATTATTGCCGAAGGATTGCGTACCAGACCTACGCTTCCTGATTATAAGTCTATAGTACTTTAAACTACACATAAACAAGAGATTTACTTTTTTTTAGAAAGCTTTATCTGGTTATTTTAGTTTTTGTTTTTTGGGCTGGTTATTCAAATAATAACCAGCACACCAAAACAATCTTTTTAAAAACCCGGATAGCTTTAATTTTAAAATATAAAAAATGATTACAGGAAAAAATTATATCGGAAGCCAGCTTTTGGCAAGTGGGACTAAAACCTATAAAACAATAGACCCGCAGTTGAATATTGAAAATCCCTGGACATTTACCGAAGCATCTGCAGAAGAAATTGAACAAGCAGTACAGCTGGCTCACGATGCCTTCAAAATTTATAAACACTTTCCGGCAGAAAGAAAAGCAGGTTTTTTAAATGCCATTGCTGATGAAATATTGGCTTTAGGCGACTCTTTATTAGAAATCTACTGTACTGAATCCGGTTTTTTAAGAGGCCGTGCAGAATCAGAAAGAGGCCGTACTATTTTTCAATTACGCTCATTCGCAAATATGCTTTTAGAAGGAAGCTGGGTCGAAGCTACAATCGACACTGCCATTCCGGACAGATCTCCGCTTCCAAAAGAAGATTTGAGAAAAATGCTGGTTCCGTTAGGACCTGTAGTCGTTTTTGGATCCAGTAATTTCCCATTTGCTTTTTCTACAGCGGGAGGAGATACTGCTTCAGCTTTGGCTGCCGGATGCCCTGTTATTGTAAAAAGCCATTCCATGCACATTGGAACTGGCGAAATGGTAGCGTCTGCCATAATAAGTGCTGCCAAAAAACACAATATGCCCGAAGGTATTTTTTCTAATTTAATTGGTGGCGGTGTAACACTTGGAGCAGCTTTGGTAAAACATCCGCTTGTAAAAGCAGTTGGGTTTACAGGAAGCATTAACGGAGGCCGCGCTTTGTTTAATCTTGCCTCGCAGCGTCCGGAGCCTATTCCGGTATTTGCCGAAATGGGAAGCATTAATCCTGTAGTTATCCTGCCCGAAGCAATCGAAAAAAACAGCAAAAAATGGGCAGCAGCTTATGCAGGCTCAATCACGTTAGGAACCGGACAATTTTGTACTAATCCGGGATTGCTTTTAGGTGTAAAAGGAAAAAATCTGGATCAGTTTTTAAAAGAATTAGCTCAGGAAATTGAAAAAATAGCACCATCTTGTATGCTGCATCCTTCTATTATAGCAGATTTTAATAACGGAAAAGAAAAAATCAGATCTCAAAACGGAGTGACAACAATTGCTGAATATAAGGAAAAAACTGCCCCTAACTTTGCGACACAGACCATATTAAGTGTCGAGGGCAAAACTTTTTTAGGAAACAAGACGCTTAGCCATGAAGTTTTTGGTCCGTTTTCTATCATGGTTCAGTGCGAAAACATAGAAGAACTTACCACAATTATTGATAAATTAGACGGGCAACTGACTGGTACTATACTAGCAGAGCCAGATGAAATTTCAAAATATAATTCGGTTATTAATGCTTTACAAAACAGAGTGGGAAGACTCATTTTTAATGGAGTTCCTACAGGTGTCGAGGTTTGTGCTTCGATGCTGCACGGTGGTCCTTATCCTTCTTCATCCGATTCGAGATTTACGGCAGTTGGCATTCATGCTGTAAAACGCTGGGTAAGACCTTTCAGCTATCAAAACTGGCCTGACGAGTTGTTGCCGGAAGCACTTCAGAATAAAAATCCTTTAAACATAAATCGAACCGTTAATGATATAATAACAAACAAACCTATATAATTTATGCCCAGAAAAACTTTTTTTTGTGTCGATGCACACACTTGTGGTAACCCTGTGAGGGTGGTTGCCGGTGGCGGACCAAATTTGGTTGGTAACAATATGAGCGAAAAACGCCAGCATTTTCTAAAAGAATATGACTGGATTCGTAAAGGATTAATGTTCGAACCAAGAGGTCACGATATGATGAGCGGCAGTATTCTTTATCCGCCTAGTGATCCTGATAATGATTTTGGTATTTTATTTATCGAAACATCAGGCTGCTTACCCATGTGCGGTCACGGAACTATTGGAACCATAACTATTGCTATTGAGGAAGGGCTGGTGATTCCAAAAGTACCTGGTAAAATACGAATGGAGGCGCCTGCTGGTCTGGTTCAGATAGAATATCAGCAAACAGGAAAAAAAGTAGATTGGGTTCGTTTAACTAATGTCAAATCCTATCTTGCAGCAGAAGGACTTACTATTGAATGCCCTGAACTGGGAGAAATAACTTTTGATGTGGCCTATGGCGGAAATTATTATGCAATAGTAGATCCGCAGACTAACTTTTCTGGAATACAAGATTTTACAGCTTCCAAAATTGTTCAGTACAGTCAGGAGGTTCGTAAACGCATTAATGCAAAATATCCGGATTTGTTTATTCATCCCGAAAACAGCACAATTAGAGATGTAAGTCATATGCTTTGGACAGGAGATCCGCTAGATCCTGCATCATCAGGACGAAATGCCGTTTTTTACGGAGACAAAGCCATTGATCGTTCGCCTTGCGGAACAGGAACCTCTGCCCGATTAGCACAACTACATGCAAAAGGCAAACTAAAAAAGGGGGAAGATTTTATTCACGAAAGTTTTATTGGCAGCAAATTTATAGGAAAAGTTGAAGAAGAAACCACTATCGGAAACATCAAAGCCATTGTACCAAGCATTCAGGGATGGGCAAAAGTATATGGGTACAACAATATCATTATTGATGAAGATGATGACCCGTACGCATTTGGTTTTCAGGTAATATAACAAAACATAATCTCAAAATAAATCACTGGCATTACGGGAATTTTATTCTTGCCGGTGATTTTTAAATTTATAATTATAATGAAAAAAGTAAGTATTATTGGTGGAGGAATAATAGGACTATGTTCAGCATATTATTTGGCAAAAGAAGGTTATGAAGTAGCTGTTTTCGACAAATCGGATATGACAGACGGCTGTTCTTATGGCAATGCCGGAATGGTCGTGCCGTCGCATATTATTCCTTTGGCGCAGCCCGGCATGATTGCACAAGGAATAAAATGGATGTTCGACAGCCAAAGTCCGTTTTATATTAAACCGAGACTGAGCGCCGATTTAGCAAAATGGGGATTGCAATTTTACAAACACGCCAATAAACAACATGTCGAAAAAGCCATGCCGGCTCTGTGCAACTTATCACTTTTTAGTAAAGAATTGTATCAGGATTTTATTAAAGAAAATAATTCTTTCTTTTATGAGAAGAAAGGGCTTTTAATGCTTTATAAAACTGATAAAACTGCTCAGGAAATTCATCATGAAGGAAAACTGGCAGAATCATTTGGATTAGAAGTTGATTTTTTATCAAAAGATGAAGTCACAAAACTCGAAACCGGAACCCGTACAGACGTTATTGGCGGTGTACATTATAAAAGCGATGCGCATCTTTATCCTCAAAAATTCATGCAATTTATCAAAGCAGAATTAAACAGATTAAATGTGAAAATTCATAATCGCACTTTGGTACTTGATTTCGCCAAACAAGGGCAATTCATTACAGAAATAATTACCGATGCCGGATGTTTTGAAACTGACGAAGTAGTTTTGGCAACCGGATCATGGAGCCCTGCAATTGCCAAAAAACTAAATTGTTCTATTTCAATTTTACCAGGAAAAGGATATAGCTTTACTTTACAGGATGTAAAACAAAAACCATCTATTCCCGCTATTTTATGCGAAGGAAAAGTAGCAGTTACTCCTATGAATAACGATATCCGTTTTGGCGGTACTATGGAAATAACCCATACAAACGACACTCAGATAAATTCAAACAGAGTGCAGGGAATAGTAAATAGTATTAACAGTTTTTATCCGGACCTGAAAATCGAAATGCCAAAAGAAAAAGAAACCTGGTTTGGTTTTAGACCCTGCACTCCATCCGGAATGCCAATAATTGCGAGGGATAAAAAAATAAAAAACTTAACTTTGGCAACCGGACACGCCATGATGGGATTAAGTTTAGCGCCGGCAACAGGTAAGCTTGTTTCAGAAATTATTGCTGAGAAAACTACCTCTGTTAATACCGAAATGTTTCAATTTTAAGTTTATGAGATACGAATCGATACCTTCTTCTTTATTCATCGAAAACAGAAAACGTTTTTCGGTAAAAATGGATTCAAACAGCATTGCCATTTTAGTTTCTAATGATGTAATGCCCAACAATGCAGATGATATAATGGGATTTGCCCAGAATAATGATCTATTCTACTTGTCAGGAATTAATCAGGATGAGACCATTTTAGTGCTTTTTCCAAATGCTTTTAAAGAAGAAAATCAGATTATATTATTTATAAAAGAAGTAAATGAGCATACTAGACTCTGGGATGGAGATTTCTTAACCAAAGAAGAAGCCAGAGCAATTTCGGGTATAAAAAACATCAAGTGGACTCATGAATTTGAAAAAACATTACAGCTTTTTGCTTTTGAAGCCGATAAGTTTTATTTAGGTCATAACGAACATATTAAAAGAGCAACCCATGAAATGATAACGCGTCAGGATCGTATGATTCAATGGTGTAAAGAAAAATATCCGTTGCATAAATACGACAGGGCAGCCAAAATAACACGTGAATTAAGACCTGTAAAATCTGAGGAAGAAATTTCTTTGATCGAAAAAGCAACAGCTATTAGCATAAAAGGTTTTGAAAGACTTTTAAAAGCAGTAAAGCCAAATATAAAAGAGTTTGAATTAGAAGCTGAACTGATTTATGAAGTTATCAAAAATGGAGCTTCGCGTCATGCGTTCAGACCTATTATAGCATCCGGAAAAAATGCCTGTGCCTTACACTATAACACCAATGATGCAATTTGTAACGAAAACGATATGATTTTGGTTGATTTTGGAGTTTGTTATGCCAATTATAACTCCGATACTACAAGGTGTGTTCCTGTAAACGGAACCTTTTCACCACGTCAGCGAGAAGTATATTCATCTGTTTTACATTGTTTAAAAGAAGGTTCAAAATTGTTAAAACCCGGAGTACTGCATAGGGATTATGAAAAACAAATGGCTGATCTTATCGAACAGGAATTAATAAAGCTAAAACTACTAACTTCTGAAGAAATTGCCCGTCAGGATCCTGATTATCCTGCCTATAAAAAGTATTTTATGCACGGTACAGCACATCATTTAGGACTTGATGTTCACGATGTAGGATTATATTCCCGTTCGCTGGAAAAAGGAATGGTTCTTACCTGCGAACCCGGAATTTATATACCTCAAGAAGGAATTGGCTGCCGACTGGAAAACGATTACCTGATTACAGAAGATGGAAACAGAAACCTTTCTGAAGCATTACCCATAGAAATTGAAGATATCGAAAAATTGATGCAGCATAAATAATCCGGAATTCAGATTTATTTCATAATAAAACGAACAGTTACAAGAGCAATTTTGTAGCTGTTTTTTTTATTCCTGAAATTTAAAAAAGCAGAGATTCAAAATCACAGGTAAAAATGTAAAATCATAAAATCTCAACATGTTTTTTTACACAAAAATCTGACTCCAAATAAGTTAGTTTTATTTCATTTTCACACCTCAATTTATATTTATTAATTCACATGAAGTAATACATTCTAAAATCCTACAAATCATTAAGATAAATAAATACTTATAAACTTAAACTCCCACAATAAACAATACACAAAACAAGATAATATAATCTGATTTTATGATAATATATTGGCATAAAAAAAACCATAAATGCAAAATATTTGCAGTTATTAATCATAAAACCAAAATATGAGAATTAACGTTTATTTTAGAAAATTTGCAATACTCTTTTTTGTATTTGCAGCACAACTAATCTTTGCTCAGGAAAGAATAGTTACAGGAATTGTTACCGATGACGCAGGAATCCCGTTACCGGGCGTGAGTGTATTAATCAAAGGATCCAAGACAGGAACACAAACAGATTTTGACGGAGCTTTCTCCATTAATGCAGCTTCCAATCAATTTTTGGTACTTAGCTATATAGGTATGAAACCTCAGGAAGTGGCTGCTTCTTCTACGAAGCTTCACATTAAAATGTCGGCAGGATCAACAGCACTTCAGGAAATTGTTGTAACTGCATTAGGAGTTAAAAGAGAAAAAAAATCTCTTGGTTATGCTACTCAGGAAGTAAAAGGTGAAGACTTAACCAAGGTGAATACCGGGAATGTTGCAAACTCAATTTCAGGAAAAGTAGCGGGTGTTAACATTAGAAGAAATAATAACATTGGCGGATCTACGAACGTAATCATACGCGGATCATCATCTTTAACAGGAAACAACCAGGCATTATGGGTTGTAGACGGAGTGCCATTAAACAATGACAATACCAATACCGCAGATCAAAAAAGCGGTGGAAACACAGGAGGATACGATTACGGAAATGCCGCATCAGATATAAATCCGGATGATATCGAATCTATCAACGTTTTAAAAGGTGCTGCTGCATCTGCCCTTTACGGATCCAGAGCTGCAAACGGTGTAATTTTGGTTACTCTTAAAAAGGGAAGCAAATCTAAAGGTGGATTAGGCATTACTTTTACAAGTGGTATAAGTGTTGGAGTTGCGGATAAAAAAACCTTACCTCAATACCAAAATGAATACGGAAGCGGTTATGGCGATTTTTATGGCACTGTAGATTTAGGCAGCGGAGAGCATCCTTATGCTGCTACAGATGATGCTTCATGGGGACCAAAATACGATCCTAACCTACTGGTTTACAACTGGAAATCATTCTACCCAGAATTACCTTCGTACGGTATTGCAACACCTTGGACTCCGGTAAAAAAGAACCCTAACAGCTTCTACCAAAAAAGCCTTACGTATACCAATAATATTACTGTTTCAGGATCAAATGAAAATGGTGATTTTAGGTTAGGCTATACCAATTATAACCAGGAACAGGGAATTCTTCCTAACAGCAACAACAAAAAGGATAACTTTAATTTTTCTGCCAGTTACAAACTGAGTCCAAAAACAAAAGTGTCAGCCTCTGCAAATTACCTGAAAGCATACGCTAAAGGAATGAACGAAACCGGATATGGTGATGGCGGAAACAACTACCTGAGCAGTGTAAGACAATGGTATAATATGAGTGCCGATTTTCAGGATTTGGAAGATGCTTATAACTTAACCGGAAAAAATACAACCTGGAGCGTAGCCGGACCAACAGACTTAACCGTTCAGTTTCATGACAACCCATACTTTCAGCGTTACAACAATTATAACTCTTTAAACAGAGACCGTTTCTTTGGAAATTTTGCCTTAAGTACAGATGTAGCAAGCTGGTTAAATATTGTAGGAAAAGGATCTGTAGACTACTATACTCAATTACAGGAAGAACGTATTGCTGTAGGTTCAAAAAGAACAGCTAATATGTTAGGACAATATTCAAGATATGACAAAACATTCAGAGAAATCAATCTTGATATAATGCTGAACTTCAAAACCGATATTACAGAAGACTTAAAATTCTACGGATTACTTGGAGGAAACTCAAGACGTTCTGGCAAAAGTATAACCTATTCTGCAACAAATGGCGGTTTAATCGTGCCTGATAAATATATGTTGAGCAACACTATATCACCTATAAACTATCCTTCAGAATATGTAGAAACTATAGGTACAAACAGTGTTTATGCTAATGCGACTTTAAATTACAAAGAAAAAATTTTCCTTGAAGGTTCTTACAGAGTAGACCAGTCTTCTACCCTTCCTAAAAAGAATAACACCTATACCTATCCATCTATTACCGGAACTTACATTTTTAGCAACGACCTAAAAGCCGATTGGCTGTCATTTGGCAAACTGCGCTTAAATTATGCTGAAACAGGTAATGATGCAGAATTTGCGGTAATCGAATCTACTTTTGCCAAAAACAGCAATTTTGGTCCTGATGGAATTCGTTTTTCTAACGAAAACAACAAAAGTAATTCGAACTTAAAGAGTGAACTCACAAAAGGTCTTGAAGCGGGTATCGAGCTTAAATTCCTTAAAAACAGAGTAGGATTAGATTTCTCATACTATAAAAGCAATACCACTAATCAGATTTTATCTATCGAAACACCTGTACAAACAGGCTACAGCAGATCATGGATCAATGGCGGAAATGTTGAAAACAAAGGATTCGAGGTTGTATTAAATATTATTCCGGTTAAAACACAGGATTTTTCATGGGAAACCAAAATTAACTGGGCAACCAATAAAAATAAAGTAATTGATCTTAATGGTGCCGACAGACTTTCTATTGGATCATTTCAGGGTGTAGGATATATTGCTGAAGTTGGAAAACCAATTGGTCAGCTTATCGGAAGAGGTTATAAATATTTAGATGGCGAAAGAGTTGTAAAAAGCAACGGAAGATACGAAGTAGTAGCCGGCGCAACAATTGGAGATATAAATCCGGATTGGACAGGCGGTATTAATAACATTCTTCGTTACAAAGATTTATCGTTTAACTTTTTAATTGACATCAAAAAAGGCGGTGATGTTTACTCTTTAGACCAGCAATATGGTAACACCACAGGTATTTACCAAAGTACAGTAGGAACAAACCATTTAGGCAATCCGGTAAGAAATTCAATTGCAAATGGTGGAGGAATTATTCTTGATGGTGTAAAAGCTGATGGTACACGCAATACTACAGTAATTCCTGCAGATTACAATACGTACAACTCTATGCCTCAGGAAGCTTATGTATATGATGCATCCTATGTAAAATTACGCGAAGTAGGTTTGAGCTATAAATTTCCATCAAAACTTTTAGCTAATACATTTATCAATAGCATGATTTTCACATTAAACGGAAGCAACTTATGGATTATTAGCAAAAACCTTCCATACGCTGATCCGGAAGCAGGATCATCATCAGGTAACCTTCAGGGTTTCCAGACAGGAGTATTGCCTACAACAAAAGAGTACAACTTTAACATCAAAGTTCAATTCTAAAAACAAACAAAATGAAAAAATTTAAAACCATACTCCTTGCCGGAACACTATTAATTTCTGTGGTTTCCTGCGAAGACATCGAAAAATTAAACGAAAACACAAAAGCATATACGACTGCCCTTCCGGGAAGTTTAATGACCAGTTCACAGGTAAATTACGCCTATTTCCTGACCAATGCATCAGTTAATGATAATAATTTCAGAGGATATGCCCAATACTGGACCACTTCTACTTATACAGATGAAGTAAATTACAATCAGGTTAGACGAAATTTAGGCAACTCACACTCTGTGATACTATACAGAGATGTTTTAGAAGATCTTGTGATTGCAAAAAAGAAAATAACTGACGAACAAGCACTTGGGCCAGTTGAAACGGCTGTAAAGAAAAACAGAATAGCAGTCTTAGAAGTTCAGATTGTAATGGCTTACCAGACATTAGTAGATCTTTTTGGAGATATTGTTTACTCACAGGCTTTGGATATCACAAATTACCCTACTCCAAAATATGATGATGCCAAAACGGTTTATCTGGATCTGGCCAATCGTCTGGATGCTGCCATTGCAAATATGAATGGCAATTACGACAGTTTCGGATCGGCTGATCTGATCTATAAAGGAAATGTCGCACAATGGAAAAAATTAGCAAATAGTGTGAAGCTAAAATTAGGAATGCATCTTGCCGATGTTGATCCTGCTAAAGCAAAAACAATAGTAGAATCTGCTTACAGTTCAGGAATCATTGCCAACAACGGTGATAATGCTTTATTTCAATATTACAAAACAACGGTAGACGAAAATCCTTTATATAATAGTTTGGTTAATGAAAGCCAGATTATGCCAACAGAGTTTTTTGTAAATGAATTAAACGGAAAATCAGATCCAAGACGTGATATCTTTTTTAATCCGGCTTCTAAAATTGCTGGCGAATACAAAGGAGCACCTTATGCACAGCAAGTTACCTATAAAAACTTTTCGAATGTAGGATTAAAATTAAGAGACAGAACAAATCCGGGAGTAATCTTTGATCATGCCGAAACCAGTTTTTTACTCGCAGATGCAGCAAACAGAGGTTTTAATGTAGGCGGTACAGCAGCCCAATATTATGAAGAAGGCATTCGTTCCAGTATGAGTTATTGGGGAGTTTCAAGTGCAGATACAGAACTCTACTTGGCCAGAACAGATGTTGCTTTTGCAACTGCCTCCGGAACAAACAAGCAAAAAATTGCTTATCAGCTTTGGATCGCTTATTACAACCGTGGTTTTGAAGGCTGGACAGAATACAGAAGATTAGACTATCCGGTTCTGGTTGCTCCGGTAACCGCAGTATCTGAGGCCGAAGGAAAAGTTCCGGTTAGAAATATTTACTCATTATTTGATGCTACTTTAAACAAAGACAATTACAATGCAGCTGCAACAGCAATTGGTGGCGATAAAATGACAACAAAATTATTCTGGGATAAATTTTAATTTGAATTAGTAAACATTTTAATATCTCATTGAATTTAGACAGACACTCTTAAAGTGTCTGTCTTTTTTTTTGCCGTTAAAAAAAAGAAAAGTGCCGTATTCTTTGGTCTTACAAACAAAAACAAAGATACATAAATACCAAAATATTATCAAAATAAAAACAAATAACATAATTTTAAAGTTAAATTATAGATAATTTCATATCAATATAGAATAAAATAGTACAACTATTTAATTTGAGATAAAAATACCTTTGATTCCAACTAAACAAATACCTAAAATTATGAAAACAAAGTTATTTTTATTTTTGGCATTCGTCTTTGTCCTAAAAGTGAGTGCCCAGGGACTTCCCTGCCGGACGACAGAAGAGAATGAAAAAATGTATAAAGCAAATCCCCATGCTTTAAAAGAAAAAAAAGATTTTGATGTATTTAGCAAAAACTTCAGCGCATCAAGAAAGTCAAAAACAGGAAAGGCTCTCGAAACCTCCTACATTATTCCTGTAGTATTTCACATTTACGGCGACATCCAAAGCGGAAAAACCATTACTTATCAAAAAATTGTAAACCATCTTCAACAACTCAATGATGACTTTAACGGCCGGAATTCCGATTATCAAACCGTAGATCCGTTTTTTCAGGCCCGCAGAGGAACTTTAAAAATCGAATTTAAACTAGCTAAAATCGATCCGAACGGCGGTTGTACTTCAGGAGTTGTATTTCATCCTGCCAAAAATGGTTACGGAAATGGCGGCGGTTACGATGATCAGATTGCAGCCGATGCCTGGGACAACACCAAATACATGAATGTTTACATTCAAAATGACTTATATGCCGATGGCACTTTGAACAACTCTGGCGTTGCCTGGTATCCTGATTCAGGAATGACTGCCAGCAATACGGCCAGAGTTGTTTTTAATGGAGCTTATCTTTATGACAACTCCTATAGCAAAGAATTTTCGTCTACTCTTACCCATGAATTCGGGCATTTCCTAAATTTGATTCACACTTTTGAAGGAGGATGTACAGGTACTGATGAAGTTGATGATACTCCTCTCGAAGACGGGAAACATACTTTGGCCTGTACTCAGGGAACCAACTGCAACGGAGACAGGGTAAACAACGAAAATTATATGGGATATAATGGTGCTCAGGGCTGTTATAAAATGTATACTCAGGGACAAATTGACCGAATGCTTGCAGCGCTGGAACATCCGGCAAGAAAATCACTTTGGCAGGCAGCAAATTTAATTGCTACCGGAGTAAACGCAACAGGAGGATTACTTGCTGTAAATTCCAGTTCATTTAAAGAAGCTGTTTCTAACGATGGCGCTTTTGACACCTCATCGATAGTAACCCTAACAGACAAAACATTTGCGCTCTCCTCCGGAACAATGGTTTCCGGTACACACTTCACTCATACTTTTCCGGCAGGAATTACACCTGTACTTACCGTAAATTCTAATTCTCAACTAACGATCACCCTGACGGGAAAAGCAACAAACCACCTAACTACCAACAACACAAAAGGAGTCATTTCATTTTTACCTGCTGCTTTTACCGGAGGAACTACAAATCTGACTTGTAATAGTTTAAATTATGACCTTAAATTTGTGGATCCGTACGGAATATATTTTGTTGACATGCCAGACGCAACAGCTTCAGCATCTGTAACCTGGAAAGCCTTTAAAATAGAAAAAGGAGATGATCCTGCTTTTGGCTCATGGAGATATGCTGCCAATGCATTAAAAATAGAAACTTATGCTAAAAAATTAGTCTGCGAAACAGGAACAAGAAACATCTCATTACTTCCTGCAAACTCACCTGTAGGTACTACAAGCAATTTTACAGCTCCCGGAGCTTATCCAAATCAGTTGGATTTACGTACCGCATCGTATACAAACTGGGATGGAAAAACAGGTTATGTAGGTTTTGATTTTCTTATTGACGGACTTACCTGTTATGGCTGGTTTAAAGTAACAGTTAATACTAACGGAGATGGTTTCAGTATCACCGAGTATGCTTACAACACACAACCCGGAGCAACTATTTATACCGGAATGTCACCAAAAACTGCTGTAGTAGTTTCTACCGATCTTTTGTATGAATCTGATGCTAATGATGGAAGCATTACTTCAAACTCTGTAATTTCATTATCAACCAATAACGGTACTTTTACAAAAAGCAGCGGTACTTTTAACTCAAATACAGATTATACCATTACTGGAGTGCCTGCAGGTTTAACAGCAGTTCTAACACTTCAAAGCAATTCAAAAGCAGCGCTTACTTTTACCGGAAAAGCCAGTTCGCATTTGCCTGCTAATAATGTTGCGGTAATTGTAACGTTTAAAGATGCTGCCATAACAGGCGGGATCGCAACACTGGACAATCCTGCAAAAACAATAAACCTAAAATTCGATGCTCCATACGGAATCTTTTATGTAAACAATCCTGATTACACGGTATCAGCAGCAGCTACGTGGCAGTATTTTGATTTAGGCATAGGAGACAATACAGAATACGGAGCATGGCAGTATGCCGCTAACGCTTTAAAAATAGAAACGTACGATAAGAGGCTGGTAACAGAAAGCGGATCAAGAAATATTACCAAAATCGCAGCCGGAACTTCTATTGGGGCTACAAGTAATTTTACAGCACCGGGAGCTTATCCAAATCAGTTAGATTTACGTACTTTGGCTTACACTGCCTGGGATAACCAAACGGCTTATGTAGGTTTCGAATATACAAGCAGAGGAAGAACTTGCTACGGATGGTTTAAAGTAAAAGTAACTGCAAGCGGAGATGGTTATTCTGTTTTAGAATATGCTTATAACACTCAGCCTAATCAGGCCATTATTGCCGGAGCAACAGGCGGAATTACAGTTGCTGCTCCAACAAATTTAGTGGCTACTGCCAATTCGGCTAGCCTGCAGGCTGTTTTAACATGGACAGACAATGCGACTAATGAAACCGGATATACAGTAGAAAGAGCTTCTGCAGATGGTGTTTACAGCAGTATTGCAACATTAGGAGCCAATGTGGTTACTTATACCAATACAGGATTAACAGCCGGAAACACTTATACTTACAGAGTGAAAGCCAATGCTAATGCTGTTTCTTCTGACTATTCGAATGTAGCAACAGTCGTTCTTACAGCAACTTCGGCTTATTGTACTGCTCAGGGAACTAATTCTTATGAGTACATTAAAAATGTTGTCATTGGATCTTTTACAAATACATCCGGAGCTGATGCTTCTGGTTATGGAAATTACACAACTAAAAACATAACACTAACTCCTAATGCGAGTGTTGCTGTAAGCTTAACTCCCGGTTTCTCAAGTTCTAATTATACCGAATCATGGGGAATCTGGATTGATTACAACAAAAACAACACTTTTGAAGCTTCTGAAAAAGTAATCAACGGACTTTCGTCAAATGGTACTGTTACAGGAAATTTTACAGTAGCAAGTGCAACCGGAACAACCAGAATGCGTATTGTAATGAAATACAATGCAAATCTGGCATCTGCCTGCGGAAGTATTGGTGATGGAGAAGTTGAGGATTACACCGTAACTTTTGGAGACTCAAACCCAAATCCGGTAACTTTAGCAACTCCTTCAAACATTGGAAATTCAGGAGTTTATTCCTCAGGATTCTATGCTTCCTGGACAGAGGTTGCCAATGCAACAAGCTACGAAGTACAATTGTACAAAGCTGCAACCGGATGGGCAACAGCCGGAACATCAAATACTTATTATTTATGGGTTCCAAAACAAGGTACTGAAACTACATACAGATTTAGAGTGAGAGCTGCTAATGCTGCCGGAACCAGCGACTGGAGTAATTATCTGGATATTAACCTTACAGCTTCACTTTCAGGACCGGAAGCTCATGAAATACTAAGTGATAAAAAATCATTCTCAATGTTCCCAAATCCTGCAACAGAAGTGGTCAATTTTACTTTTGAAAATGTTAATATCGCTACTGCTGTACTTACGATCTACAATAATAGCGGCGATGTAATCGATACTGTTCGTAACACCTCAACTTATACATTCAGGAATTTACCAACGGGTATTTACCATGTAATACTTATAGATGGTACTTTTAAACAAAGCAAGAAACTATTAGTAAAATAAAATTATAATAGTCATTGTAAATAGCAAAAAACCGCTGAAATAACATCTTTCAGCGGTTTTATTATTTTATTCACACAAATTAATTTGCATTAATTCGTAAAATCAGTTTTTTGCCTTTTTAAATCAATATCCAAAAGGATTTTCTACACTTTGCATTGGAGTTGTAAACCATTTTGGACCATCAGCGGTCATATAAAAATGATCTTCATGACGAATGCCAAATTTCTCCGGAATACAAATCATAGGTTCATTACTCACCACCATTCCTTCTCGAAGTTCAATTTTGCTTCCTCTTACTAAATACGGATACTCATGAATATCGAGACCTGTTCCGTGTCCTACTCTGTGTGGTAATCCAGGCAGTTCGTAATCTGAACTCAAACCTGCTTCTAATAGTGTTTTTCTGGCAGCATCATCGACAGAACCACAGGTCGCTCCTATTTTGGCCGCTTCAAAAGCTGCAAGCTGTGTTGCTTGTTCCAGATTCCAAATCTTTTTATAGTCTTCTGATGGAGTTCCGTAAGAATAAGATCTCGTAATATCAGAAAGATATCCTTCGAGTCTGCAGCCGGTATCTATAATAACAGCTCCGTTTTCTTTTAAATCCTGAGGGACAGAAACGCCATGCGGATATTGTGTATCATCGGCAAATAAAACAATGCAGAAATAAGAACCTGAAGTAATACCAGCTTTTATATGCGCTTCATGTATAAACTTCGTCACTTCATCAACTGTAATTCCCGGTCTTAATATTTTAGCGGCAGCACGCTGTACAACCATCGTAATATCTTTCGCTTTTTGGATAATGGCGATTTCATTTGCTGATTTTTGCATACGACAGCCCGACGTAATTGAAAGCGCATTTACAATCGTATACGACTTATTTGCTTTTACCACACCATCAACCAGAAAATAAGGAGCAGATTCGTCTATAGCAATCTCTCCATTTGTAATATTCTTACTTTTTAGTAATTCTCCCATTAAAACATAAGGAGATTCATGCTCTTCCCAGCAATTAATTTTTCCGTTTAATTGCATGTATTTCTTAAAAGTACCTTCTTCAAATTTTGGCACAATATAATCCAGCGTTCCGTCATCATATACCAAAGCACCAACCATTCTTTCAGACGGATTCCATTTGGTACCGGTAAAATAATAAAGGTTTGTTCCCGCATTAATAAACAAAGCTTTAACCTTACTTTCTTTTATAAAATCAGTTGCCTTTTTTAACCGCTCTGAATATTCTTCTGGCTGAATTGGCTTTACATCCAGCGTCATATCCTTAATTTTTTCTAACTCAATGGCAGCAGTTGAGCCTCCTATTCCAATTGTCATTTTTATATTTTTTAATTGATTTGATTATTATCTCAGTATAAAACCTTCTTTTAGAGGATCTTTTGGATCTATTATAAATGTATTTACTCCAGTTACATAAGCTGTTCCTTCTACTTGAGGTATTACAGCTTTAAAAGAATCAAAATCTTCTTCTTTTGTAAGTGAACCTGTAAAAGTACTTCCTATTATACTTTCTATCGTAATAAAGTCATTAAATTTTATGGCATTTCTGGCTTTTTCGATAGCAATTCTGCCCGAAACTCCTGAACCGGTTGGAGAACGATCTACTTCTCCATCGGCAAACACACAAACATTTCTGCTATGATTGACAATATCCTGTGGCTCGTCGATAAAAATAGTTCCATACAAAAAACTCAGATCTTCTTCAAAAGGATGCCGGATTTCCTGATCCTGATCCATTACAGCATGTTTTATCGCAACACCATGCTGAATAATGGTACGGTAATTTTCATCGGTTAAACCAAAATTCAAATGTGTATTTTTTCTTAAATCAACATAAGCATAAAAAGCACCGCCGTAAGCCAGATCATAAACAATGTTACCAATATCAGGAACCTGTACAACACGGTCTAAACCTACCACAAAACTAGGCACACAATGAAACTTTACTCCTGCTACTTCGCTATCAGTAATAGTTACATAAGAAAAAATTCTACCGCACGGAGCATCAATCTTTAATTCATTCTCCCCTTCTTTTACATTGATCCAGTTCATTTTTGCAGCCAAAGTACTTATGGCAATAATAGCATGGCCACACATGCTACTGTATCCTTCGTTATGCATAAAAAGAATACCAAAATCCGCCCCATCATCATTGGGCGGAAGCAGTATACAGCCATACATGTCTGCATGGCCACGGGGTTCAAACATTAGCGAAGTTCGCAGATAATCATAATTTTCTTTAATATCCCGGCGGTATTCTAAAATAGTTTTTCCTTTAAGTTCCGGAAATCCCGAAACGATCACACGCAGGGGTTCTCCGCCGGTGTGCATGTCAATTGTTTTTATTGTCAGCATATCAGCACCAGCTTTATAATCTGTATTAGTGCCGATATTGTGATACGTTTTAGTCATTATTTTTATTTTTTTAAATTATACTCCTCATAAAAATATCCTGCCGCTATAAGATCTTCTATCGCATGTCCTACTGATTTAAAAAAGGTAATTTCTTCATCAGATGTTCTTCCGGTTTTCTTATCACTGCATAATTCAAATAAATCTGCCCTGATATCTTCTCTTGTAATAACTCCATTGGTTAACGGAATCAAAATATCACCGCTTTCTTTTAATCCTCCCTGATACGTATCCAGAAACACTGCTGATTTTGATATGGCTTCATCATCGGCCTCACGCATATCTTTTTTATAAGCCCCAACCAGATCTAAATGCTGACCAGATTTAAGCCATTTGCCAAATACAATCGGTACAGGTGATAAAGTAGCCGATGAAATAATATCAACTTTAGATATTACCTCTTCTAAATCTGAAACTGCTGTACAGCTAAATGCCGAATTACGAAGTTCATCGCACACCAATTGTGCTTTTTCTAAAGTTCTTCCCCAAACATACACTCTTTTAATGGGTCTTACACTAGCATGTGCCTGAATCAAATTCACGGCAAGTGCCCCTGTTCCTATCATTAACATTGAAGAAGCGTCAGTTCGTGAAAGGTAACTGCTCGCTAATGCAGATGTCGCTGCAGTTCTTTTTCCGGTTAAAGATTTTGCATCAAGAATAGCTTTTATGCTTCCTTTATGACCATCAAGATAAATGTAAGTTCCTTGTATAGAAGGCAAATCATACTTGCCATTGTTAGGACTAACCGTAACAATTTTTACGCCCAGATCTTTACCGGACTGAAATGCCGGCATTAACAACAAGGTAGAATCTTTGTTTTCTGCCGGATTGGAATAATCATGATGATGGCGTAAAGGGACTTGAATTGAAGAAGTCGAAAATCCTTCGCGAAGTCTTTCTATAAGTTCATTGAAGTTGCATCTTTCTTCAATGAAATTATCTGAAATGAGTTGAATAGGTTCCATGTATTTTATTGAAATTTTATTAAAAATAGAAGATTATTTTATGATAACACTATTTCAGCAAGAACCAGATAACATAGAACAAGTTAAGGTTAATATAGTACAAATTGATTAAACATTAAGGGCATATTTTTATAAAAAAACAATTTAAAAAATAATGAAAAAGTTACAACACCTTGTATTAGTCCTGACTGCATCATTGGCATTTCTAACGGGTTTTGCCCAGACTGAAACAGCAATTAAGACCAGCCTGGAAGGCAAATTAGCACAATTATTTCCCGGAGCAGAAATTACCAAAATTAAAGACCTTGAAGATTTTACAGAGTCTTATCAATTAGTTCTAAATGAGCCTTTGGATCATAACAATCCTAAAAAAGGCACTTTTAAGCATTATATTTATTTATCACATCTGGATTTTAAAAAGCCCATGATTATCGAAACAGAAGGATATGCTGCCCGATATAAAAAAACAGAATTAAGCAGTCTTTTACATGCCAATCAGGTCATTGTAGAATATCGTTTTTACGGAAAATCCAGACCCAACCCAATTCAGTGGCAGTATTTAACCAATGATCAGGCAATTGCCGATTATCATGACATTGTTACAAAACTGAAACAATTGTATAGCGGAAAATGGGTTTCAACAGGAATTAGTAAAGGCGGAGAAACAACCTTAATTTATAAATCGAAATATCCAAATGATATTGATGTTGCGGTTCCTTATGTTGCTCCCTTAATAAACACACAGGAAGATCCCAGAATTGAACAGCATTTAGCAACAGTTGGAACTACAGAATGCCGAAAAAAAATAATTGAATTTCAGCGCGCATTACTACAAAACAGAGCAAGTCTTATAAATGAAATTAAGGCTTACGCCGAAAAAGAAAAAATGACTTTTACAGAAGTTTCTTTTGATGAAGCATTAGAATATGGTACGCTCGAATTTCCTTTTTCTTTCTGGCAATGGGGAGGCAAATGCGAAGATATTCCTAATAGTACAGCAGCCTCAAAAGTACTCTTTGATTATATGAACAAAATTGTAGGCATTGGCTACTACGATGATAAAAACTATTACGACCTCTTACCATCTTATTATCAGCACATGAGCGAATTAGGATATTACGGTTTTGATTTTACACCTGTAAAAGATCTTATAACAACAGTTAAAAGCACTTCAAATAATAGATTTGCTCCAAAAGATGTGCAAATACCATACAATCCTAAATACATCAAAAAAGTCAGGGATTATGTCGAGAATAACGGCTCAAAAATACTATACATTTATGGAGGATATGATACATGGGTATCTTGTTCCCCAACTCCAAAGTCAAATCTCGATGCCTTAAAAATGGTTTTACCCGGAGGCAGCCACGCTACCAGAATAAAAAACTTTCCGGAGCAGGATCAGGAAAAAGCACTAAAACTGCTTAACAAGTGGCTTGCTACAAACTAATTTTGCGGGATATTGAACTAAAAAAATAAGCGTATTATAAATATTTTTATTTGTAAACCGGGAGATTTTTTTCAAATGCAGCACCAAACGAAAAGAATGAATCGGTGCTGCCAACTCCCTCAATCTGATGAATTTGTTCATAAAGAACCTTACGAAGCTCCTCGTTATTAGAAGAAACAATTTTAATAAATAAGGCATATTTTCCAGAGACCCAATGGCATTCAATCACTTCAGGAATTTCTTTAAGTTTTTCGGCTATTGAATAAGAAAAATGCGCCTCTTTAGTCACAATACCGGTATACGTAATGGTTTCAAAACCCATTTCTTTAGCATTAAGCTCTACCGAAAAACCTGTGATTATTCCGGCTTCGGTTAGTTTTCGTACACGCAAATGTACCAATGAGTTAGATATGTTTAATTCTTTGGCAAGATCAGAAAAAGGTATCCTCCCGTTCTCACTGAGTTTTTGTATAATTTCTTTATCTAAATAGTCAATATTTTCGTTCTTTTTGATAGTTGCCATAGCTCATGTTGGGTTAAAGATTCTATTATTTTGACAATTCTAATATTGAATTTTGTCTCTAAAGTGTCAAAATTACAAAAAAAAATACAAGTTCTGTTTAATTATAAATAATCGAGCCTATACTATGTTATAATAACACTTTTATAGATAGATTTGTGTCATAATCACACTATTTTAACAAAACTACAAAATGAATAAAGATCAACTACTTACGAAGTTATGGGAGCAATATGCAGCCATTACCCCATCTGCCCAGAAAATACATGAATTGCTGGAAAACAGAGGCGAAGAAATTAAGAATGACCATATTGCAATTCGTACTTTCAATGACAAACGTGTTAACATTACTATTTTAGAAAAACCATTTTTAAATGTTGGTTATGTAGAAAAAGGCGAATATCATTTTGACACCAAAAAACTATACGCAAAGCATTACGAACACTCAACAGATAAGGATGCGCCAAGAATTTTTATATCTGAATTGGAATTAGAAAAATGCTCTGCCGAATTGCAGGAAACAGTTCAGAATATCCTGAACAGCTGCAATCAAAATGTATTTAATGATCCTGAGCTGGTTTTAAGCGGTTCGGTCTGGAAAGGAAACTCGCAAGCCATTTACAAATCATTATTAAACGAATCTGAATATGCTGCCTGGATGTACGTTTACGGTTTCAGAGCCAATCATTTTACCATAAATACCAATGCTTTAAAGGAATTTAAAACATTAGAACAATTAAATAACTTCTTAGAAGAAAGCGGATGGAAATTAAATGCTTCGGGAGGAAAAATTAAAGGAACTCCGGAACAATTACTGGAACAATCAAGTACGCTGGCTGATTTATATACTATAGATTTTAAAGAAGGATCTCTTGAAATTCCATCTTGTTATTATGAATTTGCGCTTCGTTACCCAATGGCAAACGGAGAATTATACCAGGGATTTGTGGCTTCCTCTGCCGATAAAATATTCGAAAGTACAGATGTAAAACTACAGGAAGCAAAATAATAAAATCAACTTTTGATAAAAGCTGAATAACACATTAAAAAAAAGTTGCAATGACAACAACAGAATTACGATTCGCCATAAAAGAAGCTTTAGACCAATTAGGCATAAAAGAAATTAACGAAGGAACTTCTACCGGATTAAACCATTTTTCGAACGGAGAAGTTCTGGAAAGTTACTCTCCGGTAGACGGACAATTAATCGGGAAAATTAAAACTTCGACTGCTGCAGATTATGAAAAAGTAATGGAGTCAGCAACTGCTGCTTTCAAAACATTCAGAGTAATGCCAGCTCCACAGCGTGGAGAAATCGTACGTCAGTTTGGAGAAAAATTACGCCAAAACAAAGAAGCCTTAGGGAAATTAGTTTCTTACGAAATGGGTAAATCATTACAGGAAGGATATGGCGAAGTACAGGAAATGATAGACATCTGTGATTTTGCAGTAGGGCTTTCGCGCCAACTACACGGATTAACCATGCACTCTGAGCGTCCGGGACACCGAATGTACGAACAATATCACTCATTGGGAGTGGTGGGAATCATTTCGGCATTCAACTTTCCGGTAGCCGTTTGGGCCTGGAATACTGCTTTGGCGTGGATTTGTGGCGACGTTTGCGTTTGGAAACCCTCTGAAAAAACACCTCTTTGCGCCATTGCCTGCCAAAATATTATTGCTGAAGTTATCCGGGAAAACAATCTTCCGGAAGGCATTTCGTGTTTAATCAATGGCGATTATACCATCGGACAATTACTAACAAGAGATACACGAGTTCCTTTAATATCGGCTACAGGTTCAACCCGTATGGGAAAAATCGTTGCGCAGGTAGTCGCTGAACGTTTGGGTAAATCATTATTAGAATTAGGCGGAAACAATGCCATTATCGTAACCCCGGATGCCGATATTAAAATGACGGTTATCGGAGCCGTTTTTGGTGCTGTAGGAACAGCCGGGCAAAGGTGTACCTCTACCCGCCGTTTAATCATTCACGAAAGTATTTATGATAAAGTCAGAGATGCCTTAGTTTCGGCATATCAGCAATTACGCATCGGAAATCCATTAGACGAAAAAAATCATGTAGGCCCGCTAATTGATAAACAGGCTGTAGAATTTTACCTGCAAGCTTTAGAAAAAGTAGTCCTTGAGGGCGGAAATATTCTCGTTGAAGGCGGTGTGCTTTCAGGTGAAGGATATGAAAGCGGATGTTATGTAAAACCTGCAATTGCAGAAGCCAACAATACATTCGAAATTGTACAGCACGAAACTTTTGCACCTGTTTTGTATTTGCTGAAATATGCAGGAACAGTCGAAGATGCTATTGCAATACAAAATGGCGTAGCACAGGGATTGTCCTCTGCAATTATGACAAACAACTTAAGAGAAGCCGAATTATTCTTATCGGTTACAGGTTCAGATTGCGGTATTGCAAATGTAAATATCGGAACATCCGGAGCCGAAATTGGCGGTGCTTTTGGTGGCGAAAAAGAAACCGGCGGAGGAAGAGAATCCGGCTCTGATGCCTGGAAAGTTTACATGCGAAGACAGACTAATACAATCAACTATACGACAAGTCTGCCACTGGCACAAGGAATAAAATTTGACTTATAAGCCGAATTAGAACTAAAGCTTAATACAAGTCCAAAAAAAAGAGAATACCTATTTACAGGTCAGTGTTTTCCAGCACTGACCTAAAAAAATTGCCTGCATACAATGAAAAAAAACTAAAAAAAACTAAATTTTAATTAACCAAAACCGTTACCACAATGAAAAAACAACTAATTAGGAAACTAAATTTTATTCCTTTGTTATTATGCTTGTGCTTTCCAATCATCAACTTTGCACAAAGCAATCAGGCCCAAAAAACAATTTCAGGAAAAGTCACTGATGAAAAAAACAATACACTGCCGGGTGTAAGTATTTCGATCAAAGACACTAAGTACAATGCTGCAACTGATATAGACGGAAATTATACGCTGGTATATTCGTCTAGTATTACAGACCCTGTTATCGTTTTTTCGTATATGGGATTCATAGGAAAAAGTGAGCCCGTACAAAACCGTACAGAGCTAAATGTGATCATGCAGGAAGAAACCAACAAACTAAACGAAGTCGTTATTATTGGGTATGGTTCACAAAAAAAGAGCAATGTTACCGGAGCTATTTCTACTGTTAAAAAAGAAAGCCTCGAAACCAGAGCCACAACAAATCCTGCCGAAGCACTTCAGGGATTAGTTGCCGGGGTAAACGTACAAAAAAGCGGTGGTATTGCAGGAGCTGGTGTAAGTGTAAAAATTCGTGGGGTAAATACCTTTGGAGCAACAGAACCACTTTATATTATCGACGGATTTCAGGGATCAATTAACACTATAAACCCAACCAATATAGAATCTATGGAGGTTCTTAAGGATGGTGCCGCAGCTGCAATTTACGGATCTGTTGCTGCTAATGGAGTAATTATCGTAACAACTAAAAATGGTCAGAAAGAAGGCGTAAAAGTAGATTTTAGCTCTTTTTTGAGCATCACAAATCCATCAAAAACTTTAGATTTATTAGATGCCGACGGATATCGTACTATGCACAAAAGAATGTATGATGAGTACAACAAGTATGCAACTTCTCCAAAACCACTTCCGGCTTATATAACAGCTCCGGCTGATGCCAATACAAACTGGCAGGATGAAGTTTTCCGTTCCGGACTTACTCAAAACTACGGTTTGGGAATTCAGGGAAGACAAGGTGATTTTAAATTTGCATTATACGGAAATTTCGTAAAGCAAAAAGGAATTGTAATTGACAACGAATTTGCCCAGCAAACGGCAAGTGCCAGAGTGAGCTTTAAAAAATCGATTTTTGATATCGACGGTAAAATGGCGTATATCGGAACTCAAAATGCATTGCCTAATTTTCAATTGAAAGAAGTGTATACCATGTCGCCATTGGTTCCGGTTTACGATTCAAACGAAGAATACGGTTACGGACTAACCAATAAAAATGGTTTACCTGCCGGATCAAATCCGGTTGCCGAAGAGCACTTTAAAAAAAGTAACGATGTAGGACAGGATTTAACAGCAAACATTGCTGCAACCGCAAATATCGCCTCCTGGATAAAATACAAACTAGCCTATTCATATCGTGTTAAAAATAGTCAGCAAACCGCTCACTTCCCTCCTTACATTGCAAATCCAAAAGAAGTGCATCTGTATCCAATGCAAAACGAGCTAAGAACAACATGGAACGAACAGATAGTAGACAATATTATTACTATTGACAAGACCTTCGGGAAACATGTTTTTGGTTTAATGCTTGGTAATACTTTTAACAGCCAGTCATCAAACTGGAATCAGGTAAGTGTAGAAGGTAAAACAACTGATTATACAGTAGACAACGGACAATTGGTTTCTATCGACCGTCCATCCGGATTCCTTGATCCTGGTTTTGAAACGATTGGTGCTGGAAGAGGCGGAACATACTCTGCAGATGGTTCAAAATTTCAATACAATCGTGTATCTTTCTTTGGCAGGTTAAACTACTCTTATAATGATCGTTACTTACTTCAGGTAACGGTTAGAAAAGATGGTTCATCTAAATTTGGACAAGACAGCCGTTGGGGAACATTTCCTTCTATTGCATTAGGATGGAAAATCGAGCAGGAAGATTTTTTTCCAAAAGATATGATCCTTTCTACTTTAAAATTGCGTGCAAGCTGGGGGCAATTGGGTAACGAAGCCGCTTTAGGTTATTACTCAGCCAATACATTGATCAAAACCGGTAATACTTTAGGTTCAGGTTATGTACAAGGAGTTGGAAGCAACCCTTGGCCGGGAAGTATTGCAACTGCATTAGAAAACAGAAACCTGCAATGGGAAACTACAGACTCTAAAAATATTGGTATTGATTATACCCTTTTAAAAGGAAAAATCAGCGGTTCGATGAACTACTATCACAATGTAACAGACAAATTACTGATTACCAAAAAACTGGCTCCTTCTGCCGGAATCGACGATCCGGTTCTTAACGTAGGTAAAATCAGTAACAGCGGATTTGAATTTGAAGTAAACTATCGCGATCAGATTAATGAGTTTAAATACAACGCAGGTTTAAACTTTACTACACTTAAAAATAAAGTACAGGAACTTGCAAACGAAGGACAGACTATTTACGGAGAAGGATTAAAATACGGAGACGAACACTTCCCTACTCAGGCTCGTGTAGGAAGCCCGATTAGTGGATTCTATCTGTACAAAACAGATGGTATTTTCCAGACTATGGATGAAGTAAATGCATACAATAAAAATGGCGTTTTATTACAACCCAATGCTAAACCGGGAGATATTCGTTTCAAAGACTTAAACGGAGACGGTGTAATCGACGAAAACGACAAAGCATATTCTGGTACAGGATTACCTAAACTTGAAGTAAACCTGAGTTTAGGAGCCAGCTATAAAGGTTTCGATTTCTCTGCTTTAATAGGAAGCGGCTGGGGTAATAAATTATACAACGGAAACAGATATTTTTACGAGTCTATGAATTCAGGAACCAACATGCTGGCTTCGACATTGAATTCATGGACACCGGAAAACCACAGTAACATTCCTCGTGCGGTATTACAGGATCCTAACGGAAACAGCCGCGAATCTGATCGTTTTCTTGAAAGTGGCAATTTTATCAGAATGCGTCAATTGCAATTGGGATATACTATACCAAGTAAAATGCTTGGCAAATCAAAAACAGACAAGCTTAGATTTTATGTAAGCGCCGAAAACCTGTTTACAATCACCAAATATTCAGGTATCGATCCTGAGTTCTCACGTGCTTCTGTAATTGATACAGGTGTTGACCGTTTTGTTTATCCATTTACAAGATCATTTGTATCTGGTATTCAGTATATATTTTAATTCCATTTAAAAAAGACATTATCATGAAAAAGATATTTTTATTATTATCCACTATAGGCCTGTTCACCATTACAAGTTGTAGTGATTATCTGGACCAGCAATCTCCTGACGAACTTACCTCAGGTAATTTCTGGAGAAACAAAGCCGATGCCGAATCTGCTTTGGCTGCAACGTATTCTCAGCTTGAAGCGGCTGTAAACAGATGGTCTTTCGCCGAAGTAAAATGGCCCGTAGAAGCGTATCGCGAAGACATAAACGAATTAGGAAGTGATGCTCTGAACTATCAAAACTGGGTAGAACTTTCGACATTTACTTATACTAATGGAAACAGCCAGTTTACAACTTACTGGGAACTAAATTACAGAGGAATCAGTAATGCCAATCAGGTGATTGATAAACTGCCGCAGGTTCCAGCAGCTAAATTAAACGACGAAGATCGCAAACAAATTGAAGCAGAAGCCCGTTTTTTACGTGCTTATTACCACATGAAACTGCTTCTTAACTGGGATAAAATCTATATTAGAAATAAATATATTACCAAAGAAAGTGACTTAAACATTCCGCTTTCTACACGTGCAGAAGCGTGGGATTTTATTACCAGCGAATTAAAAGCTGCAGCTCAGGTACTTCCTGCAAAACAGCCGCAGGATAAAACAGGACGTGCAACAAGTGGTGCCGCAAACAGTTACCTCGGATTTGCTTATTTAACACGAGCGTATGAAGAAACTTCTCAAAAACAAGCATTCCTAAATGAAGCACTTACAGCATTGAATAAAGTACAAGGATATGAATTAGTAAAAGATTATGTTTCGATGTTTGACGGAACTACAAAAAACACCAAAGAATCAATTTTCGAATTACAATTTTCAGAAACAACAGCAAACGGTGCTAACTACCGTAATGCACTTCATTATTGGATGGCAGCATCTGAACTTGGAGGTTGGGACGAAATTCTTCCGAGTGCCATGTTAGTAAACGAGTTCAAAAAAGAAGGAAAAATTGCCACTACAGGAAATTACGATTCACGTATTTACAGCACTCTGTTCTTTAAAGATCCTTATTTTAACGATCCAAACAACCCAATGGTGTTAGGGACAACTTATGATGATAAATTTGGAGATACAGATAAACCGGTCTATCGTAAATTTATACCCAGAACTCAGGACAAAATGGATCAGGAGTTTACAGCAATCAACGTTCCTCTTATGCGATATTCGAATGTACTGTTAATGCAGGCCGAAGCATTAAATGAATTAGGACGTACAAATGAAGCTATTCCGTATATCAACAAAGTGCGCGAGAGAGCCGATATGCCGGCAATGACAGGTACAACAAGCGCCGAAGTAAAAGCGCAGATTGAACACGAAAGAATCTTAGAATTTCCTCTGGAAAACTATCGTTTCTACGACCTGCGTCGTTGGGGAAAAACAAAAGCTGCACTTGATGCCGTTGGCCGTACAGGTTTTGACGCTTCAAAAAACAACTTTTACCCAATTCCTTTAACAGAAATACAAGCACATTAGTCATCTGACAAAGGATTCAATTAAAGTTTTTTTCGCCACGAATTCCACGAATCTACACTAATTAAGCTGATTATTTTTAAAATAATTTGTGAAATTCGTGGAATTCGTGGCGAACTTTTTTCTAAAAATATTTAACACAAAGAAACATTTAGTATATTATTTCTAAATAAAAACACATCATAAAAACAAACAACATGGGCAAAAAGAAAATATTTTTCGTTCTTGCATCCTTTATTATAATACAATGTGGTTGGTCGCAAAAAAGTTTTCCAAACTTAGAATCGGCTAAAAACAGTATCAATTACAAAGGAAACCCAACAAATGCTACCGACAGAAAACCATTAGCTTTTTCAGATAAAGGTGCATGGTTTGGATTTGGATTCTTAGAAGGAACAGAAATTCAGGCAGGATTTTCAGGGCCTTTTTTAATGACAGAGCAAAACGGCGTCTGGTTAAGTCCATCGTTTGTTTCGCTACAGCTAAAAAATGAAAACAAACAAGAAGCCATCAATTGGAAAACTTCATTAATTGCTCAAAACAGTTACAACAGTCATTTAGAACAAGAATTCAAAAACGAAAAATTAAAGATCAAACAACAATTAGTTTTTTTATCAGGACATTCGGCATTACAAAAAACAAGTATTACCAATACCACAGGAAAAACCATAACTCTTTTTCCTTCTTACAGCCCGACTGTTTTTTTAGATGATTTACAATTATCCAAAGAAGATAAAACCCTGAAAATCGTTTCTTCAAAAAGCACCGCTGTAGGTTATATTCAGTTCCTGAACACTCATCCTGAAATTGAAATTACCCAACAAGGATGCCAGGTACAAACAGATAAACTGATATTAAAGCCAAATGAAACCAAAGAAATTGTGGTTTCTCAAACTTTTATTTTTGTGCAATATTCCTGGAAAAATGAAAAAGAACAAATAGCAAAAACGGTATTTACTACCCTGCTCAACAATACACAAAAAGAAAAAGAAACTCAACTGGCACAATTAATTGCCAAAAAGAAAAACATTTACAAAGATGCTGTTTATTCTAATCTGATTGCCAAACTTTTGCTAACATTACAAAACAACACCCGAATCGCAGCAGAAGGGTTAAAACACGGCGGCCTTTTTCCGAGTTACAACTACGAGTGGTTTCATGGTTTTTGGGCTTGGGACAGTTGGAAACACGCAGTTGCTGTAGCCAATTATGATTCGGAATTAGCAAAAAATCAAATGCGTGCTTTATTCGATTATCAGGAACCTAACGGATTTATTCCGGATTGTATTTACCGAAATAATCTTCTGGAAGAAAACAATTACCGAAATACAAAAGCACCGCTTGCCGCTTGGGCAATCTGGAAAATTTATGAAAAAACAAAAGATGCCGGTTTTATAAAAGAGTTTTATCCAAAATTAAAATTATATCACAATTGGTGGTACAAAGAACGTGACCACGATCAGGATGGCTTATGCGAATTTGGCTCTACAGACGGAACTGTAATTGCCGCAAAATGGGAAAGCGGAATGGACAATGCTGTTCGTTTTGATGATAGCAAAATCCTGAAAAACGGAGAAAAAGCCTATTCATTAGATCAGGAAAGTGTCGATTTGAACTCTTTTTTATATGCCGAAAAAAACTATCTGTATAAAATGGCTGAAGTTTTAAAACTTACAGCAGAAGCCCAAAAATGGCAGGAAGAAAGTATTGCATTAAAAACTAAAATTCAAAGTCAGTTTTGGGATGCTGGAACAGGTTGGTTTTACGATACAACAATCGACGGAAAAACATTGATAAAAGCAATGGGATGCGAAGGATATTTGCCAATTTGGACAGAAGTTGCTACAGCCGGACAAGCCAAAGCAGCAAAAGTAAATATGCTTGACACGAATTCTTTAAACACATTTGTTCCTTTACCAACACTGGCTGCAAATCATCCTAAATTTAAACCTGAAAACGGATATTGGAGAGGACCGGTCTGGATCGATCAAAGTTATTTTGGCATTAACGGATTAGAAAAATACGGATACACAAAAGAAGCAAATGAACTGGCACACAAACTAATGCATAATACCGAAGGCGTTTTAGACAAAGGCACCACGATTAGAGAAAATTATCAGCCCGTTACAGGAAAAGGATTAGAAGCTTATAGTTTCAGTTGGTCGGCTTCTCATTATTTAATGCTGCTTTTAAAAGATCAAATAGTCAAACAAATTTCTAAATTTGATTAACACATTCAACAATACAAAGTATGTTCAACCAAAATATATCATTCATAAAAATTGCACTAATGACGTTGCTTATTGCAAATTGCAATTTAACGCCTGTTTTTGCTCAAAATAAAAAAACCACTGCTTCAGAAAAAAAAGATCCACAGCGTTTTTTTTCAAAACCGGATTTAATGCAAATTGGGGTTTACTATTATCCTGAACAATGGCCTAAAGAACAATGGGAACGTGACCTCAAAAACATTAAAAAGTTTGGATTTGAATTTACGCACTTTGCTGAATTTGCCTGGACGTATATGGAACCGCAAGAAGGCGTGTATGATTTTAAATGGCTCGATGATGCTTTGGCTATAGCCGAAAAACAAGGATTAAAAGTCATTCTTTGCACACCTACCCCAACGCCGCCAGCCTGGATGGGAGAAAAATATCCTGAGATTTATTTGGTTGATTCTAATGGTCGCCGCAGAGAACACGGTAACAGGGCAAACGTATCGATAACCAATAAAAAATATCAGCAGTTTACAGATCAGATCGTAGCCGAATTAGGTAAAAGATACGGTAAGAATAAAAATATCATGGGCTGGCAAATCGACAATGAACCTTTGGCAACAGCCGATTTTAGTCCTTCTGCCCGCGAAGCATTTCAAATCTGGCTTAAAGCTAAATACGGTACAATCGAAAAACTAAATACAGAATGGGTTGGAAGTTTTTGGAGTACCCGATATACCAACTTTGAACAAATCGTGCTGCCTAATGCCGAAATGTATTCAGAAGACAAATTAAGTCCTCATGCGGTTTTAGATTTTAAAAGATTTACTTCTGATGCACAGGCAGAATACTTAAACAGGCAAGCCGAAATACTGCGAAAATACATTGATTCAAAACAATGGATCACCACCAACTTTACCAATGTAATTTATGATGCAGACCCAAGAAGTGCCAACAAAATGGATTTTGTAACTTATACGATGTATCCGGTAAGCGGACAAAATCCTTTAGGCGGAAATAGTTTTAGAATGGGATCTCCAAGTAAAATATCAGAAGCAAACGATTATTACAGATCAATAACTGGTGTTACCGGTGTTATGGAGTTACAACCGGGGCAGGTAAACTGGGCAGGTATTAATCCGCAATTGCTTCCGGGAACCGTACACATGTGGATTTCGCAGGCCTTTGGCGGTGGCTGTTCCTTTACCTGCACGTACAGATACAGACATCCTTTAGGAAGCAGCGAAATGTATCACGATGGAATTGTTGGTACAGATGGTATAACTCTTACTCAGGGCGGAAAAGAATTTGTACAATCGATCGAAGACATGAAATTGCTTCGTAAAGAATACAATCCAAAAGCCGTAATTCCTCAGGAAATTGCCAAACGAAAAACAGGTTTTTTATGGAGTCATGAAAATCTTTGGGATTTAGAAAACCAAAAACAAACCCGATTCTGGAATACCTGGAAACACAGAAACACCTATACATCGGCTATCAAATCTACCGGAGCACCAATGAATTTTATTACCGAAGATGATAATTTTGATGATTACCCTTTTATTGTTGCACCCGCATATCAGCTTATCGACCAGAAACTAGTGGAAAAATGGCAAAAATATGTCGAAAACGGAGGCAATTTAATTCTGTCTTGCCGTACCGGACAAAAAGATAAAAATGGTCATTTCTTTGAAGCCCGCTGGAGTGCACCAATTGTTCCTTTAATTGGTGCTGATGTAGACTTTTTTGATATGCTTGTCGCCGATGTAAACGGAGTCATCAAAGCCGGAGACAATAATTACCAATGGAATTCATGGGCCGATGTATTGTCTCCTAAACAAGGAACTGAAGTTCTGGCTACTTTTGAAGACCAGTTTTACAAAGGCAAAGCAGCAGCAGTAACCCGAAAATTAGGAAAAGGAACGATAACTTATATTGGTGCAGAAAGTAATGACGGAACCTTAGAACGACAAATTGTTCGCAACGTTTATACCCGCGCCAAAGTAGCTGTCGAAGATTTGCCTAAAGGCGTTTTTGTAGAATGGCGTGACGGTTTTTATGTAGGCGTAAATTATACCAATGAACCGGTTACTTTAACAATTCCGCAAGGAAGTAAAATACTCGTAGGTCAAAACCCTTTACAGCCTGCACAAGCTGTAATCTGGAAATAAAAGTTTGACACGAATTACGCTAATTACTATGAACATGCTGTTAAAAAATTCGTTCTAATTCGGGGCAATTCGTGGCAAAAAAAATAAAAACAATTTAACACAATAGAGCAATGACTTTTTCAGAAGCAACTATTCAGGATTTAGTAAAAGAATATTACGGACAAACGGTAACCGTGAAAGCATTAAATGGATATGATGAATTAAATTTTCTTTTATCGAATGAAAAAAACCAGAAATACATTCTAAAAGTATCAAATGAGAGTCATCCGTTTCCTTTTTTAGAAGCACAGATTAACATTATACAACATCTCAAAAACAGTAGTATTTCAGACTGTTTTCAGCACTTTAGCATCAATAAACAAGGCGAAGAATTAACCAAAATAGTACGGGATTCTAAGATGTATTACATCAGGATCCTAAACTTTTTAGAAGGCACTTTTTGGGTTGATGAAAAAAACAAAACAAGCGAATTACACCATCATTTAGGTTCTTTTTTAGGTAAGATGGATCATGCACTACAGGATTTTTCGCATCCGGCAATGCATCGCAGCTACACTTGGGATATTAGCCGTGCCAGCGAAGCAGGTGATAATTTAAAACATATTCTGAATCACGAAAAACGACGTATTGCGGGTTATTTTCTGCTACAGTTTGATACCGAAGTACTCCCGCAGATACATCGTTTACGACATGCTTATATTCATAACGACGCTAACGATTATAATGTATTAGTACAAAACAATCGCATTAGCGGACTCATTGATTTTGGCGATATGGTATATACCGCACTTATCAATAATCTGGCGATTGCCTGTACGTATGCCATGCTGGACGAAAAAGACCCGTTAGCTGTTGCAGCGGTAATCGTTCAGGGATATCACCAATCTTATGCAATTACTGAACAGGAACTAGATTTATTATATTATTTAATTGCAGGAAGACTTTGTATCAGCGTAACACAATCTGCTTACAATGCCTCGCTCGACAGTAATAATGAACATCATTTTATTACCGAAAAACCAGCCTGGGATTTATTGTACAAACTCCTTCAGATCAATCCGGTCAAGGCTCAGGATGCTTTTAGAAGAGCCTGTGGTTTTACAGGGCTAATTGATAATAAAGATTACAGCGATTTACTCGAAATTCGAAAAAAGAAAATAGGCCGAAACTTAAGTATTGGTTACAAAGACAAACTAAAAATAGTTAAAGGTGCCTTACAGTATTTATACGATGATAAAGGAAGAACATTTGTAGATTGTGTCAATAATCCATCGCATGTTGGACACTGCCACCCTGTTGTAGTCCGAAAAATGCAAAAGCAAATAGCGACTTTAAATACCAATACCAGATATTTAAACGACGTGATAATTGAATATGCAGAAAAACTAACGGCAACATTACCTTCAAAATTAAGTGTTTGCTATTTTGTAAATTCAGGTAGTGAAGCCAATGATTTAGCGATCAGAATGAGTCGTCATTTTACCAAGCAAAAAGACATCATTGTACTCGATCATGCCTATCATGGCACCTCAACTGTGGCAATGGAAATGAGTCCGTATAAATTTGACAGTAAAGGCGGTTCCGGACAAATGCCCTGGATACACAAAGCAATTAATCCGGATTTATATCGAGGGCCTTACAAATATGGTGATACACAAGCAGGCGAAAAATATGCCGCCGATGTACTAAGAATTATTGATGGTCTAAAAAAAGAAGAAAAAGCACCAGCCGTATTTATCTGCGAAACCTTATTGGGAGTTGGAGGTCAGATTCCGTTACCGGAAAATTATCTAAAAACCGTATACGAATATGTAAGAGCAGCCGGAGGTGTTTGCATTGCTGATGAAGTTCAGGTAGGATTTGGAAGAATTGGCGATCATTTCTGGGGATTCGAATTGCAGGATGTCATTCCGGATATTGTAGTTCTTGGAAAACCAATGGGAAATGGTCATCCTCTTGCAGCAGTTGTAGTTACAGAGAAAATTGCAGATGCTTTTAATAACGGACTGGAATATTTTAACACCTTTGGAGGAAATCCCGTTTCGATGGCTACAGGATTAGCTGTTCTGGATGTTATTCAGGAAGAAGAAATGCAGCAGCATGCTTTAGAAGTTGGAAATCATTTGATGAAAGGCCTTAAAGAATTAATGATAAAACATCCAATTATAAGTGACGTTCGCGGACATGGATTGTTTATTGGCGCTGAAATGGTAAAAGACAGAACATCAATGGAACCTGCTATTCCTGAAATAGATATCGTGGTAGAAAAAATGAAGACAAACGGATATTTACTAAGTACAGACGGACCTTTGCATAATGTCTTAAAAATAAAACCACCAATGCCTTTTAATAAACAAAATGCCGATGAAATGGTAAAATTATTAGATATCGCATTAAGTGAATTGTAAAAAAAATTTACACATAGAAAAATAGGTTTTTACTATTAGGAAAAGATAGTAAAAAGAAACGCACTTCTTTGCAGATAACAATGCGTACTAATGCTAAGTAAAACATCTTTTTTGTGCAAAATACACCTATATTTCTATGTGTTAAAAATATATAAACACCAACAAACGAAGACTATTACTGACTTCTTATCTCCTTCTGATAAAAGCAGACTTGTATATAATAAAGTATTAAAATGAATGATAATAATATCCTTTCGGGGAATTCTGTTCCACTTGAAGGTTTAGAAAAACAATTAGAAGGTAAATTATTTTACGATCATACCATGCGTTTGCTTTATGCTACAGATGCCAGCGCCTACAAAGAAATGCCCTTGGCAGTAGCCATTCCGAAAACCAAAAAAGATATTCAAAAAATTATTGATTTTGCCAGAAAGCATAACAGTAGCGTTATTCCGCGTGCAGCCGGAACATCACTTGCGGGTCAGGTTGTAGGAAACGGAATTATAGTTGATATTTCGCAGGAATTTACCAAAATTATTTCTCTCGATCAGGCTAATAAATCAGTTTGGGTAGAACCGGGAGTTATTCGCGACGAACTCAATCTTTATTTAAAACCATACAAGTTATTTTTTGGTCCCGAAACTTCTACCAGCAATCGCTGCATGATTGGCGGAATGGTAGGGAATAATGCTTGTGGTGCAAGATCAGTTATTTATGGATCTACGCGTGAACATTTATTAGAAATAAAAGGTTTTTTGGCAGATGGAAATGAAGTTACTTTTGGTTCGTTGACTAATGCTGAATTCGAAGATAAATGCAACGGAATTAATGTTGTGAGTCCGTTAGAGCAAGCGATTTATGTTCAGGCAAAAGAAATATTATCTTCTGCTGAAAACAGAACTTTATTCGATGATAATTTTCCAAAGAAAACAATCCCGAGAAGAAACACCGGTTATGCTTTAGATTTACTGGCTGATTCAATGCCCTTTGGAGATTCAACTGAAAAATTCAATTTTTGTAAATTAATTGCAGGATCAGAGGGAACATTGTTCTTTTCGACAGCCATAAAACTGAATTTGGTTGACGCTTTAAAACCTTATGCCGCTTTAGTTTGCATTCATTTTGAAAGTATCAATGAATCGCTAAAAGCAAATATAGAAGCTTTAAAATTTAATCCGGATAGTGTCGAATTAATAGACCATTATATTCTGGAGTGTACCAAAGAAAATATTGAACAAAGCAAGAATCGTTTTTTTGTAAAAGGAGATCCTCAGGCAATTTTGGCGGTTGAATTTTTGCGCGATTCACAAGAAGAAATCGATGCAATTGCCCTGGAAATGGAAGCATTAATGCGTTCTAAAAATCTTGGTTACCATTTTCCTGTAGTGTATGGAGATGATACCAATAAAGTTTGGGCATTAAGAAAAGCAGGATTAGGATTATTATCAAACATTCCCGGCGATGCCAAAGCTGTTGCTGTAATAGAAGATACTGCTGTAGATGTAAACGATCTGCCGCAGTTTATTGAAGATTTTAATGCTATACTTAAAGAACGAAATTTAAACTGTGTGCATTATGCGCATGCTGCAACTGGAGAATTACATCTGCGCCCTATTATAGATTTAAAAACCAAAGAAGGCACAGAACTTTTTAGAACTATAGCGACAGATATTGCGCATCTGGTCAAAAAACACAAAGGTTCCTTAAGCGGCGAACATGGCGACGGAAGACTTCGCGGAGAATTTATTCCCTTAATGCTGGGAGAAGAAATCTACCAGATATTCCTTCAGATTAAACAAATCTGGGATCCTTGGGGCGTTTTTAATCCGGGAAAAATTGTGCACACTCCGCCTATGGATACCAGTTTAAGATATACCGCAGGTCAGGACACGCCAATGCCCGAAACTTATTTTGATTTTTCGGAACATAACGGAATTCTTCGTGCCGCCGAAATGTGTAACGGGTCCGGAGACTGCAGAAAAACAGAAAAAAGCGGTGGAACAATGTGTCCCAGTTATATGGCTACCCGCGATGAAAAGCACACCACACGTGCCAGAGCAAACATGCTGAGAGAAACCATTACAACCTCAACAAAAAAGAACAGATTTGATGATGAAAATCTTCTTGACGTACTCGATCTGTGTTTAAGCTGCAAAGGCTGTAAATCAGAATGTCCTTCGAATGTGGATATGGCAAAATTAAAAGCCGAAACATTACAGCAATATCACGATAAAAAAGGTATAAAATTACGTTCACGACTGATTGGAAACACACCAAAGATAAATCAAATGTTTGCTTCAATTCCGTGGGTTTACAACTTATCTACTCAAGGAATTTTGGGGAAAGCCATCCAAAAAACATCTGGTTTTGCTACAGAGAGAAAACTGCCTGTAATGTATAAAGTTACCTTTGTCAAATGGATGAAAAACTACACCCAAAAAGGAGATTTTAAAAACGGTATGGTTTATCTGTATAATGATGAATTTTTAAATTATTATGATGTCGAAATAGGACAAACCGCTGTAAAACTGCTGAACTCTTTAGGTTATGAAGTTAAAATTCCTAAAATAGGCATTAGCGGCAGAACTTATCTTTCGAAAGGAATGGTAAAAGATGCCCGCGAAATAGCCGAGCAAAATATCCTGAGTTTTGAGAAAACAATACCAAATGATGGTATTTTAATAGGAATTGAACCTTCGGCAATACTCACTTTTCGTGATGAATATCCTGATTTATGCCGCGGAGATTTAAAAGCGAAAGCCAAAACATTTGCTTCGAAAACTTTTTTAATCGAAGAATTTTTAGCTCAGGAACTTGACAAAGGCAAAATTTCATCAGACCTTTTTACAGATAAAACAGAACGTGTTCGTATGCATGGCCACTGCTTTCAAAAAGCCTTGTCGTCATTGGTTCCGCTAAAGAGAATTTTAATGTTGCCTAAAAATTACACCGTATTAAATATCCCAAGTGGTTGTTGTGGCATGGCTGGTTCTTTTGGTTGTGAAAAAGAGCATTATAACATTTCCATGAAAATAGGAGAACTTGTTTTATTTCCAACAATCCGCGCAGAAGAACAGGCTACGTTAATTTCTGCTTCAGGAACAAGCTGCAGACATCAAATTTCAGACGGAACAGGGCGAAAAGCACTACATCCCGTCGAAATATTATATGCTGCTTTAAAATAAATTTGAAAAAACACAGCTCATTAAAGTTATTTCAAAAACAGACTGACAGATCAAATTTCTGTCAGTCTGTTTCATTACCTGTAATACATTATGATCTTAAAAATATAAAATCCAGTCTGAATCTAATTTTTCATTACTATCACAAAGAGAATCAACACGTTGAAATCCTGCTTTCGAATGTGAATTTGACAACAACTATACATTTAGATATAAGATTATCTAGGTATTGTAGTCGTACATTTACCTATAAATCAATTAAACTTTTACGATATGGAAAATGTAAATAATCCTTCTTCAGAAAACTATTCTAAATGTTTTCACAGCAGTATTTATACAGCAGGCAATACCGAGTTTATATACACAAAAGCTTATCAGGGCGATTGGGGTGACTGGGATGACCAGCCGGAAATTGTAATTACAGAAACCAAAGTTTATGATCTCTCAGTAAACGATATGCTGACAGCAGAAGATACTGTTATCTAAATATATATTTTAAATTTACCGGATAAAATTTTTCATCCCTCTTTAAGGTTCAATTGATTCTTAAAAAACAACAGATTCGAGAAATTCAATTACTTCTCCGTTTGGACTGTAAACTAAGCTATTACTAACTGTTATGGCTTTTTTAAGGCTTTTTAGTTCCAGTGTTTCTTTTTCTGATAATGGTTTAGCACCATTTTGGATCGCTTCATCATGCGCTTTTTTAGCATCTTCAACAACAAAGCAAATATGCAAAAGTGCGTTTTCGATATAAGGGTCACCAGCTTTTCTTCTGCGTCCCTGAGTGGGGAAATTAGCATTGTTGTCGCATATTTCAAGGTAACAGTCAAAAGCTTTATTTTTCATCATGACACACTTTTCTAAGTTAAATTCCGGCAGGCTCCAACTGTGTGTTACTTCAAAATTAAGTGTTTTATAAAATGTTATGGTTTCTTCAATATCATAAGCTTTAATAGCAAAATGATGAAATCCTTTTATATTGTTATTCATTATAATTATTTTAAACAGAAGTGTTTTTTTAATGTCCTTTAAGAATCTTACTTACTACTATAAGCTAAACCATTCCTTCACATCTTCTAATATACTTTCTTCTTTAACAATACTTTCAAATTCATTTGTGTTAATATTATGCTGATAGTCTTCCTGCCATTTTTTATGATTTTCAACAACAGCTTTTATGGCATCACAAATAAATAAAAGCTCATGATTAGTCATTATCGGATGTAGTGACAAACGCACCCATCCTGGTTTATTACTTTGGTTTTTCTGAAGCAGTTCTTCTGTAAATTTCTTTGATTTTTCTTCATTAATATCAAACAAATAATGGGCATAAGTACTGGCACACGACCAGCCTCCCCGAACCTGAATTCCAAAACGGTCATTTAAAAGTCTTACAATTAAATTGTAATGAATATCTTTGACTATAAAAGATACGCAGCCAATTCTGTCTACCTGGGTATCTCCTAAAATAGTTAGACCGTCAATTTTTTGAAGTTTAGAAAAACAAAGATCAAGCAATTCTTTCTCTCTTTTTTTTATATTCGCTACTCCCATTTCATCTTTCAAACCCAACGCTAATGCTGCTCTGATTACTTGCAAAAATCCCGGAGTTCCGCCGTCTTCCCTTACTTCGATTACATCACTGTAGCTGTATTTTCCGGAAGGATTAGTCCATTTTACATTTCCTCCGCCCGGATTATCAGGAATATTGCTTTGATACAACTTGGCATTAAAAACCAAAACTCCACAAGTTCCGGGTCCGCCCAGAAATTTGTGTGGTGAAAAGAAAATAGCATCCAGTTGCTGTTCAGGATCTTCCGGATGCATATCTATTTTAACATAAGGTGCCGAAGCGGCAAAATCAACAAAGCAAAAACCGCCATTTTGATGCATAATTTTAGCCAGTTCATAATATGGTGTAATAATTCCGGTAACATTCGAACAGGCTGTAAATGAGCCAATTTTTAAAGTTCTGTCAGCGTATTTTTTTATTTCTTTGGCGAGTATTTCAGGATTTACCAGATTGTTTTCATCTGCAGGTAAAATCACAACATCTGCCTGCGTTTCATACCACGGAACCTGATTCGAATGATGCTCCATGTGCGTGATAAAAACGACTGGTTTATCAATATCATTTGCCTGAACTCGTGATTTATTATCTGCAGAACGCAAACCTATAAAACGCTGTAATTTAGATAAGCCCGCTGTCATTCCTGTTCCCGTTGTAACCAGAACATCAGATTTGTTTGCGTTTACGTGCTTTTTTATTAATTCTCTGGCATACTGATACGCATAGGTAGAAGCTTTACCGGTCTGACTAGAAAATGAATGCGTATTGGCGATCATTGGGCCTATTTTACTGAGCATAACATCTTCAATTGGCACATATAACCTTCCGCTGGCAACCCAATCGGCATATATTAAATCCTGTTCTCCGTAAACAGACTCAAAACTGTGATGTATTCCTAATGTATTTTCTCTAAATTTAGAGAAATAAGGTTCTAACTGAGTTGGTTTCGGTTTTTTCTCAATAGCATTCATTTCCTGATCATTTAAATTAACTTATTTTATGAGTATTGAATTTTTAACTTCAGGGCACAAGCAGTCACACTAGAAACTTTACAAAACTTATCGCCCATTTATTCTGGATTATAGCTGCGTTTTCTTGTGCCTTGAAATAATTAGACTAAAAGTTTTAAAAGTTTACAACTTATTATCTAAAAGTGATTTTAGCGTTGACTGAAGTTCTTCTCCATGCAGATTTCTGGCTACAATAATACCTTTTGAATCTACGAGATAGTTAGCCGGAATTGCTCTTACACCATATAATTTAGCGATTTCGCTGTTCCAGAAAAGCAGGTCCGAAACCTGAATCCAGTTTAAATTATCGTCTTTAATTCCTTTAATCCAGTTTTCTTTCTTTTTGTCCAGAGAAATTCCGATGATATTAAATCCTTTGTCATGAAATTCTTTATAAGCTGCTACAATGTTTGGGTTTTCTCTTCGACATGGTCCACACCACGAAGCCCAGAAATCAACCAGTGTATATCCTTTTAAGTTTTCTGAAAAACGAACCGGTTTTCCTTCAGGATCTTTAGATACAAAATCTGGTGCTTTTTTTCCAATCTGCAATCCGCTCAGTACTTTTACCAGTTCCCGAAGCTCTTTCACGTAAGTGCTGTTTTGTTGATTTTTATCCAGCAAAGCAATGTTTTGTGTAATTTGTTCCGGTGTTAATCTATACGACCAGTTTCTGTACAAAACATAAGCCGAAACTATAGATGCAGGATGTTCTGTGATGAATTTGCTAATTTCTACATCTTTTGATTTTTTATAAGCATCAAATAAATCCTGAGAAGCTGAACCTTCAACAACTGAATTACTGTAATATTTTCCTGGACTCAGTTTTACCGAAATGGGGCCTTTTTCAAGAAAAATATACAGCGGAGAATTGGTCGTATTTACGCTTAAACCATATAATTCCGGTGTTTTAACTTTAGTCTTAAAACTAAAATTTCCGTTTGTCACTTTTACAGAATCAATGGTAGTAAACATTTTATTGTGGAATTTCTGTAAATATACGTATTGAGCTACTGTATCTAATACTGTTCCTTTTAGTTGTAAATTACTTTCTTGTGCCTGAACTCCTGTTGCGGCAAAGCATAAAGCCAAAATTGCTATTATTTTTTTCATTATAAATTTGGGTTTTAAAAATTAGACATAATAATTCCAGGGTCAATATTAAAATGACCTATTGTTTAGTTTATAAAAGAGGGAAAGTTTTTGAAGAAAAGTTAAGTGTATTGCATTCGGAATGCCTGAGGATGGTTTCCTTTTTTTGAAAACTGATTAAGTTGTTCCGTACAGCTGTGTAATAAAAGTTGCGTTTTCATTTTAAAACTAAATGATTTTAATAATAATGTCTTATTCAGATTTTCTAAAAGAAATCTTTCTTATCTGTCCGCCATAACGGAAGGATTTAGCACCTTATTTGGCAACAGGTTGCTAAGACTTCATTGGGCCTATTCCCTCAGTCTTTCTGGATAAGTCATGTAGAAATTTTTTCTACTCTGCAAATATAACATAAATTCTACCGAATTAGTAGAGTTTAAAAATATTTTTTTTAAATAACTTAAAATATTTTGAAAACTAAATTTATTACAACTCAAAAAAAAGACATAATCCCCTATTTTACAAAGACATAAACAGCTAGATTAAATTTGGCTTTCTTTTTAAAAAATTATACTAAAACAGGTTCTGCTCTTATTTTTTACAAGAAAATACTATCAAATATTACGTTAGAAAAAATTCTTAGCTTTAATTCTCTCCTAAAAAATCTGATCTTATTTATGTCTTTAACGTATAAAGTTTCAACGACAGGTGGTTTTTCGCTATATTTGGAATTAGAAAAAACAATTCAATGCAGCATAGTGTAAGAAATAGTATCACAAGAACGATCATCATTTTGATGCTTTTGCTGCTGTGTCTTCCATGTTCAGCTAAAAGAGAAATTAAACTCGCACTCGATATTCCTTTAAACGAAATCGAAAACAAATTTAGCAGTTCACAATATGGTATTTGTTTTGAAACGGCAGTTACCAAAAAAGTTTCGGGTTCGTTTCAGTTCAAAGCCGTAAAGAAATATCATTGTGATAACTTTTCTGTTTTCCAGCAGGTTATACTTACTTCTCCCCGCTTCAGCACTTCTTTTCCTGAAAAGAAAGTGTCGAAAATTATTCCTATTTATCTCTTACATGAACAATATTTGATTTGATTTTTGATTTTAATTCTGATGAGCTTCAATACCATTACTATTGAAGTGATATGCTCTTTTATTATTAAATTTCAATTCAAATTACTATGAACCATTACAACTATACGTATGGCGGAATGTTTACTACAGCATTGCGCTGGGTAGCAGGCTGGACTTATTTTTCGGCTTTCTGGAGAAGGCTTGTTTTAGAAAACAAACTTAATCCTGACGAGGCAGGATATATTGGCGAAAAATTTAATCATTTTCTTCCTAATGCATTGGGTATAAAACCTGTTATAGAACATCTTGTTTCCAATCCTGATCACCTCTGGTGGGCTATGGTTTCTTTTACCCTTATCGAAGGGATTGTGGGCTTACTCTTTATGCTTGGTCTTTTTACAAGATTAATGAGTTTTGGCGTTTTTAGTCTGGCATTAGGTATTTTATTGGGCTCGGGATGGCTCGGCACCACTTGTCTGGACGAATGGCAAATAGGTGTTTTGGGTGTTGCTGCCGGATTTACAGTTTTTATCTCTGGTGGAGGAAAATATGCTCTCGACGAATATTTTATTCGGAAAAATAAACCTTTTACCCATAAAAAATGGTTTGCGGTTATGGGCTCCGGCATTTTGCCTTTAAAAGATAAGACCGTTAGTAAAGTCGTGTTAATTGGTTCTGTTTTTATTCTGGGATTAACATTGTTTACCAATCAATATTTTCATGGTGGCGTTTATGGAGAACTGCATAATCTTTCGGTACGGCCTCATGTTAACATTAGTAATGCATCAATTCAGAATGGCAGGCTAACTTTTACCGTATTCAGGGATGAAGGTGCAGATGTTTACGGTTCTTTCCTTATCGGAATCAAATTAAAAGACGAAAACGGCAACACTATTTTTGAGCAGAATCAGACACAGCTTTCGCAACTCGAAAATAAACAAATCAAAAACGATTATATCGCCAAAGTAAAACCCGGAAAATACAGCCTGATTTTACCTTTGGGCGCAAAAGCAACTTTGAATTTCCAGATTCCTTCTTTTAAAAATGCCGGAGGAAAATACACATTGGAACTCACCGATATTAGCGGACTAAACTGGGTACAACAAGTAACAATTCTGTAAAACTGATTACTAAAAGTTTTAATGGAATTTGAAGTCTAAATTCTATTAAAACTACTTTTTTGCTTATTCAAAGAAACCGTTTTCTATTCGCATTTATGCAATTATTTTTCAGCATCTTAAAGCAACTTTGTCTGATTGCAATATCGATGCCTGGTACAAAGTTTTTAATACAAAACCGGAAGACAAACTTTATTTAGCACCTTAAAAAAGAGTTCGCATCTGGTAAAATAAATAAAGCCGGAAACTCCTTTGTTTCCGGCTTTACAAAAAATTGAATATCGTATTATTTCCCTAGTAAATGATTTTTTAATTTTTCATCTATCGGTTTATCTGACAGCCAAATGCCCAAAAGTGCTTTTTTAAAATTAAGTCCTTTAACCTTACCTTTTAGTTTATCATTTTTATAAACATATACGGATGTCTCTGTAGCAGAATACAGAAACTTAAACACATCTCCTTTATTAATATCACCGTGTAAAAAGCCCAAAAATTTTGCAATTTCAGATTTTAGATCGTCTTCTTTTTTACCTAGTGTTTTTTCAAAACTATCATCAAAAATTTTAATTAGTTTATTAGATGTTAGTCCTGAAGAGGTAATTTGAATTCGCATACCCATTTCTGAATTATCTGCAATAATATACTTTGCATCCTGTCTTAACTGAGATAAATATAAAGCCTGTACAAAACCGTTTGATGAAGATTTTGAGATCGTTCCGCCACCATTTAATGACAATTTTGTATCCAAAAATTCAATTGTTCTGGGAACATTAACGCCATCAATAGTAAAAGTCTTTTGCGCAGAAACCGTTGAAATTTGGAAAGTAAGAATCAGAGTGATTAATTGTAAGATTTTCATTATGATATAATTTTAGTTTTTTGCAATTTACCACTATTTTCAGGGTTTTTAGTAACTAAAAAGCATTTTTATGTGAGTAAAAACCCAACCCCCATTCGGGCCACGTTAAAAACAACTGATAATCAAGAATGTATTAAAAGATAAATATTTCAATTTTATAAGCTCTAAAATTATCCTGAATACCCCAATTGCCTGAATGGTCTGTAAAAAAGGTGTATTTATATAAGATAAAGCTAGTTCTGCTCTATTAGAAAAACAAGTATTTATACCTAAAAACACTGCACACTATATTTTTATATTAGCCTGATAAAATCTTAACTCCTAAATTCCTGCAATAACACATGAGCAATTTCTATCTTACAGCGCTGTTACCAATACAAAAAGAATATCATTACTATTTATCCAACAGGAATTTTCTTCCATTTAATGGTAAACCCATGTATCAGCACATGATTGAAAAATTACTGGCAATTCCGCAGTTTGAAAGTATTGTAATTAATACCGACTCAGATGAAGTGAAGGAATACTGCAAATGGAATGGAAAATTAAGAATCATTGACCGCCCTAAATCATTAACAGGAGAAGATGTAAATTCGGATCAGATTACTGCTCATACACTGGAAAAAATTTCGGGCGAATATTTTATAGAAATTCAAAGCTTTAATCCATTAGTTACCCGATATACCATAGAGGATTTTATTAAAATATATACCGAATATGTAGTGCCTGGAGAATATTTTGATTGCGCTTATAGTATTCAGCGACATGAATTAAGAAATTTTGATCTTGACAAAAGGGAATTGAATGATAATTATCCGTTTGTACTGTTTGAAAACAGAATTCTTCACGGATTTACCCGTAATACTTTTCATAAATACAAAAACCGAAAAGTTGGAAAAGCACCAATGCATACCGAAGTAAAGGAAGTCGAAAATACTCTTCTGGATTCAGAAACAAATTACGAGCTGACCAAGTTGGTTTATGCAAACCGTGATAAGTTTCCTGCAATTTTTCATAGCGGGGTTTAAAAAAAAAGCCGGAAGAAATTAACTTTCGGCTTTAAACGAACTAAATCGAACCAGCGATATTCTTCTCCATAATATTCACGTGAACGCTCTTGCTAAAATATAAGTAACATCAATAATTGTAGAATCTGATCATTATAATTAGACTGTGATAATTAGTAAAAATTCAATAACTTAGTAAATAAGTTAATGATACCGGAAATGGTACACGTATAAACAAAAGCTTATGGATACCGCTACTGCAGAAAAAAACAATGTAACCCTCAAAAAAGTTCTGCCAATTATTCTGGCAACTTCTATTTTTATGCAGATGCTGGATTCAACTATTCTCAATACATCCATCACCTCTATTGCCAAAGATTTACACGAATCACCGCTGGAAATGCAGAATGCTATTATTAGTTATGTATTGACATTAGCACTTTTTATGCCGGTTAGCGGCTTTTTGTCGGACAAATTTGGTACGAAGAAAGTTTTTATTTTTGCCTTATTTCTATTTAGTACAGGATCTTTATTTTGTTCGCTTTCTCAAAACCTAACCCATTTGGTTTTTGCCCGTGTCGTTCAGGGAGTTGGAGGAAGTTTGATGACTCCGGTTGGGAAACTGGCGCTTATTAGAACATTTCCCAAAAATGAACTATTAAAGGCTATGAATTTTGCCATTATTCCAGCCCTTATAGGTCCTGTGTTAGGACCGTTAGTAGGAGGTTATATGGTAGATTATTTGTCCTGGCACTGGATTTTTTTAATCAATATTCCTTTTGGTCTTATTGGTATACTATTGAGTTTAAAATATATGCCCGATTACAAATCTCCAATAATTGATTTCGATTTAAAAGGGTTTCTTATTTTTGCAGCAGCCTCACTCCTGCTTTCTATTGCGCTTGAATTATTTGGCAATACAGTTCGCGTATCATCGGTTTTAATGATCTTTATGGCCGGTTTTTTAATGTTGTACTGGTATTATCGCCATGCTGTGAAGGACAATAATCCTATTTTTCCATTAAATTTATTTCAGGTAAGAACTTTTCGTGTAGGCATACTCGGAAATCTCGCCACGCGCTTAGGAATTAGTTCAATTCCGTTATTGCTTCCTATGATGATCCAGATCGCTTACGGAGAATCAGCAGTAACTTCTGGATGGATTGTAGCGCCAATGGCTGTAACGGCAATGTTTGGAAAATCGGCAGTAATTAAGATTTTAAATACTTTTGGTTATAGAAAAACATTGATGGTCAATACTTTTATTATTGGTATTTTAATCTGCGCTTTGGCTATTCCAAACATACACAATTCTATCTATTGGTATATTCCTATTATTGCTGTTTTGGGTTTCTTTAACTCTATACAGTTTACTTCTATGAACTCTATTTCTATTGCCGATTTAAGACACTATCACACCAGTAGTGGTAATTCTCTTGTTTCTGTCAATCAGCAATTGGCGATCGGTTTTGGTATTGCTTTTGGTCTTTTGGTTCTTAAAGTTTTTCAGGGTGATGTAAAACTTATTCATAACGAAATTCACAATGCCTTTCGCTATACCTTTCTAGTGGTAGGTTCTTTGACTATTTTGTCCGGTTTAGTTTTCAGAAGACTGCATTTTAAAGATGGTGACAATTTAAAACCGGCTATTTAAATACGCTAAGTTTCATCGTTCATTACAATAAGCCACAACCAAAAAAGTCTTAACCTGATCTCATGTAGTACTAAAAACAGCAGGTTTACACAAATTCAAAACATTTATGATAGAATTTAAAAGACCGTTTTGGACCTCGCGTTTAACTTCGCTTTATAAAATATTCCCTAAAACAGAATACCGCTATAAACGATTAAACTATGAAAAAAACTTTCAATCTGCTTCTGGCTCTCTCTACACTCTCTTTAAGTACTTTTGCAAAACCTGTTCAAAATGATGATCCCTCTTTACTTTGGTTTAAAAAAACAACCGAGGTCATTCATTTTCAATTAAACAAAGCTGCCCAAACCTATAAACCGGGAAAAAATCCGCGTTCTGTAAATCCAGACGGAACAGTAAGACTGGCCGGATTAACAGACTGGACAACAGGTTTTTTTCCCGGAAGTCTTTGGTACGGATACGAACTTACCGGAGATAAAGCATTAGCCGGCGAGGCCAAAAAGTTTACACTCGCTTTAGATTCGGTTCGAAACATAAAAAACACCCATGATGTTGGTTTTATGCTGTATTGCTCTTACGGAAATGCGTACAGAATTACAGGCGATAAAATTTATCTTCCTGCTTTGGCAGATGGCGCGGCAAACCTTTTCGCCCGTTTTAGTCCAATTGTGGGAACTATTCGTTCCTGGGATTTTGCCTGGCTGCATTATCCGGTTATTATAGATAATATGATGAATCTCGAATATTTGTATTGGAGCGCCAATCAGTTTAATAAACCGGAATATGCAAATGCCGCCAGCACTCATGCATTAATAACTATAAAAAATCATTTTAGAAAAGATTACAGTTCTTACCATTTAGTTGATTATGACCCAAAAACAGGGAAAATAATCCATAAAGGAACACATCAGGGCGTTACCGATGATTCGGCCTGGGCTCGCGGACAAGCCTGGGGATTATACGGCTACACCATGTGTTACGCCAATACCAAAAATTCAAAATTTTTACAGCAGGCAGAACATATTGCTTCATTTATTATGAACCATCCCAGAATGCCAAAAGATAAGGTTCCGGTTTGGGATTTTGATGTTCACAATGCCATGGATACTGAGGTTCCGGCACCAAGAGATGCATCTGCCGCTGCTGTTATAGCTTCTGCTTTGCTGGACTTAAGCACTCAGGTAAAAGACGGAAAAAAATATGCTGATTATGCCGAAGATATTTTGAAATCCTTATCATCAGATGCTTATTTAGCGAAAGCGGGTGAGAATAATTTCTTTTTGCTAAAACACAGTGTGGGTGCTTTTTTATACAACTCAGAGATTGATACTCCACTCGATTATGCTGATTATTATTATCTGGAAGCCTTAAAAAGATATGCTATAATCAAAAAAATTGAAATTTAAGCCCATTGACAGAGTCACCAGCCAACGAAAGTAAAGGCTTAAAGATGAAACTTAGTCTGACTTTTAGCAATACAATGGATAAATAAAAATTTTATGAAGCTATCTTTGATGCTTTTAATAAAATCAAACAGCTTTTAATTATAAATAACCACAAACTATATAAATCGTTTTATTTAAAATCTGAATGAAAAATTTAAAAACTATTATAACCTTATCATTTCTGTTCGCAATTGTTTGCATGACCAATGCACAAGAAACTCCTGCGGTCAACAAAGAAAGCTTTGATGTTGTAAACCTCAAATATCCGGGACTGGAAAAAGTAAATCAGCTTTTTAATTCAGGGAAATATGATGAAGCTGCCCGGGAATTACTAAGTTATTACTGCAATCGCAAAAACATCAAAAGCCCTGATTTTAATGTGGGGGACGAAGCACGTTTTAGAGGAAAAGATATTGGCAAAGCCAATCAGGAAAAAGCAGACAATGCTTTATTACATCTCTTTAAACCGCAAAAAGGCTACGGATTTTTCGATTACGGAAAAGACATCAATTGGGACTACTGGCCCGTAAAAGATAATGAAGTCCGCTGGCAGCTACACCGCGTAACCTGGTGGCAATCTATGGGAATGGCTTATCGCAGCAGCGCCGATGAAAAATATGCCAAAGAATGGATTTTTCAGTTTCGTGATTGGGAAAAGAAAAACTATTTGGGACGTTCTGCCGAAAATGACAATATTGCCTGGCGTCCGTTAGAAGTTTCGGAGCGTTTACAGAGTCTTCCGGGAACATTTAATTTATTTGTAATTTCTCCCAACTTTACCCCTGCTTTTTTAATGGAATTTTTAAACAGCTTTACCAAACAAGCTGCTTATATCCCGCAACATTACAGCAAAGAAGGAAATCATTTATTGTTTGAAGCACAACGTGTTTTAGGAGCAGGAGCTTCTTTTCCAGAATTAAAACAAGCCGAAGAATGGCGTAAAAGCGGTATCGGTATCTTAAACAGAGAAATAAAATTGCAGGTACTTGATGATGGCGTACAATGGGAACTCTCTCCTACATATCATGTTGCCTGTATTGAGATTTTCTTAAAAGCTTACAGCTCGGCAAAAATGGCAGGAGTCGAAAAAGAATTTCCGGAAACCTATAGCAAAACCATCGAAAAAATGATTTCGGCTACAGCCAACATCTCTTTTCCGGATTACAACAATCCAATGTTTGGAGATTCCTGGCCAATTGAAAAAAATACCCGAATAAAACAGTTTTCAGGCTGGTCGAAACTGTTTCCGAATAACGGACTAATTCAATATTTTGCTACAGATGGCACACAAGGAAACTTGCCTGATTATCTTTCACACGCCTTACCAAATGGTGGTTTTTATACTTTTAGAAATGGCTGGAACGATAAAGCAAGTGTCATGATCGTAAAAGCAGGTCCTCCGGCAGAATTTCATGCGCAGCCGGATAACGGAACTTTTGAACTTTGGGTAAAAGGACGCAATTTCATGCCAGACACAGGGTGTTATTTATACAGCGGTGATGCCGAAGTGACCAAAATGAGAAACTGGTTCCGCCAGACAAGAGTTCACAATACGCTGACTCTGAACAATGAGAATATGGTTATTACCAAAGCCGTACAGAATAAATGGAAGACGAGTAAAAACCTTGATATCTTAACTTACACGAATCCAAGTTATACCGACTTAAATCATCAGAGAAGCTTTCTTTTTATCGACCAAAAATACTTTATTATCATAGATAAAGCCATTGGCAAAGCAACTGGAAATTTAGGCGTTCATTTTCAGTTAAAAGAAGACAGCAAGCCTGTTTTTGACAAGACAAATAATAAAGTCTATACCACTTATGACGATGGAAATAATCTCCTGATTCAATCCTTAAACACAGACAAAATAACACTTAATGAAGAAGAAGGAAAAGTGTCTTATGTTTATGCCAAAGAAATAGCAAGGCCCGCCTTAGTTTTCGAAAAACCTAAAAATGATGCCATAACACAACAGTTCATATCAATTGTCTATCCGTATAATGGTGTTAAAGTTCCTGAAATTAACATTCAGCCAAATAGCGACAATGATTTTGAAAAAGGAAATATCAGCTTAACGATCCTGATTGATGGTCAAAAAAGTAATATTAAAACCCGTTTAAGTGATTAAGAGACTTTAAGTTTCCGTTTAAAAGTTATGTTTTAAAAGACGTCTGAAAGTGGTTTTCAGACGTCTTTTTAATTTGTAATTCTCTCCATTCCAATGTCCGGAAAATAACTCATAACATTATTATACAACTAAAAAAAAACAGTATCATGATGTCTTTGTCGCAAAAAAAATTTCAAAACTCATTATCTCCATTTTAAATTCATAAGTTTTATCTGAATTAAGAAAATAAACTACTCAGTGAGCCATTAAAAATCACTCCAAAAAAGAATCAATTCGCTTAACAATTCGCTGTATTTTGCTTAACCATTATTCAATACAAACTATTTCAAAATTGATCAGTAATAATGGTGCTTCTTTACAAAATTATCTCCTGAAAAAACCGCTAAAATCCTGGTTTTTCCTTTATTTACGGGGAACGAAAACGTTATATTAATCAAAATCAATAGCATTTTGGACGTATTCAAAACTGTCGTGTATACCCGATTTCTATATTTGTTTTTCATTAAATCCAAAAAAACATGACTAAACCAAAAAAAACAAACCGACATCAAAAAAATCTATTACTGTTTAACAGGCGCAAAATTCCCCAGCCCGTTTTTCAAGTTAATAAATTGTTATAAATTTCTCCCTGATCCATATTAGATTTGCAAAAAACATTAGGTGAATATCTTTTGATTTTCAGACAAAAATAGTATCGGATTACCTAACAAAAACTCAACCGAAATAACATCAATAAGAAATAAGACCAAAACTTATTCTGATATAAAGAAAATTATGAAAAGGACTCTATTTTTATTTTTGCTTCTGGCAACTTGCAAAATAATGTACGGGCAGGATATTATTACTGTAAAAGGTGTAGTAACAGATGCTCAAAACATGCCTATGCCGGGAACAACAGTTTCTGAAAAAGGAACTAAGAATTCGACCGTTACTGCTATGGATGGTGATTATCAAATTAAAGTAAAACCAAATGCTATATTGGTATTCTCTTTTATAGGAACAAAAACCAAAGAGGAACACGTAAAAAACAGAACACTTATCAATACGAAATTAGTAGATGATACTAATAATCTTGATGAAGTTGTTGTAGTAGGTTATGGTACAAAAACCAGAAAAGACTTAACGGGAGCTATTTCTTCTGTAAAAGGTCAGGAACTGGCTAAGGTTCCGGTACAAAACGTTGCACAGGCCTTACAGGGACGTATTGCAGGTATGCAGGTTACTATGCCTGACGGAACACCCGGAGCAGAACCATCATTAAGAATTAGAGGTGGAACTTCGATCACGCAAAGCAACGAGCCTTTATACGTAGTCGATGGGATAGCACAAACAGGCGGACTAAGCTTTCTGGATCCGATGGATATTGAATCTATAGATGTTTTAAAAGATGCATCTTCTACCTCGATCTATGGTGCTCAGGGTGCAAACGGAGTTGTTTTGGTTACTACCAAAAAAGCAAAAGGCGGAAAATTAACCATTAGTTATGATACTTATGGAGGCATAAAAACAATAGCCAAAACACTTCCGGTTATGAATCCTTATCAGTACACACAGTTATTGTATGAATCTGCTACTGATGATGCCAGAATGCAGAAATTTGTGAATGTTTTTGGTACCTATGATGAACTTGAAGGTCTTTATAAAAACAGAAAAGGAATTGACTGGCAAGACGAGGTTTTTGGCAATGCCGTAGAAAGCCAATATCATAAAATAAGCATCAGCGGTGGTGAAAATGACACCAAATACAATGCTTTTTATTCTGTTAATAACGATCAGGGAATTATGCTGGGAAGCGCTTCTGTAAAGAATATTGCAAAATTAAACGTAATCAATAGCATTAATAAAAAATTTACTGTGAATGCCATTGTAAACTATTCAAATCAAAAAGTAACCGGATTGTCGACAAGTGATGGCGGAAATGCCCGATTAAGCATGCTGCAAAACGTATTACAATATAGACCTACAATTGGAAAAACGGGATCAGATAATGACCTTAAAACCTTGTTTCTGGATCCGTTAGACAATCAGGATTCACCATCATTGCAAAGCCCGCTGGTTACAATCGACAGTCAGAAAAGAGAAGCTGTTACCAGAGCAATTAACATGAGTTTACAACTTCAGTATAATATTACGCCCAACTTAATTTATCGCGGTTTGATAAGTTATACAGATAATAGTGTAAAAAGCAAATATTTTAATGATTCCAGAGGTATTCAGGCTATAAGAAGCGGTGGCGCAAATGGCGGAGTGACCAACAATACTTCGACACGTTTGAACTATAATAATGTTTTAACGTATGCCAACACATTCAATAAAAAGCATAAACTGGATGTTACCGCCGGTCAGGAATATATTTACAATTATAATGAAGGAATTACCACTACTGCATCAGCTTTTCCGGAGGTTAATTTAGGCTGGGATAAATTACAATTGGGAACAATTGCCGGTATTCCGGTCACTTTTGCCGAAGATGATAAATTGTTGTCTTTTTTTGCCAAAACAAACTACTCCTATAAAAACAGATATTTATTCTCTGCCAGTATCAGAGCCGATGGTTCTTCTAAATTTGGAACTGAAAATCAATGGGGATATTTTCCATCTGTTTCGGCTGCATGGAGAGTTATCGAAGAAAATTTCATGAAAAAGCTGCCTGTTTTCTCTGATTTAAAATTTCGCTTAAGCTATGGTGAAGCAGGAAATAACCGAATTGCCAATTATGCTGCTTTGGGTATTTTTAACTCCGGTTCTTATCCGTTGAATAATCAAATGAATATTACGGCATTTCAGAACAATCTTCCAAATCCATACCTGAAATGGGAAGCTACAAAATCTACAAATTTAGGTATTGACTTAGGTTTCTTTAAACAAAGAATATCCTTAACCACAGAATTGTATGATAATAAATCTAAAGATTTACTTTATAATACCCGTGTACCCGCAAGTTCTGGTTTCAAAAAGCAATTTCAGAATATTGGAGCGACTTCTAACCGTGGAATCGAATTTACCCTGAACACAATAAACATCAAAAACAAGAATTTTGTCTGGAATACCAGCTTAAATCTTGCTTTTAATAAAACAAAAGTTCTCGCTTTAAGCGAAGGCGAAAATTCATTAATCACTAATAGTTATACAGACAAAAGTGACTACATTTTACAAGTAGAAAAACCAGTTGGAACCATGTATGGCTACGTTAGGGATGGTTTATATCAGGTAAATGATTTCGACTATAATCCAACAACAAAAGCCTATACCTTAAAAAATGGTGTCGTTAGTGACAATATCGTCGTGCAGCCGGGATTTATTAAATTTAAAGATATCAGCGGTCCAAACGGAACTCCTGATGGGGTAATTAATGATTATGACAGAACGGTTATTGGAGATGCTAATCCTAAATACACAGGAGGTTTAAACAACACCTTTAGTTACAAAGGAATTGATTTGAGTATATTTCTTGATTTTACTGTTGGCAATGATATTTATAATGCCAATGTATTAAACAATTCAAGACTAAATTTAGACAACCTGAATACACTTTCCATTTATGCAGACAGATGGACCACTATTAATGCTGCCGGACAACGTGTAACAGATCCTGCTGAACTGACTGCTCTAAACGTTGGAAAAACCAATCCGGCTTTCAACGGAAACACAACCGGACGCTTATACAGCGATATCATCGAAGATGGTTCGTTTTTAAGAATCAACAACATAAGTTTGGGATATACATTGCCTAAGGACTGGTTAAAAAAATCGAAAATTTCTAATTTAAGAATCTATTTTACTGCCTATAATTTATATGTATTTACCAAATATTCCGGATACGATCCTGAAGTTAGTGTGATTAATAATGCCATAACCCGCGGAGTAGATTTTAGTGCTTATCCCAGAAGCAAATCCTTCGTTACAGGTTTAAATATCTCGCTATAATTTAAAGATGAAAAAGATGAAAAAATATATATTTTCCCGTAGAGCAATACTCGCTGCAGGTATTAGCTGTTTGTTATTACCTCTTAATTCCTGTGATAAAGAGCTAGAAACTACACCTTACTCCTATTTTACGACTTCGAACTTTTTTTCTAATGTAAACGAAGCCTATATGGCAACATTGGGTGTTTACGAATCAATGTCATCGCTGGACAGTTATGGCTGGAATATTTCGTTAATTTTTGATGCCGATACCGATATTGAACAAATGACCGGAATTGGTGCCGATGACTGGAGAACAATCGCACATTATCAGGGAATTTCTCAAACCACAACCTTTTATACTGCATGGAGTAAGTTGTACGAAGGTGTTGACAGAGCCAATGTTGTCATCGAAAGAATTCCTAAAATGGATTTATATACCAACGGAACTCAGACACAACGAGATCAATTAAACAGATTGCTTGGCGAAGCAAAGTTTTTGCGTGGTTTCTACTATTCTGAACTGGTTCGTTTATGGGGCGATGTACCTTTTAAAACCAAAAGTTCACAATCAGGAGATAATCTGAAAGTAGGTTTGATTGATCGTTATGAAATCTACACCCAAATTATAAAAGACATGCAGGAAGCTGCTCTTGTATTACCGGAACAGATCCCTACAGATGAACGCATCAATAAATGGGGAGCAAAAGCAATGCTGGCAAGAGTAGCCTTGTTTGCCGGCGGATATTCTTTATCCGCTGACGGAACAATGAAACGCCCTTCGAATTACAAAGACTATTATAAACTGGCCCAAAAAGAGATTAATGATGTCATGGCTCAAAATCCGTACAAATTAAATCCGTCTTATTCTAAAGTATTCAAAAACCAGTGTCAGCATGTACTCGAACCTACAGAAAATATTTTTCAGGTTGCGTTTTATAATCCTGCCGGAACTTTAGGAAATGCATCATGGGTAGGTAATTTTAACGGGCCAGCAACGGCAAACGGAGTTTATCCGTCGAATATCTCCAGATGTTTAGTTCCAAAACCATTCTACAACAGTTTTGATCCGGCGGATCAACGCAGGGATTTCTCTATTGCAACCTATTCTATTAATAATCTGGGGAACAAATTACCGCTTTTAACTACCAATCAGGACGAAAGATGGACGGTTGGCAAATGGAGCAGAGAATATCAAACCAATGCAACAGCCGAAAGAGTTTACACCCACATCAACTGGGTAATAATGCGTTATTCTGATTTGCTTTTAATGCGTGCCGAAGTAGAAAATGAATTAAACGAAGGGCCAAATACAATCGCTTATGATGCCATAAATCAGGTTCGAAAAAGAGCATTTGGAGCAGATATTCAGGGAAGCAGAATCGCAATTGACTTAAAGACCAAAGGATCAGGATATACCAATGCTGCGAATGTTGTTATACAAATTACAGGCGGTGGCGGTACAGATGCAGCAGCAGCTGTTATAACACTGTCAGGCGGTGGTATTGGTACAATTGGAATGTTGCGTTCCGGTGATGGTTACACATCAGTGCCTACAGTAACCATTACAAATACAGACGGAAAAGGTACAGGAGCTACAGCAATAGCAAGACTTTTAACCAAACCGGCACCAACAGAAATGAATTTGCCAACAGGTCTTAATAAAGATAATTTCTTAAAAGCCCTGCAACAGGAAAGAGCCTGGGAACTTTCCGGCGAAGGAATGCGTAGGGCAGATTTGATCAGATGGGGAATTTTAGCAGATAAATTAGCCGAAACAAGCAATGCCGTAAAAGCAATCCGATCTACTTATTTCTACCCTTCTGTTACCAATTTTGTGGCTGGAAAACACGAATTATATCCTTATCCGCAAAATGAAACAGATGTAAACAAAAGTATAACACGTCAAAATCCTAAGTATTAAAATTCTTTTGAATCAAGATTTCCAATTTTAAAATTTAAAACTAAAATTATGAAAAAGATAGCATTAGTCTTCTGTTTGACACTAATGACAACATTTATCTTTGCTCAGGAAAAACCTAAAAGTATGAAAGCCCTAAGAGATTCTATTTTTACGGTTATGAAACTAAGCAAACCAAACCAACAAAAAATGCACGATCTCATTGCAGAAAATGGCAAAGGCCAAAAAGCAATTAAAGACAATCCTGCGCTATTTTATGACCAAAGACAAGAGAAACTCGAAGCCTGGAAAAAAGAAATAACAGCCAGGGAAAAAACAATTCTAACCCCGGAACAATTTCAGATATGGAGAGATTTTGCCAAATCGTTAAATAAACCTAAGCCATAATAGGAATCAGCTTAAAATAAGAGCATATTTTTTTTAGATAATTACCCGATTTTTAAACATTAATGCAGAACTTGCCGTTCTGCATTAGTTGTTTTCAGCAGAGGATAAAAACGGTTTCACAATTAATGTTTTTTTTATTTAAACATATAGAAACATAGGGATTTATCTTAAAAAAAAAATGAATAATAAAAATTTACACTATGAATACCTTAAACGATAAATCAATCTCTAAATCGTATGCAATTGGGATAGATATTGGTGGTACTTCACTTAAATGTGGCGTGGTTAATGAACTTGGCGAAATCCTCTTTTCTTTTTTGATTTCCCTAAGCGAAGCAAAAACCGAAGAAGAAATTATTGCACTAATTGTTAACGCTATCACACAATGTACAGATCAACTAAACGAACCTATTGTAGGTATCGGAATTGGTTTTCCTGGTCTGATCGAAAATAATGTAATCGTTGGCGGAGGAGTTAATCTTCCGGGATTTGAGCAATTACCTTTGGGTAAAATTCTAAACGACAGAACTGGACACCATATCGTGATTGATAATGATGCCAACCTAATGGGACTCGCCGAAGTAATGTACGGCGCAGCAAAAGACAGTGATGATGCTATATTTCTAACCATTGGTACCGGAATTGGTGGTGCTATCATGATCGATAAAAAACTTTTTGGCGGTTACAAAAATCGTGGTGCCGAATTGGGTCACACCGTGATTCAGCAAAGCGGAATACAATGTGCCTGTGGTGGACAAGGCTGTTTAGAAACCTATGCTTCTGTTACCGCATTGATAAAATATTACAAAGCACAAAATAATCTGGCAGACGAAAATATTGATGGTAAAACCATTATCGAAAAATATCTTGCCAATGAAGACCACGCTATAAAAACCATGCAGCATCATTTTGATTATTTGGCAGCCGGAATCGTAAATTGTGTAAACATATTTAGCCCGCAAAAAGTGATCATTGGAGGAGGTATCAGCGAAGCAGGGCAGTTTTATATAGATGAACTAACACAAAGAGTAAAAAAGACAGCAATTCCGGTTTCTTTTTCCAATACCGAGATTGTAGCAGCAACCCTTGGCAACAAAGCCGGTTTATTAGGAGCTTGCGCCAATGCTTTCCAGAAATTCAAAAAAACAGAATACGCAGTATCATAAAACTTTACCTAAAAAGTAATCTCGCAATCAAGAGAGCTTTTTTGTTTCACGCAGATTTTGCAGATTTAATTTAAACTTTTATTACAAATCTGCGTGAAACAAAACTTTACCCCTTGACGAAAATCTTCGCGCACTTTACAGCTAAGTAAGCCATGAATTGCACGAATCCACACAAATTATAATTTTATAACTTAAAAAAATCTGCTTAAATCTGTAAAATCTGCGTGAAATAAAACTTCGCGAACTTTGCGGTTAATTAAACCACGAATTATAAAGATTTATAATCTCTAAACCCAATTATTAAAGGTTTTAGCTAAAATTAATATCATTTTACACAAATTCAAAACCTTACTAAACTATTGATCATTAAATTCGTTTTGAATTTAAGAGTGTACAAATCAAAAAATAATCTATTTAAAGCAGGTTGATATGGTGTTTCAAAAAAACATATTTTTTATATGGCTTTTGGTGATATTAAATGTTCCATTTTTATGCAATTCACAAACCGCTGAACGTCCCAATATTCTCATCATCATGACCGATCAGCAAACTGCTGACGCGATGAGTATTACCGGAAACAAAGGTTTACAAACGCCTGCGATGGATAAATTGGCACAAAACGGAATTCGGTTTACCAAAGCATATTGTGCACAGCCTTTATGTTCGCCATCACGCGCTGCCATAATGAGCGGAAAAATGCCTTATGAAAACGGATTTACAGGCAATGCACCCGAAAAAGACGGACAATGGCCGGAAGACCTCCTGATGATAGGCAAAATTTTCCAAAACGGAGGTTATAAAACCGGTTATGTAGGCAAATGGCATTTACCCGTTCCAACAACCAAAAAGAGCCAACATGGTTTTGAATATATCGAAAACACCAATTTTCAGGATTATAATGATGCTGCAACACCTTCTTTCTGTGCCCGTTTTATCAAAGAAAACAAAAACACACCCTTTTTACTCATAGCTTCCTTTTTAAATCCGCATGACATTTGCGAATGGGCGCGCGGCGAAGATTTAAAAATGGATATTTTAGAAAATGCTCCGCCCGCAGATCAGTGTCCGCCCCTGCCTGCCAACTGGAAGATCCCCGATCACGAACCTAAAATTGTACGCGATCAGCAAAAAGTAAGCTTCAGAACCTATCCCACTGTTAATTGGACTCCCGATCAATGGCGTCAATACCGTTGGGCGTATAATCGTCTCGTAGAAAAAGTAGACGGTTATATCGAAATGGTTTTGGCTTCTTTAAAAAAATACAATATCGAAAAAAATACTATCATCATTTTCACAGCAGATCATGGCGACGGTTATTCAGGTCATAGCTGGAACCAGAAACAAATTCTATACGAAGAATCAGCTAAAATACCCTTTATTATTTCAAAAATAGGCCAATGGAAACCCAATACAAACGATATGTTAGTTTGCAACGGAACAGATGTTATACCAACTATTTGTGGTTTTACCGGAGTACCAAAACCTGCTTATCTAAAAGGAATTGATCTTAGCAAAGTAATAAATAATCCAGCAGAAAAACTTCGTGATACCCTTGTAATCGAAACCGACTTTGCAGATAATGAAGAACTTTTAGGCATTAGCGGACGCGCCGTAATCAGTAAAGATTTTAAATATATCGTTTACAATAAAGGAGATCTAAAAGAACAGCTTTTCAACTTAACAACAGATCCGGGAGAAATGACCAATCTGGCAGTAAATTCATCGTATAAAAAAGAACTAATCTCCATGCGTCGTTACCTGAAACAATGGTGTAAAAAGAACGGAGATTATTTTGTATCAGATTTATAATTTTAGTCAAAGAATAATTTTATGAAAAATACAATAGCATTATTACTATCATTCACGGCAGTTTCAGTTTTCGGTCAACAGCCATCAGCCATAATAAAACTGACAGCAGAAAAACTACATTCAAGAGTACGTGAATGGCCATATCCGGTAAACGGAATCAAAGTTCCTACCAATGCTCCTGCTTTGCTTTGGCCGGGAACAAATGGCAAAGAAATGGTTAAACCAATGGAAAGCGGCAGCGAAGTTCCTGAAGATCCAAATATTGGCAATGTTCGTTACAAAGTAATGCTGGCAAGCGATAAAAACTTCAGCAACGATTTAATTGCCAGTCCAGAGCAGCGTTGGGCAGTATATCCGTTACATGTAGCATTAAAACCCGGAAAATGGTACTGGAAATATGGCTACGCTTTAAAAGGCAGCAATCAGTGGACATGGTCTCCTGTTTATGATTTTGTTGTAGATGCCCAATATACTAACGAGAAAGTTTCTCCGCCAATAAGCGAAGTTCTAAAACGCAACGAAGGATCGCACCCACTTTTATGGAATATGCACCATATTGGCGAAGAATTTTACAAAAACAATCTCAATAATCCTGAAGCCAAAAAGTTTATCGCTTTCGCGGAAAAGTTAATGCTGGCTCCACTTCCTACCGAAAAACCTCAAAGAATAATTGACACCACAGGCAAAAATAAATTAGAGAAAAAAATTATTATAGAACGCATGTATCATGGTTTTGGTGATGCAGTGGGTAATCCGGTTCGTAATTTATGTATTGCTTATCAATTAACTAAAGACCAGCGTTTTATTCTCGATGCAAAACGCAGAGCACTAAACCTTGCCAGCATGAATCCAAACGGATTGGCCACTGGCGATGATTTTACAAGCGGTGCCGTACTCGAAGCCTTAGGCTGGTTTTATGATGCAGGATATGAATTTTTAACGCCTCAGGAAAAAGAAATCTTTAAAAGTATCATTAGCATAAGAGCAAAAAGAGTTTACAACCATTTACCTAATCGTTTTGAATTGCATGTAAGCGACAATCACGTCTGGCAAATTACCTTACGAAATCTTGCAATTGCAACAGTTGCCGTAATTAATGATGTTCCAGAAGCCAAAGAATGGCTTACCTATATGTACGAAGTCTGGTCGGCACGATTTCCTGTTCTGGGCACCACAGATGGCGGCTGGCACGAAGGAAACGGCTATTTCAGAGTTAATTTTAAATCGACTGTCTATTTGTCACAAATGTTTGGCGATTTTAGCGGAGTCGATTATTTTAAATTGCCATGGATGGAAAACCTTCCGTATTATATGCTCTACACCCATCCAAACGGAGCTGCAAGTACCGCAATTGGCGATATGTGGGAGAACATTCCGTACATCGTAAAAGGCGAAGCATGGTTTGCAGACGCACTAACTTATAAAATAAATAATCCCTATTTAAACTGGTACGTAAATGAAATAAAACGTGATTATCCAGACTATTATCATGGTACAGATGATTTCTTATTCTTTAGATTATTGAATTATAAACCCAATCGAAATTTACCCGTAACTTCGCCTGAAAACCTGCCAAAAACCCGAAAATTTGGAGATGTTGGCGTAGTGGCCATGCATGAAAATTTGGCTAGAGCCAATAAAACTTTAAGCAGTTATTTATTCAGCAGTCCGTTTGGGGCATCGGGACACGGACACGCTTCTCAAAATGCTTTTACCATCAACTATAAAGGCAAAGTAATTTTTGGCGGAACAGGCTATTACAGCAATTTCAGCGACAAGCATAACCTTTTATTCTATAGAACCTCAAAAGCATATAACACCATTCTGGCCGATAGTCTGAATCAGAAAATTGGCGAAGAAGGTTACGGATGGATTCCGAGAGCGATTTCCGGACAACACATTCAATATGCTTTGGGCGATGCCAGTAATGCGTATGGCAAAATTAAAAGCGATTTCTGGCTGGACCGCTTCAAACAAATTAATGTTGTACCAGGCAAAGCCAATGGCTACGGAGAATCGGGTGTAACCTTATACCGCAGACATATGCTGCAATTAGAAGGCGGTTATATTGTTTTATACGATGAATTAGAGGCTAAAAATCCCGTAAAATGGACTACTCAGTTCCATTGTCCGTATTATACCATCGAAAGAGAAAATTCGGCGAATGCCAAACAACAAAATTTCAGGGTGCAAACAGATTTAGGAAATGTTAATGCAAGCGTATTTGCTAACAGTCCTTTAAAAATGGCCGTTCATAATAAATTTTTCGAAGCTGCCGTAAACTGGAATAAAGTAACAAACGACGAAGGTCAGATCAAAGATTTTAAAGACCAATGGCACGCCGGAATTACTTCAGAACCCAGACAAAAATTCAGATTCCTGACCATTATACAAGTTAAAGACGGTAAAAATGAAGTTATTAAAACAATATCCAATGAAAATGGTTTATCTCATTTACAAGTGGGAGACTGGGATATTCAGACGCAATTAGACGGAGAAAAACCTGCGGCCTTGCAAGTTTCCGGAAAAGTAGTAAAATCGTTATTCAGCTATGGTGATCTACCGGTAAAATTTGAAGGAAAAACATATTTGCCTAAAATTACAGGAAGTTCAGTATTGCTGGAATTAGAAGGCACAAAAGTGAACAAACATGAAGCGATTGACGAGTTGCCGGATGTTGCCCAATATGACAAAAATTAAACCCATTTTTCTTTAAATTAGAGATTGTTTTAATCACATAAAAACATAGATTTAAAATTTTTAAATAAGTAGAAAAGCAAATAGAACATGTTTTTCGCATAATATTATGTGTATTTTTAAACAAGTGAAACGTCTTTTTAAGTTACCAAAGAGCTATGATTTTATGTGTTAAAGAATAGCAGTTGATAGATTAAAGAATATATTAGAAGTGCAAATAAAATAAATTATAATACCATTTTTATGAAGAAAACGATTGCCATTATTGCGTTTTTCTACATTATTCTTTTCGCAGACAAAAGTCATGGACAGGTTCAGGATCGATATTTCCGTAATATTTCGGTCGACAAAGGCTTGTCGCAAAGTTCAGTTTTTGCCATTCAGCAAGACACTCTTGGTTTTATCTGGATCGGGACTCAGGACGGACTTAATCGTTATGACAGTAAAGGTTTTAAAGTATATCGTCCTGTAAAAAATAATAAAACAAGTTTACAATCCTATTACATCCGAAGCCTGTTTACCGATCATAAAGGGCAATTATGGGTTGGCGGCAATCAGGGTATTAGTGTTTACAATTACAACACAGACAGTTTTACCAATTATAAGCTGCCGCGTAATATTGGCGAATGGTATATTTCGTCTATAACCGAAGACAAACAGCATCAAATCTGGGCAACTTCAATTGTAGGCGATGTTTTTTTACTAAATCCAAAAAATCAAAATTTTACGACTGTAAAGTTCAATGCTTCTTCTCATGAAATCAAAAAAATTGCGTACATCGGACTTTGGGAACAACAAATTATTTTAGGTACCGATGTGGGACTTTTTAAACTACAGCAAAATACGCATCAATTAATAAAAATAAACTTAGGTAGAAAAAAAACATACATCAATGACGTTTATATTGATGGCAAAAAATTATGGGTCGCCACCGAAGGCGAAGGTGTAATACGATATAATGCCGAAAACGGACAGACTTCTTCCCTGCTTCATAGTGCAGGAACCAATAGTATTGCAGACAACAACATTCGATGTGTAGGAAAAGATACAGAAGGAAATATCTGGCTCGGAACCTTTAAAGGACTCAGCATTTTTAATCCGGGCACCAATTCGTTTACCAATTATTATCATCAGATATCACAACCTTATACGATTAGTCAAAATTCTGTTCGCTGCTTTTTTAAAGACAAACAAAACGGAATTTGGTTAGGAACCTATTATGGCGGTTTAAACTATTATCATAAAAACGACATCAAGTTTAATTTGTTAAGCCAGAACTCGGGCAAACCATCTTTAAACGATGAAGTAATTGGTGTTATCAAACAAGATTCGAAAGGAAATTTCTGGATTGGAAGCAACGACAAAGGACTAAATTACTGGAATAAAAAGACTAATACAATTACTTATTATTCAAACAGCGAAAACAATCCAAACAGTTTAAGTTCTAATAACATCAAAGCCATTGCATTTGATGATAGCGGTAATGTATTAGTGGGCACACACAATGGCGGACTGAATTTGCTGAATCCAAATAGTGGTTCTGTACAGCGCTTTCGTCATGACGAAAACAACGCAAATACGATTGCAGGAGATTTGGTTTACAGTTTATTAAAAGATTCCAAAGGACGAATTTGGGTAGGAACCAGATCAGGATTAGATCAGTTTCATCCGGAAACCAAAACCTTTACGCACATACATCTGGATAAAGCCGGAAAACGCCTAACCTCAGATGATATTACTTTTTTATTTGAAGACAGTAAGCACAGAATCTGGATTGGAACCACAAACGGTGTAACGCTTTTTTACCCAGATACACTTTTATTTGGAAATATCGGCCACGGAAAACTTAGCGATGATATTGTAAATTGCATTACCGAAGATCAAAAACACCGTATCTGGATTGGCACCAGAGAAGGTTTACGATTGTATGATGAAACACAGGAAGCCTTTATTAGTTTTAAAGCGGGAAAAGATTTCGTAAAACAAACTATTTATGGAATTGTTCCGGATGATGATGCCAATCTTTGGATTTCTACCAACAGCGGCTTAATCAAATTCAATGCAGATAAAAGTTCTGTTCAGACCTTCGATGAAAGTGATGGTTTGCAGAACAAACAATTTAACGATTATGCTTTCTTTAAAGCAAAAGACGGCATGTTGCTTTTTGGTGGTATAAAAGGGATTTCGTATTTCTATCCGTCTATGATTAAACAACAGCCGCTTCCTTTAAAACTAAGTTTTACGGGTTTAGAAGTTTTAAATAAAAATGTTGCAGTAGAAGATGAAACCGGTATTCTGGAAGAACATATCGATCAGACAAACGAACTTGAAATTGGACCTGAATACAAACAGTTTAGCATCTTTTTTAATACGTTCAATTACATCTCTTCTAACCGAACATACTATTATTATAAATTAGAAGGAATCGATAAAGACTGGCAGCGCACTGATGAGTTGAAAGTAAGCTACAGTAATTTACCTGCCGGAAAATATAATTTCCAAATCAAGGCAATTGGTCCAAATGGCGAAACAAGCGCCGTAAGAAACTTAAAAATCAGTATACTGCCGCCCTGGTATAAAACAATTTGGTTTTCTTTTTTATTACTGATAATTATTAGTACAGCGATATACATTGGCCTTGAAATCATAAAAGGACGAATAAAAGCCGTTCAGCAATTAAAACTGGAACGAATTGACAAAGAAAGAGTAAGTTATATCAATCAGGTAAAAATGGATTTTTTTACTAATGTATCACATGAATTAAGAACGCCTTTAACACTGATTTTAGCTCCTTTAGAAGAATTATTAAAAATGCCTTTTGCAGATAAAATATCCAAAAAAAAACACGAATTAATGTTTATCAATGCTAAAAGACTTTATAATTTGGTTGATCAGCTTTTTGAGTTTAGAAAAACCGAAATGGGAACCCGACAACTTAAAGTTGGCAAAGAAGATATTGTTAGTTTTACAAAGGAAATTTTCGAATCATTTAAGCCACTTTCAGATAAAAATGGCATTCAGTATTCTTATCATTCTGCCGAACCTCAGCTTTTATTTTATTTTGATAAAGATGCTATGGAGAAAATCCTTTTTAATCTTTTATCTAATGCGTTTAAGTATACAAAAACAGGGCAAAGCATTCATGTTGAACTGTTAAGAAAAAATGATACAGTACAAATAAAAGTCGCTGACACAGGCGTTGGAATTAGCAAAGAAGATCTCTCTAAAGTTTTTGACCGTTTTTATCAGGTAAACAATCGCGAGATGAATCTGGGTTCCGGTGTAGGATTGGCTTTTACAAAACGCTTGGTCGAATTGCACCATGGCGAAATTTCTGCCGAAAGTACTCCCGAGGAAGGAAGTACTTTTACGGTAACAATTCCAACTTCAGATCAGGCTTACCAAAACGATCAGCAAATCGAAACTTCGTTGTATGAATTGTCTATTATATCAGATAATGAACTGGATGAAGATGACACATTAGAAGAAGAAAACCAAATAATCGAAAAAGATCAGCCTCTTAAACTACTTATTGTAGACGATAATAAAGAGATTTTGGATTATCTGCAGGACTATTTCAGTAAAATATATGAAGTTACAACGGCGCATAACGGACAAATGGCTTTGGATCTTTTAGAAATTCAGCCATTTGATCTTATCATAAGCGATGTAATGATGCCGGAACTTGATGGTTTACATTTCTGCAAAAAAGTAAAACAAAACATCAATACCTCGCATATTCCGCTGATGCTTTTAACGGCCAGAAATGAAACCAGCCAACAGATAAAAGGGCTCGAAATGGGTGCAGATGATTATATTACCAAACCTTTTTCGACTCCGTTATTGGCAGCAAAAATTACAAACCTGTTACGTTCCCGCAAACGATTAAAAGAATACTATTCTGTAGGCAAAGAAATGGTTCCTGAGAATATTGCTTTTAATACACTGGACGAAGAGTTCCTAAAACAAGCTATTCAAATTGTCGAAGAACATCTGGCCGATTCTGAATTTTCGGTAGATCAGTTTAGCAAAGAAATAGGCATGAGCCGTTCAAACCTTTACTTGAAATTAAAGGCCATAACAGGCGAATCTGCAATGGATTTCATTAAACGAATCCGATTTAAAAAAGCAGTTGAACTCATGCAGAGTAAACGCTACACCATTGCGCAAATCACGTATATGTGTGGTTTTAATTCTCCATCGTATTTTTCTACAGCCTTTAAGCAGCATTACGGCTGTATGCCAAGCGAATATTTGGCCAAAACAGATGATTCAAAAGAATAACTAAACCCAAACAACACAAACTACTATAATGAAAAAATACAATCGTTCTTCCTAATGAAAATCAGCTAAAAAACAATAATAAATTCTCGTACTAAAAATTAAAATTTCGTCTAAATGTTACACGCATTTTAGAACCGAAAAGCCTGAACTATGCCTTTTCGTAATGGTTTTCGCAAACTAATTTTCACTTAAAACAGTAATAGTTACAACAAAAACAACTCTTATGAAATTAATAAAACTCCTTATCGTACTAGCTTTCATTTTGCCCTTCACTACAATAGCGCAAACAAAAGCAACAATTACGATTCAGAATAATTCGGCTTTAGACAGAAAAGAAACTTTGGTTGCTATAAAATGGGCAACGGTCCTTTCCTCCTATCCACAAATCGATACTGCCAATTTTATTGTGGTTAACAGCATTACAAAAAAGCAAATTCCTTTTCAGTTAGAACATCGTGGTAATTCGGCTATTCAGAATCTTTTAGTACAAATAAACAGTAAAGCAAAATCGTCTCTTATACTTTCTATTCAAAAAGGAAAACCCGAAATATTTGCTACCAAAACCTATTGCCGTTTTGTACCGGAACGACTGGATGATTTTGCCTGGGAAAACGATAAAATTGCCTTTCGTGCTTACGGAAAAGCGCTCGAAAAAACCGAAGGAGATGCCTATGGCTATGATGTTTGGGTAAAACGTACCCATAAATTAGTGCTAAACGACCGTTACAAACGAAACGATTATCATATCGATCACGGCGACGGATTAGATTATTATCATGTGGGATATACTTTAGGTGCCGGAAATATGGCTCCGTTTGTAAAAGACACGATTCGGTATTCAGGAAATTACCATCATTGGAAAGTTTTAGATAATGGTCCGCTTCGATCAACTTTTCAATTGTATTATGATTCCTGGAATGCGGGCGGCATAAAAGTGACGAATGCAAAGATCATTTCGCTTGACGCCGGATCTCAATTAAACCGAATCGAAAATGTCTATACTTTTGATGATAGCAAACCTTTAGCTGTAGTCGTTGGAATTATCAGACGAGAAAAAGCAGGCGTAATTTACTTAAATGAACAACAAGGTATTCTGGGGTATTGGGAACCAACTTTCGAAAAAGACGGCACTACAGCTGTGGGGGCAATTTTAAGTACTCCGGCAAAAAAAATGTGGGTTGATAAAGACCAGATATTAACCAAAACTGAGGTTAAAAACAATGAACCCATTGTCTATTATACTGGCGCTGCCTGGGATAAAGCAGGTCATATCACGAACTCAGAACAATGGATGGATTACTTAGATCACTTTAATCAGGAAATTCAAAATCCTTTGATTGTAATTGTGAAATAAAACTTTGCGTTCAATTTAACTAAGTACATAGCAACATAGCTTTTCGAAATTAAAAAAAAGGCATTACACTTTATCAAAATACCTAAATCAGCCAGGTATGAAAAAGAAATGAACTTCTTACTATTTTTTTTACAGCTAAAAACCTATTTGTCTATGTATTAAAATGCATCTTTTAAACCATAACATTAAAATTACTAATAACCAAAAACAAAAAAAATGTCAATTAACTTATTTGATTTAACGGGAAAAACAGCGCTCATTACAGGAGGAGTTCATGGTCTGGGAATGGCAATGGCCAAAGGACTTGGACATGCAGGTGCAAAAATTGTTGTCAACGATCATTCATCGCAGGAAGCAGTGAATAATGCTATTGCCGAATACCAATCTGAAGGGATCGAAGCACACGGATACCTGTTTGATGTAACTGATGAAACTGCCGTAATTGCTGCAATCCAAAAGATAGAAGCCGAAGTAGGCCCAATCGATATCTTAATCAACAATGCCGGAATCATCAAAAGAACTCCAATTATAGAAATGGAAGTTACCGATTTTGAAGCGGTAATAAAAGTAGATCTAACAGGTCCTTTTATTGTTTCAAAAAATGTGGCTAAAGGAATGATAGAACGTGGCGGGGGAAAAATCATAAACATGTGCTCGATGATGAGCGAACTCGGCAGAGATTCGGTTAGTGCTTATGCATCTGCAAAAGGCGGACTAAAAATGCTAACCAAAAACATGGCAACAGAATGGGCTAAATTTAATATTCAGATTAACGGAATTGGCCCGGGATATTTTGCTACCAGTCAAACCGCTCCAATTCGTGTAAACGGACATCCATTTAATGATTTTATTATAGGAAGAACGCCTGCAGGCCGGTGGGGAAATCCTGATGATTTACAAGGCGCAGCCATATTTTTAAGCTCAAAAGCAAGCGATTTTGTGAACGGACATATTGTGTATGTCGATGGAGGAATTTTGGCTACGATTGGAAAACCTTCTAACGAATAATATTTTTTTAGCTTAAGAAAAGACGTTTCACTCAATTAAAATGAACATAATTTAATGTGATTAAAAATAAAATCTGCCTAATCTGCGTGAAAAATTTAAACACATAAAAACATAGATTTAAATGAAATGAAACAAAAAGTGAACGATATATTGCTATGAGATTTATTCTGAGTGAAACGACTTTTTCAGCGCTCTAAAACTATGTTTCTATGTGTTAAAAAATACACACAAAGCAAATAAAAAAGATTAAAAATGAAAGTAAAATGTTAAAAAGTAAAATCGACAAAGCAACGGGGTTCGAGAAACGATTCGAAAACATCAATACAGTTGTTTTCGAAAATTCGGTTGATGCTTCAAAAGCGGTTGCTCAGGAAATTGCAGCTTTAATTCAATCCAAACAAAAAGAAAACAAGCCTTGTATTTTAGGTCTTGCAACCGGTTCTTCTCCA
>Ga0194135_10000009_pt1 | contig 147942 bp, 125 predicted proteins | sample LitLau_LLRF_2013_FD_134024 | JGI IMG/M metagenome (GOLD analysis project Ga0194135, IMG submission 134024) | Freshwater sediment microbial communities in response to fracking from North America - Little Laurel Run_MetaG_LLRF_2013 (version 2) | ecosystem: Environmental > Aquatic > Freshwater >...
CATCTGAATAGTGCTTCTTTAAAACCAATTCGACACATTCTAATTTAAATGTATAGTCATACTTTGTTTTTCTTGCCATAAAAAATGCCCCAAATAGTGTCTAACTTTTTGGGGCATGTTCATTTTTTCAAGAGTGGCTTTTTCATTTAAATAAACTATACTTTATCAAGGTTTAGATAAATCGCCTTGCTTTACGAAGTCTGCTAATTTGGTAAACTTAGTGCAGCAAATACCCAAACCGAATCGATCCGAAAAAATAACCTGTATTTGTATTCGTCTCCGGATCATTTAATTCACGGCCGCGATAAATAAAAGAATACGACATATTAAAATGGTTGTGTCTGTATTTTAAACCAAACTCGGCATTAAAACGAAGCGGTTCCAGATCGAAGGTTACCGGACTGTTTTTACTAAACATACTGCCCTCGATTGTCGCATCATAAAATTGATAATTAACGCTTGGCATTGCATAAAAGTAAAACTCCCTTACATTGTATTGCGGTTGAGAACTTACCGAAGCATCATGCAAATTTGAATCGTAAACTGGCAGTAGTTTCCTGAAACTAATTCGGGTTAAGAATCCTGTAGAAACGCCATCAAAGATAGTCCCCAGATTTGCCTCAGACTGAAAATGCAGATCTATAAAATCATTGTGTTTTGTAGGGAATAATTTCTTCGAATACATCACATGCGCCTGAACGACAAAAGCATTCGTAAGCTGATTCTCCCAGCCATAAACTCTTTTGTATCCAATAAGATGATGAAAACTTTCCTGAGTCTGTCTGCCTAAAGCATTTGGCCCCATAAAACCTAATTGAAAATCTGTTTTTAAAACCGATTCGCTTTGGTAAAAAAAGCTTCTCCCTGCTTCGGCAAAAAGATAACCTGTAAACGGGCGGTCGTTAATACTAACAGCGGCTTCATTAATAAATCTCGGATTATAAATGTATTGTCCCAGTCTGAATTCAGTAATCTTTTTATTGATTTTCGGGTTCTCATTTTTCGATAAAAAACGATAAAAAAGCTCTAAACCATTGGTATAATACATGTCATTTTTAGACGATGTATACAAATCATTATCTGTAATTAAACCAATTTCTGCTGTTTTTGACTGACCAAAAGCCAAAGCTGTTGTCAGGATTAAAAGCGCAATAAAAGAGTTTTTATTTCGCATTATAATTTATTTTTCCAACGGCACGCATTTCGCGAACAATTCTTTCTTTTCTGCGATTGATATAACTTGAAGAACCTGTGGCTTTAAACTTTCTCGGGTTGGGTAATATAGCCGCAATTCCTGCAGCCTGCATTGGTGTTAAACTCGAAGCATCACGACGATACCAATGTTCTGTTGCAGCATAAGCTCCGTAAACGCCATCACCCATTTCGATACTATTTAAATACACTTCCATAATACGTTCTTTACCCCAGATTAGTTCTATTAAAACGGTAAAATACGCTTCTAAACCTTTTCTGAAATAACTTTTGCCCTGCCATAAAAAGACATTTTTGGCGGTTTGCTGCGAAATGGTACTTCCACCACGAATTCGGCGTCCGCGTTCGTTACTTTTATACGCTTTTTGAAGTGCTTTAAAATCGAAACCATTGTGTTTTAAAAAGGTTCCGTCTTCGCTGGCAATCACAGCTTTTTGTAAATTCATCGAGATTTTATCGATAGGTTCCCAGTCGTGATCAAAATAAACCGCTTTGCCATCTAATTTATTTTCGATAGCACGAATAATCATCAGCGGTGTAAAAGGCACGGGAACATATTTAAAAAATATAACCGATCCTATCGAAAGTCCGAAAAACCATAAAGATAATTTTATAAAAAACCATTTTACTTTTTCTCCAAAAGAGCGGTTGCCTTTTTTGGGTGCTGTTTTAGGTTTTGGTTTGTTTGCGGTTGTTTTTGGTGCCGGTTTTTTGGTTACTGCCATTATATTAAATCTGCTAATTCTGTTCCTATTAAACTCCCAATTGCTACTCCCATTCCGCCTAAACGTACTCCACAAAACACGTTTTCAGACAATTGAGCAACAACAGGATTTTTGCTGTTTCCTATTCCCATGATACCGCTCCAGCGATGGGCGATCCGGAAATCCTGATTTGGTAAAATTACATTTTTAAGTAAATCCTCCAATTTATTTTGTACAATTTTAGTCTGGCCAAATTCTGTTGTGGTTTCGGTTTCAAAATCAAGGTTTCTGCCTCCGCCAAACAAAATCCTGTTGCCTATGTTTCTGAAATAATAATATCCCTTATCCAGATGAAAAGTCCCTTTTATATCTAAATCCGGAATGGGTTCTGTAATTAAAACCTGTGCTCTTGCCGGTTTTACAGCACCTTTTGTTATCGCATTAGCAAAACCATTGGTGGCAAAAAGTATTTTCTTAGAGATGAAACTAAAATCATTCAACATAATTTCGACCCGATTTCCTAAATCGGCATAAGACGTTACTGTTTGCTGATTCAGGATTAAAATATTTTCGGAAACCGCTTGTCTTAGCAATTCCTGCATCATATTTCCGGTATCGATCTGAGCTTCAAACGGATTAAAAATCAAATATTCCTGAATGTTTTTAAATCCAAACCGGTCTGTTTCTTTAGAAAAAACATCGGCTTTGAAAAGTGGCCTTAAAATTTCATTGATAAAAGGCAATTTTGAAACGCATTCATTGAATCCGCTTTCGTCTTCTTTCAAAAATAATTCATACCCGCCATGAGGTTTAAAATCAATTGCAGTATCTCCAAGTCGTTTTCGAAGTAATTGCAAACCTTTCCAGCGTTTTTCGACCAGTTTAATCACCTCTTCTTCTGAATGTGTTTTTAAATCTTCCATGATTTCAGAAAGACTTCCAAAACAGGCAAAGCCGGCATTTTTTGTACTCGCACCTTGTGGCAACATTCCTTTTTCTAAAACCAGTATTTTTGCTGTTGGAAATCTTTCGCGTAAGCGTAATGCCGCATGTAATCCAACAATGCCACTACCCACAATAGTATAATCAACATTTGTGAACCAGTTTTTTAGTTCCCAATAACTTAATTCCATCTTCAGACTTTTTTATAAAAATAATGATTTTTGGTTCACCATATAAGGAATATTTTAAACATATAAGTGATATAAGTTCGGTTCATTTCTCATTTTGTCAGGCTGAGCGAAGTCGAAGCCTTTTTAGTGTAGCGAACCCTCGACTTCGCTCAGGGTGATAATCGTTACATCAACACTAACTCAAATAAATTGCAGTATAGAAGTAACCCTTAATTTTATTAATTTCTTAATGGTAAAAAATAATCAATCTTACTATTCAAATGAACCTATATCACTTATATGGTTTAAACAGTTTAATACTTTTTAACACTTACTTGCTAAAATATATTTGTACTTTTAGCCCCACGAAAAATAGAATTTTATTATGAAAAAAGTATTATTTACAACCTTAATAATGATGAGTTTAAACGCTATCGGACAGAATGTAATGTCGCCAGAGTTGTTATGGAAATTAGGAAGAGTCAGTGCTCTTGGACTTTCAAAAGATGCGAAGAATGTTGTTTTTAAGGTTTCAACCCCTTCTATCGAAGAGAACAAATCGTCTTCTAAATTTTATATCATTCCTGTAAATGGCGGAACTGCAACTGAAATTAAAGACACAAAAGAGGTTTTGGCCGACAAGAACATTTCGCCTGACGGAAAATTTTTAGTGTACAATGAAGAGGTGAAATTAGAAAAGGTTCTGGGGAAAGATTTTTATCCAAAACTAGACAAATCTGATGCTCAAATTTACGATGGCTTAGACTACCGTCATTGGGATACGTGGAATGAAGGAAAATTTAATCACGTTTTTTATAAAGAAAACAAAGACGGCGCAAAAGGAATCGACATCCTGAAAGGTGAAAATTTTGATTCTCCGCAAAAACCATTTGGTGGTGACGAAGATTATATCTGGTCTCCTGACGGAAAAAGCATCGTATATGTATGCAAGAAAAAAGCAGGAACTCAATATGCAACTTCTACTAATACAGATATTTATGAGTACAATTTAGAAACTCAAAAAACAATAAACAGAACCGAAGGAAATTTAGGTTACGATACGGCTCCACAATTTTCTCCAACAGGAAATTTAACATGGTTACAAATGAAACGTGACGGCTATGAGTCTGATAAAAATGACATTATTGTTGATTTTAAAGGAATTAAAACAAACTTAACGGCAAATTGGGACGGAACCGTAGATAATTTTATCTGGAGTAAAGACGGCAAAACTGTGTATTTTGTAGCTCCGGTTGATGGAACAAAACAAATTTTTACAGTAAATTTTCCTGGTTTGACAAAAATCGCCATTCAGGTTCGTCAGTTAACAAATGGAGATTTTGATGTAAATGATTTAGTTGGTTTTGCCGGTGATGATATTATTGTCACCAGAAACGATATGAATCACGCTCCGGAGATTTATTCTTTTAATTTGAAGAAAAACACCTGGAAACAATTAACCAATGTAAATACAGAAACTTATAAAACACTAGCTCTTAGCAAAACAGAAAAACGTTATGTTACGACTACTGACGGCAAAAAAATGTTGGTTTGGGTAATTTTACCTCCAAACTTTGATGCTGCTAAAAAATACCCAACTTTATTGTTCTGTCAGGGCGGACCACAATCTCCGCTGACACAATCGTATTCTTTCCGTTGGAATTTTTCATTAATGGCTGCTAAAGGCTACGTGGTAGTTGCACCAAACCGTCGCGGAATGCCAGGACATGGTATAGAATGGAACGAGCAGATTAGTAAAGACTGGGGCGGACAGGTTATGGACGATTACCTTTCGGCAATTGATGATGTGTCTAAAGAAAATTATGTAGACAAATCCCGTTTAGGCTGCGTTGGTGCTAGTTATGGAGGATATTCTGTGTTTTATTTAGCCGGAATTCATAAAAACCGTTTCAAAACATTTATTGCTCACGATGGTGTTTTCAATACCGTAAGTATGTTAGGAACGACTGAAGAAGTTTTCTTTAACAACTGGGATTTTGGCGGACCTTACTGGGAAAAAGACAATGCTGTTGCTCAAAAAGCATACACTACTTTTAATCCTGCAACTTTGGTTCAAAACTGGAACAGACCTATCTTGATTTTTCAGGGAGGAAAAGATTTCCGTGTACCAATCGGACAAGGACAAGAAGCTTTTCAGGCAGCTCAGTTAAGAGGTATCAAAAGCAGATTTGTATATTTCCCAGACGAAAATCACTGGGTTTTACACCCACAAAATGCTCAGGTTTGGCAAGGTGAATTTTTTAAATGGTTAGACGAAACACTTTAATCAGATCAATTTCAAAATAAAAATAGCCGTAGATTTTATATAATCTGCGGCTATTTTACTTTTCAGATCTTTGAATTATGTAAATATTTGATTTGGTTTTACTTTTCTGAGATTAAATTTTTAGATAAATTGCAATACATTCCAACAATAAAAAAACTTCATCAACCCCAAACGAATAATATGGAGAGTAAAAAAAGTTATACAGCACTCAAAGTTTTATTCAGTTATGTTGCATTATTGGCTTTGGTAGTTACTGTTGGATGGTTTTTATATTCTGAAAATCAGGTTTACAATAAACTTGAAAGTAAAATTGCTTTCGAAAAAACCAAGATTCTAAGAGTAAGTAAATTGTTTTCGAATGTATATAAAACAGAAAGTTTAGCACGTAAAACAATCCAGAACAATTCTGAACAAGATTTTAAAAGTTATCTTATTGAAACGGATTCTTTAAAATCAAGAATTGACACGCTAAAAGAAATCGTTACAACACAATATCAAAAAACTTTACTCGATAGTGTTACTTATTTGCTGGCTGAAAAAACCAAAAACATCAGGCAGTTAAAAACGATAAAAAACAAAGCCGAAGACGAAGTTTCGGTAAATACAGCTATTGATGAAATTACCAAAATGGAGTTTAAACTTCGAAAATTAGAACTTCAGGATTTCAATAAAAACCCAAATCAATTAGGAGCCTATCAGCGAAATGTACTTCAAAAATATGTTGATTATCTCAATCAGAACATTCCCGATGACAGCACAAATACATTGAGTAAAAAGGCTTCGGATTCGATTTTAGCCAATTCGAAAAAACTATTAAGCAATGTAAAACTAAAGGCAGAAAAGAAAAAAGAATCACTGAATTTTGAAGAAAACAAACTGCTCAAAAATGAAATAGCCATTTCTGACCAACTCCGGAAAGTACTTCGAATTATCGAAAGGGAAATCATCATCAATTCGATAAAAAACAACTCATTAAAGGAAAAATCTCTTAAAAAAGTAAATCAAATTGTAACAGCTTCAGCTATTATTGGTTTAGTTCTGACTTTGTTTTTCTCGATTTTAATTGTGAGCGATTACTCGAAATCTCAGGTCTATAAAAAGCAGCTTGAAATTGCCAATTTCAAAACCAAGAATCTGCTTAAAAGCCGCGAGCAATTGATCTCGACTGTAAGTCACGATTTAAAAACGCCTTTGAGTACCATTGTGGGCTATTCTGAACTTTTAGGGAATTCTGATGTAAATACAAAACAATCTTACTTTATTAAAAACATCAAAAATTCATCAGAATATATTACACAACTGGTTCAGGATTTACTTGACTTCTCTCAAATCGAAGCCGGAAAAATAACCATCGAAAAGGTTCCGTTTTTATTACCTGAAATTATTGATGAAGTTGCCAAAAGTATTCAGACGGTTTACAAACAAAAAAATATTGATCTGATTATTAATGTTGATGAAAAACTGAATACGAGAATTGTTGGCGATTCGTTTCGACTGAAACAAATTCTCAGCAATATTATTGGAAATGCTTATAAATTTACCGAGGAAGGCTTTATTAAAATAAGTGCTTACACTGAAAATGACGAAAATTTTATCATCACAATTCAGGATTCCGGAATTGGAATTGAAAAAGGAAATCAAAAATTAGTTTTTGAGGAATTTGCTCAGGCGAATGAAAGTATTGAGAAGAAATATGGTGGAACCGGTTTAGGCTTGTCTATTTGCCAAAAAATAATTTCTATTCTGGGCGGAACTTTAAGTCTTGAAAGCACTTTTGGAAAAGGAAGTACTTTCGAAATTCAGCTTCCGCTATTGTTTGACCACAGCCAGAACATCACAACTGAAACTAAAAAACCGATTTTAAGAAATACGCAAAAACAAACTTTTATTGTTATTGACGACGATATTAATTTACTGAATTTAACAAGTGGCGTTTTAAGACAGGAAGGTCATCAGGTTTTATCTTTTAATAGCGCCATAAAAGCTTTAGAAACGATTCAGAACACGAAATTTGATTTTGTGATTACCGATATTCAAATGCCGGAAATAGATGGTTTTATGTTTCTGCAGAAATTAAGAAACTCCGGACATTCGAGCTATCAAAATCAACCTATAATTGCACTAACAGGAAGAACTGATCTTGATGCTTCTGTTTACTCTGAAGCCGGTTTTACTACTGTAATCAAAAAACCATATTCGCCTAGAATATTACTGGAAACGATTCAGCATATTTTAAAAAATGATACTTTACCGAATTTTCAGATTAATGAAGAAGAAACGCAAACTTCATACAGACTCTATTCGCTCGAAACACTGAAAGAATTTTTAGGAAATGATCATGAGGCCCTAAAAGAAGTTTTAAAATCATTTATAGAAAACAACAGCGAAAATCTGGCTTTTCTTGAAACTGCGATTACCGAAAAAAACATCTTAGAAATCAATACTATCGCACATAGAATTGCACCTATGTTCAAACAAATTCAGGCACGTGAAATTGGCGAAATCTTAAAGACTCTTGAAAGAAAAGATCTTGAAATTAGTGATTTAGATGATCTTTTTAAAGATTTGAAATCAAAATCAGAATTGCTTTTTACGGCTTTAAACAAAGAAATTCTTTAATCGATATTGTATTGCTTCAGTTTATTATACAATGTTTTTCTGGTAATTTTAAGTAATTTAGCCGCTTCAGATTTATTGTTTTGTGCTTTTGATAAGGCATGAATAATCGCTTCTTTTTCATTTTCTGATAAAGAAAAACTTCCATTATTACCTTGTTGTTTCTGGATTTGAAAAAATTCTGCAGGCAAAACTTCGCTTTCGATAAAATCTCCCTGAGACAACAGTGTGGCGCGTTTTACACAGTTTTGCAATTCGCGTAAATTTCCTGGCCAGTTGTAATTTTGAAATATCGTGACAACTTCTGGCGAAAATCCGATAATATCTTTATTTAATTGCTGATTGGCTTTTTCAAGGAAATAATCTGCAAAAACCATTAAATCTTCGTCTCTGTCTTTTAATGATGGCGACTGAATCGAGAATTCGTTGATTCTATGGTATAAATCTTCTCTGAAATCGCCATTTTTTACTGCTTCACGCAAATCTTCATTTGTAGCTGTAATAATGCGTATATCGACGTTTATTTCTTTATTGCTCCCAACAGGTTTTATTTTGCGTTCCTGTAAAGCTCTCAATAATTGTATTTGATTTTCGTATGAAAGGTTTCCTATTTCGTCCAGAAAAAGCGTTCCGCCATTTGCTGCTTCAAAATATCCCATTTTATCGCTTATGGCTCCGGTAAATGATCCTTTTAAATGTCCGAAAAATTCACTTGCCGCCAATTCTTTTGGAATTGCTCCACAATCGACTGCGATGAAATTATTGTTCTTTCTTGTGCTTTGCTGGTGAATGCTTTTGGCAATTATTTCTTTTCCGGTTCCGCTTTCTCCAATAATTAAAACTGACATATCTGTTGGGCTTACCAGATGTATATGATCCAGTAATTTTTTTGAAGCAACAGAAATTCCTTTTACAAATTCGTTTTCAGTAACGGGTTGCTTTTTTACCTTTTTCTTTTCTTTTACAGGAGTATCTTCTATTTCTGTTTCGGCAGTTTTTAATGCATTGGTAATCACCAACAAAACCTCATCCGGGTTAAACGGTTTTGAGATATAATCTGCCGCACCATTTTTTATGGCTTTAACCGCAGTATTTACATCAGAATAACCTGTCATAAGGATAACAGGAATTTCAGGATATGCCGCTTTAAATTCTGCCATAAACCGAATACCATCAGAATCCGGTAAACGAAGATCTGTCAAAATCAAATCAAATGATTCTTTTTTGATGGCTCCTCTGGCTTCTTCAGCAGAGAAAGCAATAGTTACATCGTATGCATTTTTTATTAAAAACTTTTCTAATAATTTGCAAAACGAAATATCATCTTCTATCAGTAATATCTTTGGCATTTGTTTTATGGGACTTTTTTGCTAAAATAAGACTATTAAAATTGTCTTTTCACAAAATTATGCAAAAAAAAAGAGATTGCTATAAGCAATCTCTTTTTCACCAAAAACATAAATCTAAATTCACCTAATTTATATCTTCAACCAGTTGCCATTGACATCTGAAAAAACAGTAGCCTTTTGGTCACCAACTGATATTTCAAGTTTGTATTCTTTCTTTTCGTTTACATACGCTTTCACTAATTTTGCATTAGGATAAGCGGTTTGAAGAGCTGTTTTTACAGCAGCCGGTACAGCATCTGTAGTCACCTCTGTATATTCTGCCTGGACAGTTACAACTTTTGTTGCCTGCTCCTGAGCGATGGCAGTATGGGCGTAAGTTGATAAACTTCCAAGAATTATTACTACTGACAGGACTAACTTTTTCATAATATTTATTTTAATATTTTGGAGCGATGACTCCTTTGTCATCTGTAAAAACAAAATGTTTAATCTGGTTTTCACCTGAATTAAGCTCTAATTTATATTGCTTCTTTTTATTTACATAAGCCTTAACAAGCGTAGAACCCGGAAAAGATTCCTGTATAGTAGATTTTACTTCTTTAGGAAGAGCATCTAATTTAATTTCTTTAAAATCGTCCTGAAGTTTTACAACATTCAGGACTGATTTTTTTACTATTGCCGCTTCGGCATTCATAAATAAACTTCCTAAAACGATTACAGCTGATAGAATTAATTTTTTCATATTGTTTGATTTTCTTTAATTAGTATTAGCTGATAAAATTAGGCATTATTTTTTTATAATGTTTCCCGAAGCGTCTGTATAAACAGTGTACTTTTTGTCACCATTTGAGATTTCAAGTTTGTACTCGTTCTTTTCATTTTTATAAGCCTTTTCAAGCTTTGTGTTAGGAAAAGATTTTTCAACAGTCGATTTTACAGCTGTAGGAATAGCATCCAAAGCAACTTCTGTATATTCATCCTGAACCATTACTGATGGTGTCATAGATGTTTTTACTACAGGAGTAGCTGCCTGAACTGTCAAGCCACCTAAAACAATTGCTGCTGATAAGATTAATTTTTTCATAATAATAGTCTTTATGGGTTAGCGTTAATTACTTTTTAAGAATATTACCAGAAGCATCTGTATAAACTGTAGATTTTTCACCTCTAACGGTAATCTCAATTTTATACTCTTTTTTTTCATTTATATATGCTTTATCGAGTTTTACTCCCGGATAAGCATTGTCTAATGCTGTTTTGATTGCAGCCGGAACTGCATCAACTTCTTTATATTCGTCCTGAATGTTTACAGATTGTACCATTGAACTGGTTACAACAACATTCCCTGCCTGCATTGACAACCCTCCTAACAGGATAGCTGCCGATAAGATTAACTTTTTCATAGTTATAGTTTTTTACGGTTAGTTTCTAGTTATTTCTTAATCCAGCTTCCATCTGCATTTGCGTAAAGAGAACCTACTTTGTCTCCCACAGTCACTTCTAATTTATATTGTGAACTTGTATTTTTGTATGCTTTAGAAAGTACAGCATCCGGATATGCTTTTTTAAGAGCATCAGTTACGGCTGCAGGAACTTCTTCTACTTTTATTTCAGTGTATTCGTCCTGAATTGAAACTGTTTTTACGATTGTATTTGAAATTGGCGAAGTTGAAGCAAATGATGTTAAACCTCCCAAAACGATTGCGGCTGATAAAAATAAATTTTTCATGATAGTTGTATTTTAATATTGTTAATTTAATTTTAGTATTCTTAATTTGAATTTCCATAAGAACCTAAGTTAGATTGATTGATTGCTTTTAATTCTGAGACTATTCAGATTACTTTTTAATCCAGGTTCCGTCTGCATTAGCAAAAAGATTCCCTACTTTTTCTCCAACAGTAACATCTAATTTGTATTCTGATTTTTCGTTTTTATACGCTTTAGTAATTACAGCATCAGGATAGGCTTTTTTCAAAGCTTCTGTAATAGGAGCCGGTAATTCTTCCAATTTGATTTCTGTATATTCGTCTGCGATAGAAATCGTTTTAACGATAGTATTTGTAATTGGAGCTGTTGATGCGAATGATGTTAAACCTCCTAAAACAATTGCGGCTGATAAAAATAAATTTTTCATAATGTGTATATTTTAATTATTTAATAGTTGTTTACGCTTTAGATAATGAAATTATTATGCCGCAATCGTTATACAACGTTCCAATTCACATAAACGCCTAATTTTAAAGGTCTTTAGTAAAACATGCCAGAAATATAAAACTAAAAAAAGTGTGTAATTACCTTAATGACTGTGTAAAAAGTATACACAAATAGTGTTTACTCAGGGTTTACAAACAAAAAACCCAACAGGTTTTAAAAAACTTGTCGGGTTTAAAATATAAGGTAAAACAAAAAAGGCTGTCGAAATTGACAGCCTTTATATTATTCTTCTATAGGTTTCATTTTAAATGTATCCATAAATGCAGTAGTATAATCACCTGCAATATATCTTGGATCATCCATTAATTGTCTATGGAAAGGAATTGTAGTTTTTACGCCTTCGATAACAAATTCATCCAAAGCTCTACGCATTTTACTAATCGCTTCTTCACGGGATTGTGCAGTTGTAATTAACTTAGCAATCATTGAGTCGTAATTTGGCGGAATAGTATAACCAGAATAAACGTGAGTATCCAAACGAACTCCGTGTCCTCCTGGCATATGAAGTGTAGTAATTTTTCCTGGTGAAGGACGAAAATCATTATAAGGATCTTCGGCATTAATACGACATTCGATAGCGTGTAATTCTGGTAAATAGTTTTTTCCTGAAATTGGAATTCCGGCTGCCACCATAATTTGCTCACGAATCAAATCGTAATCAATTACTTGTTCTGTAATTGGGTGCTCTACCTGAATACGGGTATTCATTTCCATGAAATAGAAGTTTCTATGTTTATCAACAAGAAATTCTACTGTTCCGGCTCCTTCATATTTAATGAACTCAGCAGCTTTTACCGCAGCCTCTCCCATTTTAGTACGCAATTCATCTGTCATGAATGGCGAAGGTGTTTCTTCGGTCAATTTTTGGTGACGACGCTGTACAGAGCAATCCCTTTCAGAAAGGTGACATGCTTTTCCGTATGAATCTCCAACAACCTGAATTTCGATATGACGTGGTTCTTCAATAAGTTTCTCCATGTACATTCCGTCATTTCCAAATGCAGCAGCAGCTTCCTGACGTGCACTTTCCCATGCTTTCAACAACTCTTCTTCTTTCCAAACGGCACGCATTCCTTTTCCACCACCACCGGCAGTAGCTTTAAGCATAACCGGGTAACCAAATTCTTTTGCTAATTTTTGTGTTTGTTCGAAAGATTCTAATAATCCGTCTGAACCTGGCACACATGGAACTCCTGCTGCTTTCATTGTTGCTTTTGCAGAAGCTTTATCTCCCATTCTGTCAATCATTTCAGGAGCGGCACCAATAAATTTGATTCCATGTTCCTGACAAATTTTTGAGAATTTTGCATTCTCAGAAAGAAAACCGTATCCTGGGTGTATTGCATCTGCATTTGTAATTTCTGCAGCAGCAATAATATTTGACATTTTTAAATACGATAAGTTACTTGGAGGAGGACCAATACAAACCGCTTCGTCAGCAAACTTAACATGTAGACTTTCTGCATCAGCTGTAGAGTAAACCGCTACAGTTTTGATTCCCATTTCTTTACATGTACGAATTACACGAAGTGCAATTTCTCCTCTATTCGCAATTAATATTTTTTTAAACATCTTATTTTAATTAGATAATTAGACAATTTGATAATTAGATAATTTTAGATGATTAACAAAGTTTTATTGCGAATCCTTCTAAAATCTAAAATCTAAAATCTAAATTTATTTATGATGGATCAACTAAAAATAAAGGTTGGTCAAATTCTACAGGAGACATATCATCAACAAGAATTTTTACAATTTTACCTGAAACTTCTGATTCGATTTCGTTAAATAATTTCATTGCTTCGATTACACAAAGAACATCACCTTTTGAAATACTGCTTCCAACTTCAGTGAAAACCGGTTTGTCCGGAGATGGTTTTCTATAGAATGTCCCGATAATTGGAGATTTAATAGTAACATATTTAGAATCTTCGGTTGCTGCCGGAGCTTCAGGGTTCACATTTACAACTACCGGAGCTACTTGTTGAGGAGCAACTGCTTGTGGCAATGCAGCCTGAGCAGGCAATTGTTGTACATATGTAGTTTCAGTTACATTTCCTTCTAAAGTTGTTCTAATCGTGATTTTTACATCATCCATTTCTAACTTTACTTCTGCAACTCCCGAATTTGCTACAAATTTGATTAGGTTTTGAATTTCTTTTAAATCCATAATGATTCGTTTTTAGTTTTGATTTATTTTTTATCGTAAGCCCATTTTAGGTAAATTGATCCCCAGGTGAATCCACCACCAAAAGCGGCAAAAATAATATTATCTCCTTTTTTAAACAGGTGTTCAAAGTCATTTAACACTAAAGGCAATGTAGCCGAAGTCGTATTTCCGAATTTTTCAATATTCATTAATACTTTTGAATCTTCAAGATTCATTCTGCTTGCAGTAGCATCAATAATACGTTTGTTTGCCTGATGCGGTACTAACCAGTTTACATCGTGATTGCTCAAATTATTTCTTTTCAGAATCAATTCGCTTGCATCGGCCATATTGGTAACAGCAAATTTAAATACCGTTTTTCCGTCCTGAATAATATTATGCTGTCTGTTTTTTACAGTCTCTTCAGTAGTTGGTATTAGAGAACCTCCGGCAGGAATTTTAAGATAATCACGTCCTAAACCATCGCTTCTCAGGTATTCATCCTGTAAACCTAAACCTTCATGGTTTGGCTCAAACAAAACCGCTCCTGCTCCATCTCCAAAAATAATACAAGTTGCTCTGTCTGTATAATCTACAATTGATGACATTTTATCGGCACCAATTAATAGTACTTTTTTATATCGTCCTGACTGTATATAAGCAGCTGCAGTTGACATTCCGTATAAAAAACTTGAACAGGCTGCCTGCAAGTCATAAGCAAAGGCATTTGTAGCTCCAATTTGTGTTGCAACATAAACCCCTGTAGAGGCTACCGGCATATCTGCTGTAGCTGTCGCCATTATTACCATATCAATCTCTAATGGATCAATATTAGCTTTTGCTATTAAATCCTGTGCTGCTTTTATAGCTAAAAAAGATGTTCCTTTATCATCATCTTTAAGAATTCTTCTTTCTTTAATTCCGGTACGAGTAGTGATCCATTCGTCATTAGTATCGACCATTGTTTCCAGTACTTTATTCGAAAGTACAAAATCTGGAACATAGGCTCCAACAGCGGTAATTGCGGCTGTGATTGTATTCATTATATTTTATTATTTCCTTTCAAATACAGCATATTTGAAAAATTTTTAAAAGACTTGAAAATTACAAAAAAAAACGAAATTAATTTGTAGATAATTTCCTAAAATCCGGAAATTATAACCAACAAAAAAAACTCTCACTATGTGAGAGTTCCAGTATAATTTACAAAAACGTATTAAGCAACCGCTTCAGATTTATCGATAACAACTTGCCCTCTGTAGTACATTTTACCTTCATGCCAGTAAGCTCTGTGGTATAAATGTGCTTCTCCAGTAATAGGACATGTAGCGATTTGAGCTACTGTAGCTTTATAATGTGTTCTTCTCTTATCTCTTCTTGTTTTCGAGATTTTTCTCTTAGGATGTGCCATTTTACTATATTATTTATCCGTTAATAGTTGTTTTAATTTGTCCCAACGCGGGTCAATATCTTCTTCTTTACTCTCTTGTTTTTCTTCTTTGACTGTTTTTACTGTCAGTTCATTTAGTTTTTTCAAAGCTTCGGTTTGTAAACTTCCGTCTTTTACTCCTGGATGAACTCGTTTTAGTGGTACCGAAAGTGCAATCATTTCATAAATATACTGTGCGATATCTATTTCATGCTCTCCATGCGGCAGGATCAACAATTCTTCATTATCATTATTGAATTCTTCTCCAAAACGAACAATCAGTTTCATTTTACCTTTCAAAGGCAAATCAAAATCTTCGCTTGTCAGATCACATGGCACATTAACAGTTCCTTTGTGTTTAAAATCCAACTCCAGCATATTGCTCTTCTTATCTAAAACTAAACTCACTTTGATATCCGAACTTTGAAATTCGTCGTAATCAAAGCTCTCAAAGAACGCATTACTTATTTGATACTCAAAATGGTGTTTTCCTAGCTTTAATCCTATGAAAGGAATTAAAAATTCTTTTGTTTTGCTCATTTCAACATCAATTTGACCAATTCATATCTAAAACTCAGATACCTGAATTGGGGTGCAAAGATATAAAATTATTATAAAACTAATAACCTTATTCACCTTTTTTTGTTTATAACTGTTTTTCTTTTATTTTAAGAGGTTTTTCACTAATCTCCTCATACTGATTACGCGAACGAAAAATATCTATTGCGAGATAAACGGCTTCTTTAAAAGAGTTAAAATCTGCCATGTCTTTTCCGGCAATATCATAAGCCGTACCATGATCTGGCGATGTTCTTACTCTGTTTAAACCTGCTGTATAATTTACCCCTTTTCCGAAAGATAATGTCTTAAACGGGATTAATCCCTGATCATGATAGGCTGCAACAATCGCATCGTATTTTTCATATTGACCGCTTCCAAAAAAACCATCAGCCGGGAACGGACCAAAAACCATCGTTCCGCTATCGAATATTTTCTTTAAAGTCGGTTTCAAAACCAAATCATCTTCTTTGCCAATCACACCACCATCACCAGCATGCGGATTTAATCCTAAAACTGCAATTTTTGGTTTTACTATACTAAAATCCTGAATTAACGATTTTCTGATCGTTTCAATTTTTCTTGTAATTAATTCTTCTGTTAAATGTGATGACACTTCACTTAAAGGAACATGATCTGTCAATAAACCCACTCTCAAATTATCCTGCACCATCATCATTAATGCATTTCCTTCTAGCTCCTGATTTAAATAATCAGTATGCCCCGGAAATTTAAAACTTTCAGACTGGATATTATATTTATTTATTGGAGCTGTAACCAGAACATCTATCAAACCTTCTTTCAAAGCTTTGGTTGCTGCCACAAATGACTTTATAGCATACTCACCTATTTTTTCATCATTCTTGCCTAAATTAATATCAACTCCTTCTTTCCAAAGATTAAAAACGTTTACTTTTCCTGCAACAACCTGATCCAATTTATCTACTCCGTGAAACTGAATCGTTGATGTAAAACTTTTTTTAACAAATGAAAGTATTTTGGCATTTGCAAAAATAACCGGCGTACACATTTCCAACATACGAGAATCTTCGAATGTTTTCAATATAACTTCGCTTCCAATACCGTTTAAATCTCCAATTGAAATTCCAACAATTATATTTTCTGCTTTTTTATTCATGAGCTCAGGTTATTTATTACTAATTTTGATGTGCAAATTTAGTAAAATAAAACAACAATGTTTACAGGAATTATAGAAACCCTAGGAAGGATCCACGAAATACGAAAAGAACAAAGCAATCTTCATATTACTGTAGATTCTTCAATTACAAATGAGTTAAAAATAGACCAAAGCGTTTCGCACAATGGCATCTGCCTGACAGTTGTAGCAATAAAAGACTCATTTTACACTGTAACGGCTATTGACGAAACCATTTTAAAAACAAATATTTCAGACTGGAAAGAAGGCGATATTATAAATCTGGAAAGAGGCATGAAACTTGGCGACCGCCTTGACGGACACATTGTTCAGGGACATGTAGACCAAACCGGAACCTGTATTAAAATCGAAGAAGCTCAAGGAAGCTGGAATTACACTTTTGAATACGACAAAAACCTTAGCAATATCACGATAGAAAAAGGATCGATAACAGTTAATGGAGTTAGTTTGACTGTTGTAAACTCTAAAACAAATGAGTTTAGCGTATCTATTATTCCATACACTTTTGAAAACACCAATTTTAAGCATTTCAAAGTTGGAACAAAAATAAATCTGGAATTTGATGTGGTTGGGAAATATATTTCCCGACTTTACTCGATAAATAAATAATTACAAAACAATTTTAAAAAGAAAAGCTTCAATTATATTGAAGCTTTTCTTTTTATATTATATCTATAAATAGTGTACATTCCTAAAAACAACGCACATACTAACAAAAGAATTAAATTTTGATCAATAGCTCCTTGCGGCGGCGGCGGCGGTACTGCAGCAGGAGCCAATGGCGGCGGCGGCGTTGAAGCACTGATAATTAATACATTCATCAAAGCCAAAAAAATTATAGCAAAAAAGGGCTTTTTTCTCTTCATAATTTTAACATGCTGTACTACAGCAAGGTAGGTTGTTAATTTTATTTGATTTTAATACAATTCGCACAAAAACAAGGGGTTACACGTAAATGCTTGGCAAATTTATAAGTTTTTTACAAAAACGCAAGATTTAAATTAAAAAAACTCAATAAAAGCTGCAATAGTTTTTCAACGTAAGAATTAAACCCGGAAATATTATTTTTAACCACTTTATACTTACGCAAAGTATCCAAATTACAGAAAAGCCAAAGAAATCATAAAAAAAGCCCCTACATTACTGCAAAGGCTTTCTATTCTAAAAGTGTGGTCCCACCTGGGCTCGAACCAGGGACCACCTGATTATGAGTCAGGTGCTCTAACCAGCTGAGCTATAGGACCGGTTTAGAGGTTGCAATATTACTACTATTTTTCATTCACTCCAAATATTTTAAGACATGATTTGCATTTAATTTTAATTCGAAGGCAATGTTTTAAAAATAATATTGATTTTCAAGCTATTATTTAAAATCAAAAAGTGATATTTTTTTATCTGATTTCCTGACAAAGCTCCACCAAAACACCATTTGTGTTTTTTGGATGCAAAAAAACCACTAATTTATTATCAGCGCCTTTCTTCGGTTCTTCATTAATCAGTACAAAACCTTCATTTTTTAGTCGGATTATTTCAGTATGAATATCTTCTACATCAAAAGCAATATGATGAATGCCTTCTCCTTTTTTTTCTAAAAACTTCGCAATAGGACTTTCCGGGTTTGTAGCTACCAAAAGCTCTATTTTATTCGTTCCCGTTTGAAAAAAAGACGTCAAAACGCCTTCACTCTCTACAGATTCCATTTTATAAGACGGAACTCCTAACAACTTTTCAAACAATACATTTGCATCATCTATATTTTTAACCGCGATTCCGATATGTTCAATTTTATTTACCATCTCAATTCTTCTTTATTGATTAACATATGTATTAAAATAACCACATTCAGCAATGACATCCTGATAATATTTGGTATCCGAATAATCTTTTTTTAGTATTTTAAAACTGTTCCAGGCGATAAAATTAATTTTATCATCATCTGCTTCCCACCAATTTTTGAGATTATTGTACTTGTTATTATAATATTCGTTACGCTCGCATTTTGCCAGCATATAAATACATTTTGCTTTTTGCTCTTTTGTTGCGGCCGCTTCAAGTGCCTTTTGGTAATACATCTTAGGAAGATCACAATTGGTAATCATTTTTTTCATTGAATCTCTGAATGAATAAGGGCTTGATCCATATCCCACAATATTAATTTCATAAAAAGTTCTTCCGTTACCAAAGTGTGTAATATTATAAAATGCATTTCCAAGCAACAAACTATTAGTATAAACATCTTCTTTTTGAGCCAGTTTATCCTGCATGGCTTTAATTGTATTTAAGAAATCAAGTTGTGTATATTTTTTCTTTTGATACGCAGTATGATCACAATCATGACAATCCTGAATGTTTCCGTTAAACGGATTTCCTAAAAATTTATAATACTGAACCGAATCTGCTTGCTGAATAAACGCAATCGCTTCCGGAATCTTATTTTTAAACGTTGCCTGAATGGCTTGAAAGTTATTAATATCTTTTAATTTCAGATAATAAATCCCAACTCCTATTTTCTCTATTTCAGTTTTATTGGACTTAGCCAAAAATACTTTCATATCTAACAAATTCTTTTCGTCATCATAAAAAGCATTTCCTCCACCCCAATAATAAGAATTAGAATGCGAATCACCTCCAAACAATTCAACCATTACAGGATTTGACTTTGCTCTGTAAAGAGTAGCCAAATAATTCTTACTCCACTGTACCGCATTTTGATAACGAAACTCCTGACCTTTATATGTTTTTGGAAGCTCCTGATACAACCAGTTTAAATCGGCTAAAATTGTTTTTTCGTTTTTATCTGTAAGTTTATCTATTTTACTCATATTATTAACAAAACGAAGCAATCTTAACTGATATCCGGACAATTCAGTTTTTGGCATTGTCTTTTCGGCTTTATTTAAATTCGCATCTGCAGCAGCATAATCTCCTTTTAAAGTTTGAAGATATCCTAATGATATATCCCATAAATAGGGTTTTTCTGTATTGCCCGCTGCCGCAATTTTTATTACCAGATCAAAAGCTTTTGTATTAATCTTAACCTTATTTGCTTCTCTGTTTTCAGCGACAGTCTGCTTAATAACCGGGGAATTATAATCATCTGAATTTGTTTTTACCTCAAATGAATTATTTATTGCTTCTTCCTGCTTATTTACCAATCTTGTAAGCAGATAATTCAAATGTTCACTCTTAGGATCTAATTCGTAAATTTTACTGATCGCCTGAGTTTCATCTTTATAAAAACCATGAATTGCCCAAAGTGCCGCTTTTTCTTTATCATTTTTGGCCATTGCCAGCGATTTATTCCAGTCGGCTTCGTTTTGAGGACGAAAACTATAAGCTGTAACAACTCTTAAAGCGGGACATTTATCAAAAACCTGAGCATACAAATAATTAGATGTTGCATATTTTTTCTGTTGATAATTGATTCCTGCAACATAAGAAAGTGCCCTGTAGTACAAGGTGTTTTTAGGAACCGAACTTGCTGTTTTATTAAAAAACTCAATAGTTTTCTTTTTATTACTACTATAGAAATAAGCTTTTACAGTAAGAAACCAATACCTGTTTTTCAAAAATGAATCAGCAGTTGTATTGTAAACATTTTCTATAGACTGAATCATTTTTAAGTCATTAAAAGTTTTCGCCACAACCGGATCATAACTCCAGTAATCTTGATTAATAGAAACGGTTTCGATTTTTTGTGCCAAATACAAAAACTCAATAAAACTTTTTACTTTATCATCCTTGAGATTAATCTTTTTGCCCCATTTTAATGAAGTCTGATTTTCCTTTTTACTTTTAAAAAAAACATGAAGCTGTATGATATCAGTTTTATTCTGGGCAACTTTTTTATCAGAAGAATATCTTGATGTTTCATCTCCAATTAAAAAATAATTTACCGTTGTAGTATCAACCTTTCCTTTTAGATAATTTTCCCAATCTGACTTTATATTTTCATTAAAACGTGAGTTATGCTGGGTATCAAAACCAATTCCGTAAAAAATGGCTCCTGATAAAAAAAGTGGCGAGTACGACTTATCTGTAAATGTTTCCGGAGTAAAATTAGAGTTGTAACCAAAAAAATCCCAGTCATCTCCTCCTGCACAAGCATAAATAACGCCATACACAAAAAGTAAAACAGCACTAGAAACAAGAAACAACTTGTTCAAAAATATTCTTTTCATAGTTTTTAATATTGAATTCGTCTAAATCGTAAAATATAATTTCTTTTGGAGTCTGAGCTAAATTCTCATTTAAATCATCTGCCATTTCTTTTAAATCTCCAGAAGAAATTGCTTCTATCTTGAGCAGGTCGTTTTGTTCATAAAAAACACCATTCTTATAATTGGATTTTTTTACCTTAAAAAATATCGTGCCGATTTTCTGAAAATTGACATCTTTTTCAAGTTCATTCGCATTTAATTTTGACCGCAAACCAATTATTTTTTGATTTCTGATATGAACTCCCCAGGAATATATTGGCAAAGCTACATCGAGGTGCAACGGATATTTTTTTAAACTTTTAAGATATTTCTCTGAGATTTTTCGGCTATATATAGAATTCAATGAATCTGGCGCGATAGTTCCCATATTATAAAACATCAAAATGCCATTATCTACATTTGGAATTTTAGTTTTCTTAAAGTATTTAACCTGATGAAGTCTGATGGTTGCCGAAAGTTTTTTCTTTGAAAGCTTTTTAATCTGTTCAATAAATTTAAGATAATTCTCTTTACTGTTCAAAGTCCAATCGCAGTCAATTTGGATTTCGGTACAATTAATTTTATTCTTAGCATTGATTTCATTAATTAAATCAATCGTTTTTTTAGCCAGATCCTCAATATCTGAATTCTTCTCCAGCATTACTTTATTTTGAATAAAAACAACCGGAACAACTTCAAAATCTGTCATATTTTGATAAAAATGAACAGGACTTATTGGAAATGGTTTTTGGGTTTGCGGATGAAGTCCGATGTCAAAATAGCGAACATACAGCTTACTCACCTCATTGTCTTTCAGAATTGTTTTTTCTGCTTCGGAAAATTTCAAATTTGTTTTCCAATAATAAAAAGCTACAATTGGCTTTTCATTTTTACTGCAGGAAATCAGCAAAAAAAACAGCAACCCAATAAAAACTCTTCTTATCAAAACGTGGAAAAATTATATTTGAACCCAAAAGTAAGTAATTATATCATCTTGATAATTTTAAAATCAAAAAAAAATAGAAAGGAACTAAGCGGGAAATCCTAATAAATGGATAAAATATTTCAATTAAAGCAAATATAATCGTTATTTTGTGCAATCAAATTCAGAAACGATTATGTTGAAAAACAACCTTAGATATATTTCATTTTTACTTTCACTTTTAATGATGAGCTGTGCCAAAAGAGGCAGTATTACCGGTGGACTAAAAGATACTCTGGCACCAGTTTTAAAATTCAGTTCGCCTAAAAACATGAGTACTAATTTTAAAGGCAACGAAATTATTTTGGGTTTTGATGAATATGTAAAACTTAAAAACCTCAACAAACAGCTTATTATTTCACCTCCAATGAAACATGAGCCATTGATTTTACCTACTACGGCAACTAAAGTACTTACTATAAAAATAAAAGACACTTTACAGCCTAATACGACTTACAGTTTTAACTTTGGACAGAGTATTGCAGACAATAACGAGGGCAATGCGATCAATCAATTCAAGTATATTTTTTCGACAGGTCCTTATATTGATTCCCTTTCGATTAGTGGACAAATTAAAGATGCTTACGAAAAAAATGTAGACAATTTTGTATCGGTAATGCTTTACGAAGTCAATGACACTTTTAAGGATTCTTTAATTTACAAACAAAGTCCAAGGTATATCACAAATACTCTTGATAGTTTGCGAACTTTTAAACTAGAAAACCTAAAGGCGGGAAAATATCTTTTAATGGCTCTAAAAGACAAAGGAGCAAATAACCGATTTAATCCAAAAGATGACAAAATAGGTTTTATTAAACACTTTATCACAATACCTAACGATACAGTTTTTGAATTGGAATTATTTAAAGAAACGCTTCCGCTAAAAACACTAAAACCAATACAGGCTTCCGGAAACAGATTATACCTTCCTTATGAAGGAAAACAGGATTTTAAAACCTCAAAGCCTAAACTCGTACTAAAAAACCACAACGACATTCTGGAAACCATTGTAACGCAATTTCCTAAAAAAGATTCGCTGCAGGTTTGGTTTAAGCCAATCAAAGCAGATTCATTGTCTATGGAAGTTACCGCAGCTAATTACGACAAGAAATTCAGTTTTAAAATTAAGGACCAAAAGAAAGACACTTTGAATATTACAGCGGTTCAAAACGGCGTAATCAATTTCAGAGAACGCTTTACTTTAGAATCTGCCACTCCTTTAGTGAAATTTGACAAATCAAAAATCAAATTAGTTAATAAAGATTCTGTTGCCGTCGATTTTAAAACCGAATATGACGAATTTGAGCAAAAACTTTATATCGATTTTAAGAAAGAACCCGTAGAAAAATACAACTTTACCTTTTTACCAGGAGCCTTAACTGACTTTTACGAAAAAGCAAACGATACTTTGGTCTACAAATTAAGCACAAAAGAATATGCTGATTATGGTAATCTGGTTTTGAATTTACAAAATGTAAAACGCTTTCCTATAATAGTCGAGGCCACCAATACAAAAGGAGATGTAGTATACGCCAGTGATTATTCTGAAGGTAAAACAAAAATTGAATTCAACTTATTAGTTCCTGACAAATTCACGATTCGAATTATCTACGATGACAATAAGAATAAAAAATATGACTCAGGAAGTTACCTGAATAAAACATACGCCGAAGAAGTCTTTTATTACCAGACACCTGTTGATGTCCGAACCAATTGGGATGTTGACCAACTTATTGATTTAAGTGTTCCTTTTAATCCCGAAGTCGAGAAAAAACTAGACAAAAAGAAGAAAAAAGAAGATGAAAAAAAGAGAAAAGCGTTCTAAATTTTAATCTCAAAAACATCTTTATCGCTTAAAAAATCGAGTTTTTTTCGGGTTTCTAACATTGCATTTTTATCCAATTGAACAACAAAAGTCGCTTCAGATTCTTGTGGTATAAGGATAAAATCTCCTAAAAAATCAACAACTTGCGAATGCCCAACATGTTCATAATTATTAGCATCTAATCCTATTCGATTAACCCCAATTACATAACTTAAGTTTTCGATTGCACGTGCTTTCAATAAAGAATCCCAGGCATTGGTGCGAACTTTTGGCCAATTGGCAACATACAACAACAAATCATAGTTTTCGACATTTCGGGCAAAAACCGGAAATCTTAAATCGTAACAAATTTGCAGACAAATCTTCCAGCCCAGATATTCTACAATAACCTTTTCTTTTCCTGCGGTATAAAATTTATCCTCACCCGCAAGTGAAAACAAATGACGCTTGTCATAATACCGTATCTCACCTGACGGAAAAACAAATAACATTCGGTTATAATATTTCTCATTTTCTACAACAATCAAACTTCCTGTAATAGCGAAGTTTTTTTGTTTTGCGACAGATTGCAGCCATAAAATCGTTTCACCATCCATAGGCTCTGCAACTACCGAAGCATTCATGGTAAATCCTGTCGAAAACATTTCCGGAAGTACTACCAAATTAACACTCGAATCGATCTGATTTATTTTCGATTCAAAGTTTTTTATGTTTGCCGAAACATCTTCCCAATGAAGATCTGATTGTATAAGTGCTATTTTCATATTCCAAAAATACGAATTTTCAGCAAAAATTTATTTTGAAATAAAAAAACACATTCTGCAAAATTTTCTCAAAACACCTTTACAAACCTCATTTCTTTTGGATTATAAAAATGCTTCAGTAAAAAATATTGCAAAAAAAATGCATTTTGTGCAAAAAAAATGCAAACATGTAAAATAAATATATATATTTGATCGCCAATAAAAACCAAAAAAAACATGAAAACCAAAGTATTATGAAAAAAAAGCTAATTTCATTAGTGTTTATTGGGGGGATGATCTTCTCAGCAAATGCAAAAGAGGCTGCAATTAAAAAGCATCTTTTTGAACAAAAAAGCAGTCAGGTAGAAATCACAGGCCAGGTAGTTGGTCAAGATGACGGAATGCCAATTGCCGGAGCAACAATTTATGCAAAAAGCAATAACAAAATAGCAACCATAACCGATGAAACCGGAAAATTCAAACTAAATATTCCGGAAAATGAAACTCATATCATCATTTCATACATGGGCTATGGAACTTTAGAATACAAACTTGACAACACCAAAGATTTAGAAATTCGTTTAAAACCTGCCGAAAATGTTTTAGATCAGGTTTTAGTAACAGCATTAGGAGTTAAAAAAAGCAGTAAAGCCGTTGCGTATGCTGTAACTGAATTAAAAGGAACCGAATTCACAAAAGCAAAAGAAACTAACATTGCCAATGCATTAGTTGGAAAAATTGCCGGTGTAAACGTGAGCAGCACTGCAACAGGACCTAACGGTTCGAGCAGAGTTGTAATAAGAGGAAATGGTTCCCTGAACGGAAACAACCAGCCTATGTATGTAGTCAATGATTTACCAATTGACAATACACAACTTAATTTACCAGGAATTGGAAACGGGCCGGGATCTACCAGAATTAATGTTGACCGGGGCGACGGAACTTCTGTTATTAATGCTGATGATATTAAAACCATAACAGTTTTAAAAGGCGGAACCGCAGCTGCACTTTACGGAGCGAATGCTGCAAACGGTGTTATCCTGATCCAGACTAAAAGAGGTGCAGCTCAAAAAGGTATTGGAGTTGATTACAACACTTCTTTTACTTTTGAAACACCATCCATTATTCCGGATTGGCAATATGAATATGGTTCCGGAGCGAATGGAAAAAAACCGGTCAACCAGGCTGAAGCCATAGCAGACGGGCGCTGGTCCTGGGGAGCTAAAATAGACGGAACCGATGTGGTTCAGTTTGACGGAGTAGCAAGACCTTATGTAGCGCAAAAAAATAACATTAAAAACTTCTACAATACCGGAACAACTTTCATTAACTCGCTGGCTTTATCTGGAGGAAACGAGAAAGCTACCGGACGACTTTCATTTTCAAACATGGACAACAAAGGTGTTGTGCCTAACTCTGATTTTAATCGAAAAAGTGTAAACATTGCCAGTAATGTAAATCTAACCAATTGGTTAAAATTTGATGTCGTAGCACAATACAATATAGAAAAATCAAACAACAGAGTTACCGTTTCTGATGCTGAGGCAAACCCAAACTGGGGAACTTACATGATTGCTAACACAGTCGACATTAGAAACCTCTCTCCGGGATATGATGCAAATGGCATAGAACAAGCATGGAATCCGGTTGCTGTTGCAACAAACCCTTATTTTGTTATTAATAAAATCAAAAACAGCGATACTAAAAATCGTTTTATCGGAATGTTGAATGTAAAATTAAACTTTACGCCTGAATTATTTCTTCAAGGCCGAATTGGACAGGATTTTACTGATTATGAGTTCTTCGGATATATTCCAAAAACAACTTTAAACAATCCGGTTGGATATGCTCAGGGATCAAGAATGAAAATATCAAACCTGAATTCCGAAGCTATTCTTAACTATACCAAGAAAAACATTGTAGACAATTTCTCTTTAAATGCCTTAATCGGAGTTAACTCCCGCACTAATTTAAGAGACGAAACCAGGGTTGAGGGCTCAAACTTTGTACTAGACGATTTTTATGCTTTAAGCAATTTATCTACATTAACATACAGTTATCCTTACGGAAAAACCAAAACAAATTCAGTTTATGCTGCTGCAGATTTAGATTACAAAAACATTGTATTCTTGAACATTACAGGTCGTCAGGATTGGTTCTCTACACTTTCAAAAGAAAACAATACTGTATTTTACCCTTCAGTAGGCACAAGTGTCATCTTATCAGATATCGTTACAATGCCGGAATTTGTTTCATTTGCTAAACTAAGAAGCTCATGGGCACAAGTGGGTGGCGCAACTCCGGATCCTTATGCATTAAATCAATCTTATTCTATGATTCAGGGCGGACACAACGGCCAGCAATTACAAGGCCCAACAAGTTCAAGAGTTCCAAACCCAACTTTAAGCCCATTAACTTCTACTACATTTGAGATTGGTACAGATTTAGGATTTTTCCACAACCGTTTAAACCTTGATTTTGCCTGGTACAACCGTGCTACAACAAATGATATTGTCGAAACTACAATTTCTAATGCTTCAGGATCAAATACGGCTTTATTAAATCTTGGAAAAATGAGAAACAAAGGAGTTGAAGTTTTATTGAGCGGAAAAATCATTAATTCAGAAAACTTCTCCTGGGATGCAAGCTTCAACGGATCTTACAATAAAAACACAGTTGAAGCTCTTACAGATCAGTTAAACTCAATTACAATGGCAACCTCTGTAAACGGATATGTTACCATAACAAGTGATGTTGGTCGCCCATACAGTATCATTAAAGGATACAAACCTCGTGTTGACGCTAACGGAAATACGGTTTATAATGTAAGCGGAGGTTCTGCTACTATAGCGCAAGGTCCGCTTCAGGAATTAGGTCAGGGAGTTCATCCTTGGGCAGCGGGAATCAGCAATGAATTCAAATACAAAAACATCTCATTCAGCTTTTTAATTGACGGTAAATTTGGCGGAAGCTTATATTCCGGAACTGATTTGTACGGAACCCGTATGGGATTAACCAAATTAACTCTTGAAGGTCGCGAAACCGGCTTACCAATTAAAGGTGTTGATACCAACGGAAAACCGGTTGATATGGTAATTGCACCTGAAAACCTAAGAACATATTATGATGGTTTAAGAAACATTTCATCAACATTTGTTTACGATGCAAGTTTCGTAAAACTAAGACAGGTAATTCTTGGGTACGATTTGCCAATTCAAAAAATAAAAGGATTATCAAAACTTCAGGGAGCTTCTGTTTCATTTATAGCAAGAAACTTATTCATTCTTTACAAGAAAACACCAAACGTAGATCCTGAATCTGTATTTAGTGCAGGAAACGCTCAGGGTGTAGAACAATTTGGAGTACCAAAAACCAGAAGCTTCGGTTTAAGTTTAAATGTTAAATTTTAAACTCGCCTATCGCTAATTTTTAAATTAAAAAGACATGAAAAAGATAACCATTTTATATATAGCAGGTATACTTTTAGGAGGTATGACATCCTGTTCTAAAGATTTTGAAGAAATCAACACCAATCCAAATGTTGTTGACAAACCAAATCCGAATTTTATTTTCAGCAAAGCGCAGCTTGACGGTTTAAATAATAATTATTTCTTTACCAATATTCTGGAATGTGGCGGAATGCTGCAACATTATGCGACTTATAAAGAAGCTTCGGGTGTGGGAGATAAATATTTAAGCAACGAAGTTTATTTTTCGGCTTATTTCAATCAGGCTTATCCAACAGCATTAAACGAAACTGAAATTGTAATCAATACGGTAAAAAACACTCCAAACGACAGCAACAAACTAAACATTGCCCGAATCTGGAAAGCATATTTATATCATAGAATTACAGATTTATACGGAGATATTCCTTATTCTGATGCTGCAAAAGCAATTAGCACAGCCATTTTTCTTCCAAAATATGACACTCAGGAATTCATCTATAAAGATTTACTGAAAGAATTAGACGAAGCTGCAACCGCATTAGATCCGGCTAAACCAAGTTTTGGAAAAGCTGATTTTATCTATGATGGAGATGTAACTAAATGGAAAAAATTCTCTTATTCCTTAATGCTTCGTTTAGGATTGAGATTAAGTAAAATCGATCCTGCTTTATCAAAAACATGGGTAACCAAAGCCATCGCCGGCGGAGTAATCCTTAACGGAACTGATAATGCTATCATGAAATATACAGACGGGCCAAATGATTTTAACCGAAATCCTGTTGGTTTTGACGCAAGAAGACAAGATTTTACAGCCGGGTCATACGGGCAAAAAAATGTTGAAGGCGGAAAATTAGCCAAAACCTTTATCGATTTACTAAAAACAACTAACGATCCTAGAATTAGTGTATATGCAGGCGTTTGGCAAGGAACAGTACAAAACACTTCTCCTGCAATGCAAAAAGGTTTTCCTAACGGAACCAAAACAGCACCAACAGCAACTGAACAAGGTACTTACTCTGAACCTAACCAAAGTACGATTTTCAAATATGATGCGCCGCTTGTACTGATTAGTAATGCCGAAACCAATTTATACTTAGCTGAAGCTGCTGCAAGAGGCTGGTATACAAATGAAACCGATAAAGACTTATATGAAAAAGGAGTTAAAGCCTCTTTCTTAAACATGGGAATTTACGGAGCAGCTTATGCTATTACAGATCCCACACCTTATTTAACCTTAAACCCGTATAATGCGGCCGGATCGTTTGATGCTAAAATGAACCAGATTCATACTCAGATATACATCGCTTTATTTGTAGACGAGCAGGAAATTTATGCCAACTGGAGAAGAACCGGATATCCTGTTTTAACCCCTGTAAATTTTCCCGGAAATGTTACAAACGGCACAATACCAAGACGTATAAAATACCCAACCAGCGAATATTCAGTGAATTCAACTAACTTAGCAGAAGCAGTTAAGCGTCAGGGCGAAGATAGTTTTACAACAAAAATCTGGTGGGATAAATAATACTAATCTATCCGTGTAATTAATTTAAACACATAGAAACATAGCTTTACAGAACGTGAAAAGGCATTTCACTTATAATAAATCTCATAGCACTATGTAAAAAAATCATGATTTTATAAAAACTTCTTAATTTTTAAGTTTAAAATCTATGTTTCTATGTGTTTAACAAAATTTTCATGAATTAGGATAATAATACAAAAGATAAATGAGCATTTTAATTCTTACGGCATGCATTGCGTTTTTAATCATTCAGATAGCCTGGCTTAAAATCAATCCTTTTATTGCCTTTATAATAACAGCTTTGTTAGCAGGTCTTTTTTTAGGCCTGCCAATAAACACTTTATCTCAAACTGTTCAAAAAGGTCTGGGCGAAATGTTAGGCTCTATTACGCTGATTATTGTTTTCGGAACCTGTATTGGTAAACTCACCGTTTCATCAGGAGCCGCAAATGTCATTGCCAAAACAGTCATGGGATGGACGGGCAAAAAATATGTTCGCCTTGGCTTAATGATTACCGGATTTATTATTGGGATACCGCTGTTTTATAGTGTTGGATTTGTTTTGTTAGTACCCTTAATCTTCTCAGTAGCTCATCAATTTAAACTTTCAAAAGTATATCTGGGAATCCCAATGCTGGCGTCGCTTTCAGTAGCACACGGTTTTTTGCCGCCACATCCGTCTCCAATGGCTTTAAGCAGTATTTTAAATGCTGATATCGGACTTGTTTTAGTTTACGGAATCATCATTGCGATTCCGACCATTTTTATTGCCGGCTTGCTGTTTTCAAATTTACTGAAGAACATCAAAACCGAATCGGATCATGAAATCCTGAATGTCGAAGAAGTCGCAAACGAAGGTAAACTTCCAAGTTTCTCCTTAAGTTTATTTTCTGCTCTATTTCCGGTTTTCGGATTAACGCTGACTTCGATATTACCCATGATTTCAAAAAATGAAACTCTGGATAATATCTGCAAAACAATTGGAGAACCAAGTATGATTATGCTGATTTCTTTATTGATTTGTACCTATACTTTAGGAATCAGAATGAACAGAAGTATCACATCTGTAATGGATGATTATGCCGTTGCCATAAAAGATGTGGCTCTAATTGTTTTAATTGTGGGTGGTGCCGGTGGTTTAAAAGAAGTAATGATTGTAAGCGGTGTAAACGAAACTATAGTTGCCTCATTAACACAAACAAACATTCATCCATATTTATTGGCCTGGATAATGGCGGCAATCATACGCGTTTGTGTGGGTTCTGCTACAGCAGCCGGATTAATGACTGCCAGCGTTTTATTGCCTTTACTACAAACCACCGGACTTGATCCTAATTTATTGGTTTTGTCCGTAGGAGCCGGAAGCTTAATGTGCTCTCATGTAAACGATCCAAGTTTTTGGATGTTCAAAGAATATTTTAATATCAGCCTGAAAGATACTTTTAAATCATGGACCGTCATGGAATCTCTCGTATCTGTTTTAGGAATCATTTTCGTTTTTATTTTAAACTCTATAATACATTAATATCATGAATTTATTACCACAAGAAAAATTTGACACTCTTGGTTTGTCACTTCCACCGGCGCCTCAGCCTCTGGGTATTTACAAACCCTATTTAGTTGATGGTAAATATTTATACCTTTCAGGTCACGGGCCTGTTAATGACGATAAATCCTTGATCATTGGCCGAATTGGTGATGATATGGATATCGAAGAAGGAAAACTAGCAGCAAGACAAGTTGGATTAACAATGCTTTCTACGATTGTAACCAATTTTGGAAGCCTGAACAAAGTAAAACGTGTTATAAAAGTTTTAGGAATGGTCAATTGCAACGGGGATTTTTTAAGACATCCTTATGTAATCAACGGCTGCAGTGAATTATTTGCCGAAGTTTGGGGACAAGAAAACGGAATTGGCGTAAGAAGTGCCGTAGGAATGGGATCTTTACCGGACAATATTCCTGTTGAAGTTGAAGCCGTTTTCGAATTATATTAAAAAGTTATGCCACAGATTAATAAGGATGAAAAAGTTTTTTTTGTTGCCCACGAATTTTCAAAAATCAGTAAGCAAAATTAATTCGTGAAATTCGTGGCGAAAAAAAATCATTTTAATCTGTGACAAAAAAAATAACAACCATGAATACAAATACACCACAAACCAGAATTGCAACTTTTGGAGAATTATTACTCCGAATGAATGTTGCCAATGGAAACAGGTTTACGCAGGCCAATGAAATAAAAATTCATGTGGGCGGCGCCGAAGCAAATGTTTGTGTTTTACTTTCTCAACTCGGAATTCAAACCGATTATATTACCCGATTACCCGAAAATGATTTGGCACAACTAGCGGTAAACGAACTTCAGAAATACAAAGTAAATACTTCAAAATGTGTTTATGGAGGAGAACGTTTGGGATTATATTTTGTTGAAGCGGGAAATCATATCAGACAATCGCAGGTTATTTACGACCGAAGCAATTCGTCTTTTGCAACAATTCAAAAAGATCAGATTAATTGGGATTTGGCTTTAGCCGATGTTACACATTTTCATTGGTCAGGAATAAGTCCGGGAGTTTCCGAGGAAGCAGGTTTAGCTTGTAAAGAAGCCATTCTGGTGGCACACAAAAAAGGCTTGCCTATTTCTTCAGATTTTAATTATAGATCGAAATTATGGCAATACGGAAAACATCCGTCGGAGATCATGCCCGATTTACTTCAATACAGCACGATTACTGTAGCTGATTTAGATGCAATTGAAATCTACTTCGGAATCAAAACCGATCATAATGAATCTGATGAAAATCGTTTCAAAAAAACATTTGAATTACTAAAAGCAAAAATGCCGTATCTAAAAACGCTGGCCATGAGTTTTAGAAAATCCGATGGGCCGGCGCATTTATACAAAGGCTTACTCATTCATAAAGGTAATTTTTATCAGACACAAGAACATAAAATACACGTTGTAACTGATCAAATAGGCTCAGGAGATGCTTTCAACGCCGGATTATTATACGGATTATCCCATAAGTTAACTGCACAGGAATGCATCGAATGGGCAACAGCATGTGGTGTCATCAAACAAAGTATTCATGGAGATTTTGCCATAACAAATCTCGACGAAATAAGTCATTTTATTAAAAACGGCTCAAGTAATAGAATTAACAGATAAAAAAACAACATGTACAGCATATTAAAAAAGCAAGGGGTACTTCCGTTAGTAACCCAAATCAACATTGAAACAGCCCAAATAGTATTACAATCAGCGGCTGATGCTGGCATACAAATTATCGAGTTTGCTGCAAGGGCAAGCAATGCTAAAGAAGTTTTTTCTCAAATGATCGCCTTTAAAAAAGCGAATAATTTAGATGTTAAAATTGCCGTTGGATCTATTTTAAGTGTCGATGATGCCGAAACGTTTCATCAATTAGGTGCTGATTGTATTGTTTGTCCACATACAGATCTGGAAATTGGTAATTATTGTTTCAAAAACAATATCTATTGGATTCCGGGCGCAGCAACCTTAAACGAAATACTTCAGGCCAATAAATTAGGCGCCGAAATTGTAAAACTTTTTCCTGCCGATAAAATTGGCGGACCCGGATATGTAAAAGCAATCAGAGCGCCTTTTCCAAATTTAAAAATAATGCCAACCGGAGGCGTAACACTCGAAGAAAGCAATCTAAAATCATGGTTCAAATCCGGAGTAGTTTGTGTGGGAATTGGCTCTAATTTATTTTCGAAAGAAATGCTTTTGAATTTAAATTATGAGCAATCTCTTCAGGCTTTTCAAAGTTTAATTGAAGTTGTAGAAAAAACCAGAAACTAAAGTTATGCAAAACAATTGGTGGAAAATTAATTCCGAAATCCGCATTGATACGCCATTTTTGGCTGTTTATGAAGATCGTATTCAGTCTAATATTGAGCGTTTAATTGAATCTGTAAATGGCGAAACTCAAAAATTAAGGCCCCACATCAAGACGCATAAAATTGGTGAGATTCTGGATTTGTTTAAAACTTACAATATTAACAAAATAAAATGTGCCACAATTGCCGAAGCCGAATTAGCAGCCATACATGAAATTTCAGATGTACTTCTCGCCTATCAGCCTGTTGGCGCTAAAAAAGAAAGATGGATTTCGTTAATAAAGAAATATCCAAATATTGCTTTTTCTACTATAGTTGACAATCTTGAATCGGCGAAAGCCTTAGATCAGATTGCACAGAAAAACAATCTGAAATTAACCGTTTATCTGGATCTGAATACCGGAATGAACAGAACCGGAATTTCGGTTTCTAAAAACTGGAATGCTTTAATTGATGAAATCGTCAAATTAAAAAACATTCGCTTTGCAGGAATCCATATTTATGATGGCCATTTAAAAGGTGATGCAGAACATCGCTTTTCTGCCGCTTCGAATTTGTTTTTTAGTATAAACGAAGAAATCGAAACAATTAACAAAAAACTGGGTTACGAATTAAAAATTGTCGCTGGCGGATCGAACACATTTCCGTTTTATGCTACACAAAAAAATGTAGAATGCAGTCCCGGAACTTTTGTTTTTTGGGACTCAAATTATCAGATTAATTTACAGGAACAGCATTTTCAATCGGCGCTTGTTATTGTGGGAACCATAATCTCAAAACCAACAAGTTCTACTTTTTGCATTGATATCGGCTACAAAGCGGTCGCTTCTGAGAATCCAATCGACAAAAGATTAGTGATTTTAAATGATCAAAATCTAATCCCAACGGCACATTCAGAAGAACATTTAATTATAGAAAACAAAGGAAAAAACGAGTATGCTATTGGCGACACCATTTATGCTCAGCCATATCATGTTTGCCCAACCTGCGCACTTTATGATTCGGTTCAGGTTGTAAATGCAGCGCATGAAATTTGTGATGAATGGCAAGTAGCCGCCCGCAGCAGAAAAATTAATATCTAGCAGAAAAAGGAGAATAAAGAAAAAAGAATAGAAAATAGAGCGAAGAAGAAAGAGAATAGGCCTCATAATAACACTTGTAGAGAACCTCTGAGCCTTTGAACCTTTGTGCCTTAAAAAAATACTATGTTTATAATAGACGCCCATTTAGACCTGAGCATGAATGCGATGGAATGGAATCGAGATTTAAGAAATAACGTTCCCACTTTACGTCAGCTCGAAAAAGGAATGACAGACAAACCAGATCGCGAACGCGCCACGGTTTCATTCCCTGATTTACGACGCGGCAATATTGGTATTGTTGTCGCTACTCAAATTGCACGATTTGTAAAACCCGACAGTATTATTCCGGGTTGGAATTCTCCTGAACAAGCCTGGGCCCAAACACAAGGGCAACTTGCGTGGTACAAAGCCATGGAAGAAGCCGGAGAAATCACACCCATTACCAATAAAAAATCATTACTAAAACAAATTGATTTATGGAATGACGGAACTCCAAACGATAAAAAACCTATTGGTTATATTTTGAGTTTAGAAGGCGCTGATTCTATTATTGATGTTTCGTATTTAGAAAAAGCATACAATTACGGATTACGTGCGATTGGACCTGCACATTACGGCCCCGGACGTTACGCAAACGGAACGGACGCAACCGGAAAAATGAATCAAAACGGTCTGGATTTATTGAAAGAAATGGAACGTTTGAATATTATTCTGGACGCAACACATTTATGCGATGATGCTTTTTGGCAAGCTTTAGATAATTATAACGGACCGGTTTGGGCAAGTCATAACAATTGCAGAAGTTTGGTTGATCACAATCGTCAATATAGTGACGAAATGATTCAGGCCTTAATTTCAAGAGGAGCTGTAATTGGCGGTGCTTTAGATGCATGGATGTTGGTTCCCGATTGGGAAAGAGGCGTTTCGACTCCACGAGATACCAATTGCAATCTCGAAACAGTTTTCAGGCACATGGATCATATTTGCCAACTGGCGGGAAATACCAATCACATTGGTATAGGTTCTGATCTTGACGGCGCTTTTGGTACAGAACAAGGTCCGTATGATTTAGATACGATTGCTGATTTACAAAAATTGGTTTTGATCTTTAAAAACAACGGCTATTCTGATGAAGATTTAGATAAAATCTTTCACCAGAACTGGATCAATTTCTTAATAAAAAATTGGGATTAAATAAAAACTAAACTTGGAACTGCCTTCTTATACGACTGTAATTTTTCGTCGTTTGGATCAACTTCTGTAACCACATAATCAACCTCGGATAAGTTGGCAATTTTCATTTTCAGAACCGTATCCAATTTTTCAGAAATAGTCAAAATAGCTGTTTTTTCAGAAGCCTGAATCATAGCTTTTTTTACCTGAACGGTTTCCCAGTCAGAGTCCGAAAAACCACCTTCGATGTCTAAGGCATTGGTTCCTAATATTAACAAATCAACTTTAATATTAGCTAACTGATTATAAACATCGCCGCTCACACACATTTGGCTGTAAGACGAAATGCTGCCGCCAATCATGATAATTTTAACATTAGGTTTATCCAAAAGTTCAACAGCAGATAAAACGGTAACGGTAAAAATGGTCAGATTTAAATCATTAGGAATTAAACGGATAAACTCTCGAATAGTAGTCCCACCGCCAATCAACAAAACCATTCCGTCATGAAGTAAACCTAAAGTTTTTTGCGCAATAATTTGTTTGGATTCGCCTGCATAAGTCTGATTATTGGCCGAAGAATGGTGATAGGCTTTTGTCATTGCACCGCCTTTTACCTTAATCAATAAAGATTCTGACTCAAGTTCGTTGATATCACGTCTTACAGTATCTTCAGAAACAAATAATTTAGCCGAAAGTGTTTCAAAACTTACACGGGTATGCAAGTTAATCTCTTTTAAAATAAGATTTTTACGTTCTTCCTTAGTGTAATTGATCACTTCATTATCATTATTCATGCAAATTGATTTTTGTTATAGGCAAATGTAAACAATAAATGCAATATTATTGCGAAACAAATTATAACACAAAGTAATTAAAAAGTTAATTACGCTATTTTAAAGCCATTTAATAGAAATTGCTTTTGCAAAAAAAATGCAAATTCATTTGCAAAACCTAAATTTGTTTAACAAACCAAACCCACAACCATGCGAAAAAGTCTATTTTTATTTTTAATATTCTGTTATTCCATCGGAAATGCCCAAACCTCTTCCGGCAATAATTCGATCATTCCTGCACCAAATTCATACAAAGCAACCGGAGATAGTATTCGTTTAAACGGACAAATAAAAATTTCTTTTGAAAAAAATAAATTCAGTGCTAGAGAACTAAAAACCGCACAAATTTTCGAATCGGCTATAAACACCAATATTACCAATAAAAAAAGCAATATCGAAGTTTTATTCATTACCAAAAACCCAGCTGAATCCTTAAAAAAAGAAGCCTATAAAATTGCTATTACTCCAAAAAAAATTACCGTTACCGGAAGTGAAGAAGGATTATTCTATGCTGTTCAGAGTTTGTTGCAGCTTTTACCGAATAAACCCAAAAACCAGGAAATAAAATTGCCTTGTGTTACTATCGAGGATGAGCCCAGATACAGCTACCGCGGACTTCACTTGGATGTTTGCCGTCATTTTTTTACTGTTGACGTCATAAAAGATTTTATTGCACAAATGTCCAGTTATAAATTAAATAATTTCCATTGGCACTTAACAGACGATCAAGGGTGGAGAATTGAGATAAAAAAGTATCCAAAACTAACTGAAGTAGGTTCTAAAAGAGCACAGACTTTAGTGGGAAATAAATTCGAAAGATTCCCCTATTTTTTTGACGGAAATCTGTACGGAGGATTTTATACTCAGGAAGAAATTAAAGACATTGTAAAATTTGCCGAAGATCATTATGTAAACATTATTCCCGAAATCGAAATGCCGGGACATGCAACAGCAGCCGTTACAGCTTATCCTAATTTGTCTTGTTTCCCGGATCGCAACTACAAAGTCGTAGAATACTGGGGTGTTTTTGAAGACATTTTCTGTGCAGGAAAAGAAGAAACTTTTACTTTTCTGGAAGATGTCCTAACCGAAGTTATGGCTTTATTTCCAAGCAAATACATTCATATTGGTGGAGACGAATGTCCGAAAACAAGATGGAAAGAATGTCCGAATTGTCAAAAAAGAATCAAAGAGTTAGGTTTGAAAAACGAACACGAATTACAAAGCTACTTAACAACGCGAATTGAAAAATTCCTTAATGCAAACGGAAGACAAATCTTAGGCTGGGATGAAATGCTCGAAGGTGGATTAGCTCCAAATGCAGCAGTAATGTCTTGGCGAGGAGAATCTGGCGGAATTACAGCGGCAAAACAGAAACATAATGTAATCATGAATCCGGAGCAGGTGCTGTATCTGGATTATAACCAGGGATATTCACCAAATGAACCCTTAACTATTGGAAGATTAACGACCGTTGAAAAAATATACAACTACAACCCAACTCCTGTTGATAGTCTAACCGTCGATGAGCAAAAATATATTATAGGCGTACAATCTAATCTTTGGTCAGAATATTTAACAAGTCCGGCAAAATTAAATTATATGATTTATCCGCGTGTATTTGCTTTAGCAGAAATTGCCTGGACAGAACCTCAAAATAAAAATTACAATCATTTTATTCAGAATCAAATTCCGCATCATTTAGAAAAACTGGAAGCACAAAAAAGATTGTATAAAGTTCCGAGTCCTTTTGGTTCTAATGAAACGGCATTAATTGCATCAAAATATATTTTGGATTTAAAACCAACGATCAAAAACGGGCAAATTTTCTACACGATTGATGGATATAATCCAGATGAAACTGCAGAACTTTACACTAAACCTGTAACGATAAATATCCCAAAAGGAGAATTCAGAATCATTAAAACCGTTCAGATTAGTCCAAGCGGAAGAAGAAGTTCGATCAGTAAAATATTAGTTAGAAATCCGGAATTAAAATCGGCTTTAGCCATAAAACCAACTAAGAAAGGTTTAAAATTTGATTATTTCACTGGAACATTATTCCAACAAGTTCAAGATTTAGATTTAGCAAAACCTGTTAATTCAGGGATTTTTGAAGGTACAATAAGCAGTGAAAAATGGAAAACGAAAACAGAGCGCTATATCGGCTTAAAATTCGACGGATATCTCTATATATCAGAAACCGCAAATTATACGATTTCAACACTTTCAGATGACGGATCGAAGCTTTTTATCGACAATGAACTGGTTGTAAACAATGATGGCATTCATTGGTTAAATGAAGCTTACGGAGCTATAAAACTCGAAAAGGGTTTCCACAAGATCAATATCAGTTATTTTGATCAGGTTGGCGGAACGACCTTAAGCTGTTTTATTCAACAGGAAGGAAAAGCAAAACAGGAAATTAGCACTTCGCAATTGTATTATGAATAGACATAAAAAAATAGGATCAACAAAAGCAGATCCTATTTTTTTTATTTAAAACTAAACTAGTTTTTTAGATTATCCTTTTAAGCTTGCTGATAAATACTCACGGTTCATACGTGCAATATTTTCAAGAGAAATTCCTTTAGGACATTCTACTTCACAAGCTCCGGTATTGGTACAGTTACCAAAACCTTCATGATCCATTTGGTGTACCATGTTTAAAACACGATCAACAGCTTCAATTTTACCTTGAGGTAATAAAGCATATTGAGATACTTTTGCAGCAACAAATAACATTGCCGATGAGTTTTTACAAGTTGCAACACAAGCTCCGCAACCAATACAAGCAGCGGCATCAAATGATTTATCTGCATCATGTTTATTAATCGGAATAGTATTGGCATCGATTGTATTTCCTGAAGTATTTACAGAGATAAATCCTCCTGCATGCTGAATTCTGTCAAAAGAACTTCTGTCAACCACTAAATCTTTAATTACCGGAAACGCTTTTGCTCTAAATGGCTCGATAAAAATCGTATCACCATCTTTAAACATACGCATGTGCAACTGACAAGTTGTAACTCCTCTGTCTGGTCCGTGTGCTTCTCCGTTGATGAACAAAGAACACATTCCGCAGATTCCTTCACGACAATCGTGGTCAAATGCTACTGGCTCTTCTCCTTTATTGATTAATTGTTCGTTAAGAACATCAAGCATTTCAAGAAAAGACATATCTGGTTCGATTCCGTCGATTGGGTATTCAACGATTCCCCCTTTATCTTGGGCGTTTTTTTGACGCCATATTTTTAATGTAAGTTTCATAATTATGTTATGGGTTATAAGTTAAGAGTTAAACTTCATAGTGCTACTATTCCATTTTTGTCCTAGCTAAATAATTTATATATCCATTTAATATTGCTTTGGTCCTTTCAAACCTTTCTCTAAATTTTTGTAACAAATCTTCTTCAATATAATTCTCATCTGTTGCTGTAATTACCTGATTTAAAGATTCAGTTAATGAACCTCGGGCAATTCTGCAGAATTGAATATTTTCTTGATAATGATATCTTCCAAAACCTTCGGCAATATTATCACTAACAGATCTAGAAGATCTTTTAAGCTGACTAGTTAAGGCATATTTTTCGTCAATTGGAAATTTCGGAAGAATATTTTGAGAAACAAAGATTCTTAATTCTCGTGCGGCTTTCCAACACTCTAAATCTTCGAACGACTTTAAACTCATAACCCCTTAACTCTTAACTTTTTATTTATAACTTCTTTGAACTAATTTAATGTTTTCGTAATTAAGAGGTTCTTTGTGTAATACTGCATCACTTGGTTTTCCTTTATATTCCCACGCTGCAACGTATGCAAAATTCTCATCGTCACGAAGTGCTTCTCCTTCTTCTGTCTGGTATTCCTCACGGAAGTGACCTCCACAAGATTCGTTACGGTGTAAAGCATCTTTTGCGAACAATTCTCCTAATTCTAAGAAATCGGCAACACGAGTTGCTTTTTCTAATTCCTGATTAAATTCGTTAGCGCTTCCTGGAACTTTTACATCTTTATAAAACTCTTCACGTAAAGCGGCAATTTCTTCGATAGCTTCAGTTAGACCTTTAGCATTACGAGCCATACCTACTTTATCCCACATGATTTTTCCTAATTTTTTATGGAAATAATCTACAGAATGAGTTCCTTTATTATTGATAAATCTGTCTATTTGATCTTTTACAGCTTTTTCAGCTTCAACGAATTCTGGTAAGTCTGTAGGAATTGGTCCCATTTTAATATCCGGAGCTAAGTAATCTCCAATAGTATAAGGCAATACGAAATATCCATCAGCTAAACCTTGCATCAAAGCAGAAGCTCCAAGTCTGTTTGCTCCGTGATCAGAGAAGTTAGATTCTCCAATTGAGAAACATCCCGGAATTGTAGTCATTAAGTTATAATCAACCCATGTTCCACCCATTGTGTAGTGAACCGCAGGATAAATCATCATTGGTGTTGTATAAGGATCTTCGTCAACAATTTTGTAATACATCTGGAATAAGTTTCCGTATTTACTTTTTACGATTTCAGCTCCTAATTTAGTTACCAATACAGCATCATTTGCATCTAAACCTTTTACATAAGCTTCTTCAGTTCCGTAACGTTTGATCGCTGCTGCGAAATCTAAGTAAACAGCTTCTCCTGTTTTGTTAACACCAAAACCAGCATCACATCTTTCTTTTGCAGCACGAGACGCAACGTCACGAGGTACTAAGTTACCAAAAGCAGGGTATCTTCTTTCTAAGAAATAATCTCTTTCTGATTCAGATAAATCTGTTGCTTTTTTCTTTCCTTCACGAATCGCTTTTGCATCTTCTAGTTTTGCAGGAACCCAAATACGACCGTCATTACGTAACGATTCAGACATCAAAGTCAGTTTTGACTGGTGATCTCCTGAAACCGGAATACAGGTTGGGTGAATTTGTGTGTAACAAGGATTTGCGAAAAACGCTCCTTTTTTATGAATTTTCCATGCTGCTGTTGCGTTACTTCCCATAGCATTTGTTGAAAGGAAAAATACGTTTCCGTATCCTCCAGAACCAATTACTACCGCGTGAGCAGAATGTCTTTCTATTTCTCCGGTAACTAAGTTACGAGCGATAATACCTCTAGCTTTTCCGTTCACGATAACAATATCCAGCATTTCGTGACGGTTGTACATTTTAATTTTTCCACGACCAATCTGACGGTTCATTGCAGAATACGCTCCTAACAACAATTGCTGACCAGTTTGTCCTTGTGCATAAAAAGTACGGGAAACTAAAGTTCCTCCAAAAGAACGGTTATCTAATAATCCACCATATTCACGAGCCAATGGCACTCCCTGAGCCACACACTGGTCAATAATATTTGCCGAAACTTCAGCCAAACGATGAACGTTTGCCTCACGTGCACGATAGTCACCACCTTTTACAGTATCGTAGAACAATCTGTAAACTGAGTCACCATCACCTTTATAATTTTTTGCTGCATTGATACCTCCTTGTGCTGCAATTGAGTGCGCACGACGTGGAGAATCCTGAAAACAAAATGCTTTTACGTTATATCCCTGCTCAGCCAAAGTAGCCGCAGCTGAACCTCCAGCCAAACCTGTACCAACAATAATAATATCTAAATTACGTTTGTTTGCAGGGTTTACTAAATTAATATGATCTTTATAATCTGTCCATTTGTCCGATATTGGGCCATGTGGAATTTTTGAATCTAATGCCATTATAATTTATATTAATTATTGTTTGAAATGATGAAATAATGCAATTATGATAAAAAGTGCCGGTACTATAACCGCAAAACCATAACCGATTTTACTTAAAAATCTAGAATATTTATTGTTCATACCCACTGACTGAAGAGATGAACCGAATCCATGCCAAAGGTGAAAACCTAATAACACAAACGATACACAATAAATACCTGTACGAATTGGATCATGAAATTTGTGAACTAATTCACCATAATACCTTGTAGCATTTGGTGTTTCACCTGCAATGTATTTGTAGGTAACTTCAGGAAACCAAAAATCATAAAAATGCAATCCTAAGAATGCTAAAATAACTAATCCAGAAATAATCATATTTCTAGAACTCCAGGAAGCATTTGCGGCTCCGTTGTATTTTGCATACGCAATTGGTCTTGCAGCGCTATTTTGAGCAGTCAAAACAAATCCCATAACGAAATGGAAAATTACTCCGATTGCCAAAACTGGTTGCATTACATATTGAATCAGCGGATTGTATCCCATAAAGTGAGAAGCTTCGTTAAAAACATTTTCACTAATAATAGAAATAAAATTTAAGGAAACATGCAGCGCTAAAAACGTGATTAAGAATATTCCCGAAAGAGCCATAGCCACTTTCTTTAAGATGGAAGCATTCAATAGTGCAGATTGTGCCATAAGTGTTTAAGTAGTTTGTTTTAAAAAATTAGACAAAAATAAAGCAATTAGACATGAACTACAACCATTTCGTTGTTATTTATAATGATTTTAAAGAGCTTTAAGCGATATTAATGCAAATTATTTAAAAACAAGAAAATAGATTTTTTTTGAGAGAGGTTTTAACTAAATCCTGATTTTTACATAATTACCAAATTGTTATTTTTTACCGCTTTTTGATTTGTTTTCCACAAAAATAAAGTCATCGTGAATTTTATTGAACCAAAAGAAGTGAATTTTAATAGCATAATTTTACCTTTATCGGCTTCAAAAAAAACGAGAATGAAAACAGGAATTGATGCTATCTCTTTTGATGTAGCCAACATACATTTACCCATAAAAACTTTGGCTGTTGCCAGAAATATTGAACCTGAAAAATTAGAAAAAGGTCTTGGATTAATTAAAATGACTTTGCCAGACATTCATCAGGATGCCGTGGTTTTTGGAGCAAACGCTTTGACAAAACTAATTCTGGAGAACGAAATAAACCTAAATGAAATCAGTAGGATTTATGTTGGTACCGAAAGCGGAATTGACAGTTCGAAACCAATTAGTTCTTTTTTAATTAGTTTAATGGAGCAGAAATTTGGAGAAGATTCTTTGGCTGAATGCGATGTAGTCGATTTCACCTTTGCTTGTATTGGCGGTGTTGACGCTTTGCAAAACTGTATTGATTTTGTAAAACTAAATCCGACAAAAAAAGCAATTGTGGTTACAACTGATTTTGCCAAATACGATTTAAACTCCACCGGAGAATATACACAAGGCGCCGGAGCTTTGGCCATGTTGGTAACTTCGAATCCCAGAATTATCGCTTTTGATGACAATTGGGCGACTAGCACGAAAGGTGTTTTTGATTTCTTTAAACCTTATCGAAGTATTTCTAAAGAAACGATCACGCAAAACGAAAGCAACGATCCGTGGTTTGATAACTTAGAGACCGAAATCGAAATTCACAAAGACCAGCCGGTTTTTGATGGCCAATATTCGAATCAGTGTTATATGGATCGTACGAGATCTGCTTATTTTTCATTTAAGAAACTAAAAAATACAACCGAAACTTTATACAATTCCTGGAACAGCATCATCATGCATCTTCCGTATTCTTTTCAGGGACGCAGAATGTTGTCTGAAATTTATGCTTTAGATCACGCTGATAAAATCATTTCAGAAAACATTGAACCTTCAGAATATCAAACCAAAATTAAAGAAGTGGCAAAATCTGATGAATACAAAAAATTTGTAACCAACAAATTACAGCCTGCCGAATTGGCTTCGTCTTTAATTGGAAATCTTTATACCGGATCTATTTTCATGGGATTGTTATCTACTTTGGCACATTATTACGATACAAAGCAAGAAGTTGCCGGAACTAAATTCGGTTTCCTGGCTTACGGAAGCGGATCGAAATCGAAAGTATTCGAAGGAACAATTCAGTCCGAATGGCAATCGGCTTTAGCCAAAACCAAACTTTTTGAAAATCTGGAAGAAAGCATAGAAATTGATTTTGAAACTTACGAAAGTCTTCATAAAAAAGAACAAAAACAAAGCATCAGAGCTCCTAAAAACGAATGGATTTTAGATCGAATTGAAAAGGAAATTCCTAATTTGATTGGAGCTCGTTATTATAAATGGATGGAATAAATTTTGAAATTCCAATAAAGAAATTCCAAATTCCAATAGAAAACCGAAGCAAATGCTTCGGTTTTTTTTAGTGCAAAGTTTGTCATTGCGAGGAACGAAGCAATCGCACTGGCAATAATACGTAACGTTACATTCGAAATAAGATTACTTCGTTCCTTGCAATGACTTCCCAACTGTTTTTGAATGAACTACTTATAAATAGTAAACTTATTATGACTCAAAGTAAACCCAAGATTTTCGTAAATAGCCACATTCTCTACCCTTCTTTTATTGGTGGTTACTTCGATACTTTTTAAGTTATTCTGATCTGCAAAATTCTTGATTTCATTGATCAATAAACGTCCAACACCTTTTCCGCGATGATTTTGATGAATAAAAAACTCCTGAATTTCTCCAACCAATCCGCAATGATGAAGGAGGTTTTGCGTATGAAAACTAATAAACCCTAAACCTTCATTTTCGTTCTCGGCAATTAGATAAAGATTTTTTGGGTTTGAAATATTTTCATTGAATATCGTTTCGAAAACTTCAAAATCTAAAATTTCATTTTCGAGTTCGCAGATTGCTTTGTACACAAAATCTAGATCTCGATTTTCAACTTTTCTTATTTCAATTGTTAATTTCATATTACTTTGCAACTAACTTAGATCACTCAATTTTTGAATTTTATTGTCTAAAAATTCAAAAACTGATTTTCCTTTCAGGTTTAATCTATCTCCCGCTTTCATTCCGTTAGGAAAATCCATTGCTAAAACTGCCTGATAATCAATTTCTATTTCAGTTTTTAATTCAAGATGATTGAACGCTGTAATAGTTTGCTCTCTTTCTGAAAAATACATTTTCGCATTTTCGGCTTGTTCCTTAAATTGATCCAGTCCGGTTAACGTCATGTTTATTTCACCATTCTGGATATTTTCAAAAATAATTTCACTACTAAAATCAGCAGTCATTTTATCGACATTAAATTGATTGTAACCTTCAACATAATTCTTAATTATTTTTTCTCTATCAGTCATACTATTTTTTTTTAATATTTAAAACTTGGTTAAAGAAATTGGTTCAACTCAAGACGTTCAAATTTAACTTTATATTTTTGAACATACTTATTCCATTCTTGTTTATGGTTTTCATTGTTATAAATAAAAGAAGCATATTCTACGATTTCTTTACTAAAATGATTTCCAAAAATAGCCTCTAAATTCGCTATTCCGGCATTAACAATTCGTTGTAAAATTATTAATTTATCTTTTCCATTTTCTTTGCAAACTTTATCAAACCATAATCCTTTACCCATTTTTACATATTCTTCGAGTAACTTTTCTGTGATAAATTCAGATGGAATATCATTAATATTCGGTTCATGTTTGCCGTTTTTAAAAGTCGTTAAAATCAATTCTTCAGAATAAAACTCAACCGGAATCAACGAAATCAATGTTCCGCTTTGAGCCGCTTTTAAACAAAGCTCTTTTGTCATAAATTCATCTGGTATTTTCTGAATCGCGAAACCGTCTTTGCTTACTAATTTTTCGCAAAGTTGGGGCGTAATAAATTCCTGATTCACATAAGGCAAAGCATGAAATGTTTTATTTAATGCCAATTCACACAACTCTCTAGTTTTAAACTGAAGCGGAACTAATTTTAAATCTCTATAATCTGACATTACTCTTTTTTGCCAATATTCGTAAGATTTCGCCGGCGGATTATTTTGTTTTAAAACTAATTCTCCGTTTTCTAATTCGCTTTTTAATTCTTCAAAAGTTTCTATGAACGAATTATCGAGATGTTTTCGCAATTCAAATGAAATAATTTCTTCGCCAGAATCATCATCATATTGGCAAGCATTTTTTGGATTAAAATCATCTGTTTTATCGTTATAATAAAACAAATCGTTTTTTCGCTCTGCAAATGTGGTGTAATGATCTTCGACTATAAAAACCGGAGCTTCGATAAGGCCTGAACATTTAAATTTACCATGATTGTACGACGTCATTACCATTTCTTTAGCTCTAACATTACCTTCTATTTCAACATACGAACCACCTAATAACAAACTTTGGCAAGTAACATTTCCTTTTATAAAAACATAAGGTCCATAATCGCCTTCGGCATTTATAATTGTTCCGTTTGTAGAAAAGTTTCCGTTTATTAAAATGCCTTCGATTCTTATTTTCTGCATTTCTTTTAATGGCAGATTTAAGATCGTCGCAAGCCATTTTTTTTCTTTCTCTTCATAAAGATCTAAATAGAAGTTGCCTTCAAAATTCACATCTTTGTCTGAAACTAAAAAGAAATCCTCGTCATTCCAATCATCAAAATAATCAAATCCTTCGTGATCGATTAAAAAAGGAAATTGCACTTTGACTTCTTTGATGGTTATTAGTTTGAATTTTAGATTCTGCATTTTATTTTTATTAATCGGAATTGATTTTTTTTCTACTATCAAGATTACACAATTCTACAATCAAAATCAACAATAGTCAGAAAAATTACATTTTTACAATCAGGAAAACAATTTACAAAATGTATCGCACAAGCAACTGGCATAATGCAACAATCGATGTCTATTATTGAAGGAGGCGAAAGTGCTGACGACGAAAAACTAAAAGCAATTGCACTTGCATTGAACATACCTGCTGAAGTAATCAAGAACTTTTCTGAAGAAGCTGTTTTTTAATATTATTGGGAATACTTATAATGACGACTCTTATTCTACAGTTAATTTTGGATGCACTTTTAATCCTTTAGATAAACTTATGGAAGCTTTTGATAAAAATGAAAAACTTTATGAAAGATTAATTCAAATAGAAAGAGATAAAGCTGCTTATTTAGAGAAGTTGTTAAGCAAGAAAAAATAATTTCTACGAAAGATATATTTATAGAAAAACCGAAGTTTTTGTTGCTTCGGTTTTTTATGCACCCAGATTAAAAAGATTTCAAAAGACTGGTTTGTCGTTAGGGATTAGTTGCAAATGACAAGTGTTCGAAAAACGCTCTGAAAGAGCCTTAGCAATAGCATGGTGCGAAGCGCCATGAACGAAAAACCGATTTTTGTGTAAGCCCCGTAAGAGCGGGAGCTTAACCTCAAAATATTTATCAAACGTTACATCGTTTTATTGAAAAAGATGACCAATTGCTCTATGATTTGCTTTTGGGCTTTCAGCCTATTTTTAAAGGCTTCAAACACTTTTGATTGCAAATTTGGCAATCTGATTTTATTCGATTACGTAAATTAATTTTGGTGCACCGGCATCATGTTCTGCAACGGCCAGATAAAATGGTTTTTTCAAGTTTAGTTTTTCGAATAAATTTTCTTTATTCGCTTTTTCAAACAATTGATTTATTTCTATTAATGCTGTCGCCTCAAATAGCTCATAAATAGCATTTACATCCATGAAATCATCAAAGTTATTTTCTTCTCCTTGTATATGCTCTGTTAAATAAGATAAAGTAGGCGAAACAAAAGCTGGTAAAGACGAAATAGTATCTAAATATACCATTTGATCATCGCTAATTTTAAACGTTGATAAATCTAAATCAGAATCATCAAAATCAACAGCAAAAGCTTCTAATTCCCCGCCATACAAACCACCATGCTCAAAATAAATCATATTGAAACTCTTTTCAATATCATTATTATATTTTTCAGCAAGCCAATAGGTACCAATATTCGATTTTAAATCTTCAAACATCAGGTTAATGTTATCTTTTCTGTGCTGATCTTTCCATAAATGATAAAAAGAACGATATGTTTCATTTTCTGATTCTTCTAAATCTTGGGTGACAACTGCATTAGCTTTCTTTTCAACTTCTTTTAAGTTCTCTATAATTGAATCATTAATTTTTCCCATTCTGATCGTTTTTTAAAATATAGGATTGGTGCAGCAATATACAAAATACCAGAATTTGCAAACTGTTTTTCTCTGTTGAAAACAATAAATTTCTCGTAAATGGGAGTTCGCGTGAGGGATAGAGGCGGTATCCTTTTATGAAGCGGAGCGGAATAAAAGATATAGCCGAAAGCCCGACCCGGAGGGACACGCCATTAGTAAGACTCTAAGGGTCTTAGATTCTAAGTAGCTAAGACTTAAAAAAATCCTTTTCAATATTTATCGAGTTACTTGCGAAGATTTCTCCTTCGTCGAAATGACAAGATTGTGTGAAAACTTTGTGTACTTTGCGTAAACCCTAGCGTTCTTTGCGGCTAAAAAACATAATAAAATTAAAATAAAAAATCTGCTTAATCTGCGAGAGAAAAATTCCCAAACAAATAAGAAAACTTTAATAAATCAATTATACGCCACTTATTCAAAAATCACTAATTTTGAAATTCGAAGTTCAAAAACGAAATAATTATGAAATATCATCAAATAAACAGCGCTCTTTTTGTAAAAAACCGCAAAAAATTCACGGCAGAAATGAAACCCAACAGTGTTGCCGTTTTCAACTCAAATGACATTTACCCCGTTAGCGCCGACAGTACTTTGCCTTTTGCCCAACATAGAGACATTTTTTATCTAAGTGGTGTGGATCAGGAAGAAAGTATTTTGCTTTTGTTTCCGGATGCGCCTTACGAAAACCAAAAAGAAATGCTTTTCCTGAAAGAAACAAACGATCATATTGCAATTTGGGAAGGTGAAAAGCTGACTAAAGAACGCGCTTTTCAGGTTTCGGGAATTAGAACGGTTTATTGGTTACAGGATTTTCATAGAGTTTTGAACGAAGTGATGACGTATGCCGATACAATGTACATTAACACCAACGAACATTATCGCGCATCGGTTGAAACTGAAACCCGCGAAGCCCGTTTTGTAAAATGGTGGAAAGAGCGTTATCCTGCCCACAACGTAGCGAAAAGCAATCCAATTTTGCAACGCATTCGTTCTGTAAAAGAAAGCGAAGAAATAGATTTGATTCAGCAGGCTTGTGATATTACCGAGAAAGGTTTTCGCAGATTATTATCGTTTGTAAAACCAAATGTTAGCGAATATGAAATCGAAGCCGAACTGGCACACGAATTTATCCGTAACCGTTCTAAAGGTTTTGCTTATACGCCAATTATTGCTTCGGGAAATAATGCCAATGTTTTACATTATATCGAAAACAATCAGCAATGTAAAGCCGGAGATTTGATTTTATTGGATGTTGCGGCCGAATATGCGAATTATTCAAGCGATATGACGAGAACGATTCCGGTTTCGGGGAGATTCTCAGATCGTCAAAAAGCGGTTTACAATGCGGTTTTAAGAGTTAAAAACGAAGCTACAAAAATGCTGACTCCGGGAACGCTTTGGAAACAATATCACGTTGAAGTGGGTAAAATCATGACTTCGGAATTATTAGGCTTAGGTTTACTGGACAAAGCCGATGTTCAGAATGAAAATCCGGAATGGCCAGCTTACAAAAAATATTTCATGCACGGAACGTCTCACCACATGGGACTTGACACGCACGATTACGGATTGCTACATGAACCAATGAAAGCGAATATGGTTTTTACAGTTGAACCAGGAATTTATATTCCGGATGAAAAATTCGGAATTCGTTTAGAAGATAATGTTGTCGTTCAGGAAAAAGGAGAACCTTTTAACCTAATGCGCAATATTCCGATTGAAGTTGATGAAATCGAAAGTTTGATGAATTCTTAATAAGGAAAGACTAAAAAGAAGAAAGATTATAGAAGAAAGACGGCTGGCAGAAATGTTAGCCGTTATTTTTTTTCCTGTAGGTGATATAAGTTCATTTAAAATTGAACCGAATAACTTTTTTTTAACTCGATTGAACTTATACTTTTTATAAGGTTTTAGCTTTTCTTATCTTTGCAATGATAATTTAAAACTCTATTTTGAAAAATATTTTATATAAAAAAACCAAAATCTCTTATACTGATTCAGGTCAGGGAACTGCAATTGTACTGCTTCACGGCTTTTTAGAAAACAAAAAAATGTGGAGAGATTACGTTGATTTTTTCTCAGAAAAATACCGAATTATCACAATTGATTTATTGGGTCATGGCGAGTCTGATTCTTTGGGATATGTGCATTCTATGGAGGATAATGCCAATGCAGTTCAGGAAGTTTTAAAACATTTAAAGATTGAAAAAGCGACAATTGCCGGTCATTCTATGGGAGGTTATGTTGGTTTGGCTTTTGCCGAATTATACCCAAAGAACATTAGTAAACTGGTTCTGCTAAACTCTACATCGAAAGCAGATAGCCATGAGAAAAAAATAAACCGAAATCGCGCTATAAAAGCGGTAAAACAAAATTATATAAACTTCGTGAATCTTGCTATTGGTAACTTATTCAGCGAAAACAACAGGGCCAGATTGACTGAAGAAATTGAAGAAGCAAAAATTCAGGCTTTAAAAACGCCTTTACAGGGAATTGTGGCTTCGCTTGAAGGAATGAAAACACGAAAAGACAGAGCATCGCTTTTGCAAAAGAACTTGTTTCCTGTATTATTGATTTTAGGAAAAAAAGATCCCGTTTTAAATTATGAAGAAAGTATTGTTCAAATCGAAGGCACAACGGCTAAGCTGGTCTCGTTTGATGACGGGCACATGAGTCATATCGAAAACAAAGAAGAATTGAAAGTTGTACTATTAGATTTTTTTGAATAACCTGAAGAAAACTTATACAATCAAAAAAGGCTGCTCAAAAATTCTGAACAGCCTTTTTCTCATTATTGGGGGCAAAAATTATAATTTTGTTATAATGTCTTTTTTAAATTTAGACAAAGTTGCTCTTGTTAATCCAAGATTTGCTTTTGTAGAATCTACAGCTAAGTAAATAAAATATTTACCATCTTCAGAAACATCGATAATATGTATTTGATCTGTTAATGTAATTAAGATATCATTGATTTTTTGATCTAATCCTAAAGCTTTAATAGCGTTTAATTTTGCTTTTACAACTTCTAAATTATAAGCAGATGCTAATTCAGGGTCAAAATTTGGATTTAAAGAAAGTGAGCAATACGACATTCCTGTTTCAACCTCTGTAACCGAAACGGCAATAAATCCGTTAATATTTTCTTTTAAATCGTTTTGAAAATTTTGTAAAAAATCTGACATGTTTTAATTGTATTTAAATTAATTGTTGAAAATAGTATCCATTTTGCGGAGCAAAAGTCCCATTTTACTTATATCTTTAGAAAGCAGCGCAACACAATTATCGTCCTGATCTTTACTTGCCACTACAATACCATCATTATTTTTGATCATGATTTGCTTAAGATCACCATTATTAAGATCTTCAGACATCTCTAAGCTCATTTTTAATATCATGCCAATCATTGCTGCTACATTTCCATCATACTCTAAATTAACAGACTCCAGTAAGATGCCATCAATATTAAAACTCAATCCAGACTCAGCTCCTGTTTCTTCTACAAGTGTATTTAAATCAATCATATTGCTATTTTATCATTTTTAAGTGATTCAAAGATATTTTAATAAACAGAATTGTCCGATAAACACTTGTTAAAAAAAAGGCACACGTAACCATTTGAATTACTTTTATTTATAAAATAGTGTTTCTTTATTTTTAAAATAATATTTGCAAAAAATACAAACAAAAAAAGTAGATTTTTCCAAAAATGTAACATTCTTATTCATATCTCTTAATTATCATCTTAGGCGATATAACAAATGTCGATTACAGTAAGTTTTTTATAGCTTTGCAAAAAAAATTAATTCGATGAAAACAGTTGACGAATTACGCTTTGACTTAAATGTAAAGCTGATGAAGTTTAGAAGATTTCGTTTTGAAAACGGAAATTTAAACACTTTAAAATCGCAAGAGCGCGAAAAGAAAGGTTTTTTCAAAAAAATGTTTAGTTAAAAAGCCCTTACAAAAGCCCCAAATCTACCAAATAACCTTTTTCTACAAGTTCCGCATTATCTCTGACATAATGCGTTTTACCCTCCTTAATCAAAATAATCTGAGACGAAATTTTGATTACATTTTTAAAATTGTGATCTGTGATAATGATTCCTTTTTTGGCCGAATTTGTCTTTATCATTTCATTTACCCTATCAATCATTAAAGGTGATAATCCGTTGTAAGGTTCATCGAGCAAAACAAATTTCGAAGGATTAAAAAGAACGATCTTAATCTCTAAATAACGCAATTCTCCGCTCGATAAGTGTCTTATTTTTTTCCTGATAATAGATTGAATAAACTCGTCATTGCCAAAAAGTGACCATTTTTGTTTATCGACCGATAATGCGATCGTCTTTTTTACAGAAAAATGATTTGGAATAAATTGTTCTTGCGATAAGTAACTAACCTCATTCAGCAGTAAATTTTTATTATTTTTTGAAACAGAATCTATTCTAATACATTTGTCAGGAGCCGGAATAACTCCGGAAATAATTTTTAGCAACGTAGATTTTCCTGAACCGTTTCTTCCCAACAAACCAATGATCTGAGAAGTTTCGCATTTCAAATAAACATCTGAAAGCACTACTCTTTCGTTATACTCTTTCCGAATACCGTCGGCTTCTAAAATATGTGTGTTCAAAATAATCTTCTGATTAAAAAAACAATTAAACCAATTAAAACGATTGTACAAAAAGTCAAGAGATAACTAAAAAACAAAAGTTGTTTTTTTGAAATCCCATTATTCGAATAAAAAAGATATTCCTGTTTTCTATACAGTTCTTTAAAACCAATACTCATCAAAAATCCAAAACTCAGAAAGATTATAAAAAAATAATCAAAACCACCCAACAAAACAGCAATAGCACAAACTAAAAGGTTTACACCCAAAGTGGTTTTAAAAAACTCAAATATGTTAGAAAACTTTCTGATAATTTAATTTATTTTTTCCTCGAAAGGAATAGTGAGATCAAAAATTTCCCTTAACAATAATACGATTTCCTCCAGATAATGATTTAGAATTTCTTTTGTAACCGTCAGATTCAGTTCTTTATCATCTTTAAATCCAAAAGGTAAAAAACCAGATTTTAAGTTTTTAAATGATATAATACCAACTTCAATTGGAATTTCTCCGGCTTCCTTTTCAAACATAAACGCATAAGCGAGAACCTGAATAATTTTATCATTTTTAAGCTCCTGAGTCAACCCATTCCATGACTTTAGTATTACATTGGCTTTTTCTACTTTACCAGTCTTATAATCGATAATTCTGATTCTTCCGTTTCTTAACTCAATTCTATCTACATTTCCTTTAATCAGAACAGGAAATGGCAAATCCGGATGAGTTAATTCACGACTATACGTTTCCTCCAAAGCAATAATCTTGACTGCATCACCATTTTTAACAGACTCAAGTTCCATTCTTAAAAAATTAGATACATTTCGTTTGGCTACTTCAAAAGCCAAAAGATTTCGGCCTTTTTTAATTTCGCCTTCTTTATACACTAATTTAAATTGTTTTAAAACCTCATCATCCAGTAACTTAAAACAGTTTTCAAGATCCGATTCAGAAATAAATTTACCAATAAAAGGCTCATACAAAATCTTTAATGTTTCATGAATAATGGTTCCAAGTGTATTTAGTGCAATATTTTCTTCTACTTCTTCTACTTCACGAATTCTGAGTATTTTTTGAAAATAAAAATCAATCGGATTCCGAATATAACTCGTCAACGCCGATGGGGAAAATCCCACCAATGCTATTTCTTTCAAACGCTCAATCACAGATTCTGATTTTGGAACAACCATAGGCTGATATGCCGTATTAGGTAAAACCGGATTATAGATATCAAAAGTCAGATTGTGTTTCTTTTGTTTTTCAACTTCCAGCTGCGTAATAAAACGGCTTCGCTCTCCGGCATCCAGACCATCATTCTCTGTATTATAAATTAGATAGATATTTTTAGCCCTTTGCAAAACATGATAAAAGTGATAGGTATAAATAGCGTCCTTTTCTTTAAAAGTAGGCAAGCCTAATTCTCTTTTCACATCATAAGGAATAAAGGAGTTTTGAGATTTCCCTGCCGGAAACTTCCCTTCATTCATCGAAGTAATAATTACAGTGTCAAAATCCAGAACACGACTTTCTAAAACTCCCATAATTTGCAATCCGTTCAAAGGCTCACCTTCAAACGAAACTTCTGCAACATCAATAATTTGTTTATAAATGGCATGCAAAGTATCAATGTTATCAATATGATGGTGTTGTGTATAGTAATTAATCAATTTATTAATAACTTTAAAAACAGCATAAACAAATGCTTTTGCGATTTTTTCCTCCTCATTATCATTGCTAAAATTACCTTTTATTAAGAGTAAAATTGCTGAAACATTTTCAAGAACAGCAATCGATCCGTTCTCCCATTTCTGAAACAACATTTTAAAAAGCTCTGAAGGATCTAAATTGAGTTCAATTATCCGATTATGAGTGATAAATGTATAATTATTCTCTTTAATTATTCGCACCAGATTTCTCGCATTTGCATACGGCTCAACTAACGGATGCGTTAATATATCGAGTACATCTTTATAATAAAAAACATAACTTTCTCCTTTACGCGAAAGGGCATTAGTATGCATTTTAAATAATTTGGCAATCAGAATTTGTGAAGGATTGTTTTTTCCAGAATATCCCATCGTAATATTCAGGCTACCAACAGATGAAGGCAATGAATACAAAACGGGCATTAATAAATTTTCTTCACCAAGAACAATGGCCACTTTATCGAGAGCTTCAGTTGGATTTTCAGTAATTAAATTTTCAATTATACTCCCCGCCAACTTTGCCTGACCAATAGTTTTTGGAGTTCCTATTACCTGAATATTTTTAGATTGCGAAAAGTCATCAACAATCCACTCAAAATGATTTGTTTTATAGTGTTTCCAGCTTTCTTTAAAACGCCTTACAAAAAGCCCGGCATCATGATAAGGATCATTCAAGAAAGTCTGATCAACATCCCAATAAATTTTGGCCTGATCCAAAGCCAGGAGATGTTGTACAATTTTTTCTTCGGCGGCATTTAAAGCATTAAAACCTGCAAAAATAAAATGGTGATTTAAAATTGTATTCGAAAAATGATTCAGATTATTTACAGCTTCTCTGTAAATCAAACCCTGATATCCTATTGATTTATTTAATAAGTGATTGTACAATGACTCGTAATACAAAGGCAAAAGCTTCCAGAAATCAATATAGTTTTCTAATAGTTTTGTCTTATTTTCTACTTCAATTCCCCATTTTTTAATGTCTTCGATATCGCTCAAATAAGACAAAACATGAGTTGGATCTAACAAATATCGATCGATTTCATTAAAGTCCTGTAAAAGTGTTTTTGCCCAGTTGGCAAACAATTCAAATGATTGCTGGTGCTGCTTTTCGGTTACAGAAAGATAAACTTCATAAAACTCAAACAAAAGTTCGATTGAATCAACAGCCCTAATCGATGCCACATCCTGTACAAAATCTTCTATACTAATAATTTCCGGACAAAGAATGGTTTCTGTAGTTTCATTTTTTAATGCTTCTATTAAAAAAACCTTAGCTCTTTTATTAGGCAAAACTATCGTAGTATTGGCCAATTTTGCCGAATAATCCTGAATTACTACAGTTGCTATTTTTTCGAGAAAAGAAGTATTTATCATTTGATAAAAATAAAAAAAGCCATTCAATTAAGAATGGCTTTTAATATTTATTTAGAAAGTAAATTAGATTTTACCTTGGTATTTAGAACCAATGTGTCTAATTTCTGTTCTTCTGTTTTGTGCTTTACCTGCAGCAGTTTTGTTACTTGCAACTGGTTGAGAAGATCCAAATCCTTTAGCAACTAAGTTTTCTGGATTAACACCTCTTTGGATTAATGCATTCATAACAGCATCAGCTCTATCTTGAGAAAGCTTGTCATTGATTTTAGCAGAACCTGTACTATCTGTGTGTCCTTCAATAGAGAATTTCGCGTTTGGATAGTTTTTAAGGATTTCTTTAATAGCATCTAATCTAGCTGGAGTTTCTTTGTCTCCTGTTTTGAAAGTAGCTTTACCTGAGTTAAAGTAAACTGCTCTAGCTTGAACTTTAAGATCTTCTAAAGCTTCGTTAGTTACTTCAGGACAACCTCTGTTACTAGCAGGACCATAAACTGTAGGACAATCATCATCTTTATCAGCAACACCGTCTTTGTCAGCGTCTAAGAAAGGACAACCACCGTTTTCTTTTGGACCAGCAACTGTAGGACATTTGTCATCTTTGTCTGGAACACCATCTCCGTCTGTATCAGGACATCCGTTGAATTGTTTTGGACCAGCAACATCTGGACAAGCATCATCTTTATCAGCGATTCCGTCTCCGTCTCTGTCTGGACAACCGTTTAATGCAGCTAAACCAAATTCAGTTGGACAAGCATCACTACCGTCAACAATTCCGTCTCCGTCAGTATCAGGACATCCGTTGAATTGTTTTAAACCAGCAACATCTGGACAAGCATCATCTTTATCGTAGATTCCGTCTCCGTCAGTATCTTTACCTCCGAATTTGAAAACTAGACCTGCAGTGTGTTGGAAGTGAGATGGAGCATCTGGAACACCAGCAGCATCTTGTCTATCACCACTAACTGACCATTTGTATCTTGTAGCAAGCTCAAGACCAATTGCATCTGTAAACCAGAAAGTAAGTCCAGCACCTGGATTAACTGTTCCGTAGCTACTATCTCCAAAGAAAGTATAACCTCCACCAACAGATAACGAAGGATCGATTACTTTAGATTTGATTAATTCCTGGAAGCTATATTTAATAGTAGCATCAATTCCATAATACATCAAATCACCAGGGTTAGTAACAACATTACCTCTTCCGTCATGCCCTACAGCAGTTGGAGCAAAAGTAACATATTTATCAATTTTGTTTACAGATCCTTGTAAACCAACAGAGAATCCGCTACCAACGTATCTAGATACACCAATGTAAGATAAAGAAGGAAGAATATTCCAGTTGTCTTTCACTTGAAATGGTTGCGAAAAGTGTTGATCAAAGAAACCGTGTCCAGCACCAGAACTAGTCCTAGTGTCTACGGCATTAACTCCAAAAGAGATAGCCCATGGATTGTTGCTGTCTTGTGCGTGAGAACTTAAACCCATCACCATCATCACAGCAACTAAAAGTTTGTTAAGATGTTTCATACTTAATTTTTTTAATTACAATTTAGTTAATTACAAGCAAAAGTAACACCAAAATTTTTAAATACAAAATGAAATGTTAAAAAAAACCTACAAAAATTTCTACAAGTGGAAATTATATAACTTTTAACATTTTACCGACAACTTCAAACGCAGCTATCGCTCTATCTAAATGCTCTTTAGTATGAGCAGCAGATAACTGCACTCTGATTCTGGCTTTTTCTTTTGGCACAACAGGAAAGAAGAATCCGATTACATAAATTCCTTGTTTTAAAAGCTCATTCGCCATGGTTTGAGACAATTTTGCATCATAAAGCATCACCGGAACTATCGCAGAGTCTCCGTCAATAATATCAAAACCTGCTTTTTTCATCCCTTCTTTGAAATAATTGGTATTCCACTCTAATTTATCACGTAAAGAAGTATCTTTTTCTAATAACTCAAAAACTTTTATTGACGCTCCAACAATGGCTGGCGCCAATGAATTTGAAAACAAGTAAGGTCTTGAACGCTGACGCAATAGCTCTATAATTTCTTTTTTAGCTGTTGTATAACCTCCCATAGCACCACCTAATGCCTTACCAAGTGTTCCGGTTATAATATCAACTCTGCCCATCACACCTTTTGCTTCAAGAGTTCCTTTTCCTGTTGCACCAATAAATCCGGCTGCATGACATTCATCCACCATTACCATTGCATCGTATTTATCAGCCAAATCACAAATTTTATCTAAAGGCGCCACAAGGCCATCCATAGAAAATACTCCATCAGTAACAATTAATTTAAAACGGGCTCCCGCTTCGTTTGCCTTAATTAATTGCTGCTCCAGATCTTCCATGTTACTATTTTCGTAACGATAACGGGCCGCTTTACACAAACGCACTCCATCAATAATTGAAGCATGATTTAAACTATCTGAAATAATAGCATCGTTTTCTCCCAACAAAGGCTCAAAAACACCACCATTAGCATCAAATGCCGCTGCATAAAGAATTGTATCTTCAGTCCCATAAAAATCAGCAATTTTCTTCTCTAATGTTTTATGAATATCCTGAGTTCCACAAATGAAACGTACTGATGACATTCCAAAACCATGAGTATCCAATGCATCTTTTGCCGCCTGAACAACTTCAGGATGCGACGAAAGCCCCAAATAATTGTTGGCACAAAAGTTTAAAACTGTTTCTCCTGTAGAAATTGTTATTTCTGCTCCTTGTGCTGAAGTGATGATACGTTCTTTTTTAAAAATTCCGTTATCTTCAATAGTTTGCAACTCATTTTGCAAATGTTCTTTAATTTTACCGTACATTTTTACTTATTTAAAACGTTAAAAATTAACAACTTAACCTTAAAAAGACTAAGTAAAACCTTTAACATCTGATTAATTTTTTCACAAATTTACTACATCGATTTCTGTTCCTATATACACTAGTGCTTTTTTTAACACTTTGTATCCTAAATTCTCAATAGCATCCTGATATTCCTGAATTTGCTGTACATATTTTGAATTTACCACACCTGTTTTATAATCCAAAAGATATGCTTCTTTGTTTTGGGTTAAAACGATTCGGTCCGGTTTTAAAATCCTTCCTTCTTTCTGAACAATAGTCTGCTCATTTAAAACGATATAATCTCCATTAAAACAAACACTCAACTCAGGATGATTTACAATTTCATAAACAGATTTTTTTACCAAATTTACCTGATCCAGCGTAATTAAACCATTTTCAATGGCTTTTGTTATAGCCAAATCAACATCAGACTTATCTTTTACAAAAGCCAAAATCTCATGAACTATATTTCCATAAGCTATTGCTTCCTGCTGATGTGTTCCCCACATTAAAGCTTCGCGTTGTGCAATTTTAATATTTTTTGGCTTTAAAACATCAGACACAAAGGGTATAGGCTTGACTAAATCAACTGATTTCATTGATACGGATAACCTGGTTTTATTTCCAAATTCATATTCTAATTTCTCAGCATCATAAACTCCTTCATGAATTAAATACTTAATAAAAAATGAAGCCATATTATTCGGAAATCCACCATCTTTTCTTTCTTTTAATGATTGTGAAATAACATATAACTGCTCTTCTGCTCGCGTTAATGCCACATACAAAACATTAATATTATCCAATAATTCTTCCTGCTTTTTGAGATTAAAAACTGCCGAAGCATTTTCACCAAAACCTTCAACCGCACTGCTATTATCGATTAAAGCTTTTGGAACATCCAGATTAGCATCATCTGTATCAAGCCATAATTTATCTTTTGGTTTCCGATTATAATCTTCTTCTGCAAACGGCATAATAACAACCGGAAATTCTAAACCTTTTGATTTATGAATGGTCATTATCCGAACCGCATTATTTCCCTCGGGAGACGGAATACTGAATCTATCTCCATTTTTATCCCAAAAACTTAAAAAATCAGCTATCCCAGCCTGATTTCTAATATCTCTTTCCAGGACAATATCTAAGAAAAACTGCACATACGCATTTCCTTCAGAGGGAAGAATAAATTTTGAGATTATAATTTCGACAGCTTCATACAATGATTTTTTACGAACATCTTCAAAAGAAAGCAAAACATCAAAAGTCAAAAGCCATTTCTCAAAATCTTTTTCGATTTTCTGTTCCATTCCCTGAGCAATAAAATCATGAATCGGCATTTCAATCGTCGTATTGAGTGCTAAAAAATGTAAAAATTTAGCTTTTGATTCTAAATCAGCACTATTATTGAGGTATTTCAGCAAATAAACAATCAAACGAACTTCTGTTGCATTTTGAATCATTAAAGTTTCTGAAGACAAAAGCGGAATATCCTGTTCTGTTAAGTAATTAGCAATTGCAATTCCCTGATCTCTTTTTCTGGTTAGAACTACAATATCTTTATATTCAAAACCTTCTTGAATTACTTTTTGAATTGTATTTAAAGTTGCCAAAACATACAAATCTGATTTATCCGCTACTTCTTCTTCATCTGCAAAATCATTTTTTTCAATTATCGGAAGAAAAGAAATATTGACATATCCTCCTTTTTTGGAATTTGAATTTTGAAAACTATGATTTTCATACAAATCTTTATAATCTGCATTTGAAAATTCAGCCGAAATCAATTTAAAAAAAGCGTTATTAAAATCGATTACCTCACTATAACTGCGATAATTTGTATCTAAATGCTTAACCTGTTTTTCATGATTAAAAAAGACATTTTCTTCTTTTCCTAATTCAATAAACTGCTCTGCTTTTCCTCCTCTCCATCGATAAATAGACTGTTTTGGATCACCTACAATCATCAAAGTTCCTTTATTTCCAAAATCATCTTCACCCGAAAGAGAATTATGTATTAACGGAATCAAATTTTGCCATTGCATTTCGGAAGTATCCTGAAACTCATCAATAAAAAAATGACGGTAACGTTCTCCTAAACGTTCATAAATAAAGGGTGCAGGCTGGTTCTGAATTTCTCTGTGAATAATAGCATTGAATTCTGAAATTGACAAAATATTTTGTTCGGATTGTATTTTAGCCAATTCATTACTAACTGTATTTAAAAGAGAAAGCGGTGTTATGTTTTTTAAAAATGCCTTATAAAAATCTCTTTTTTCGAAGTTTTTATAAATTTTCCCCAAAGTAAGTAACAGTTCCGGAATTAAATTTTCGATCAAAGCACGGTCTTTTGCCGTTTTATTTATTGCAATATCATCAAACTCATGAAAAGTTTTATTACGCGGATTAAATTTTCCATCTCTTATGCTTTCTAAATGATTCGGAAAAGTTCCTCTTGAAAATGATTTTAAATCAATCCCGTTTTTATCAATTAAAGCAAGAGCTTCGGTAGCAAATTGTTCGTTTTCTGCTTCTAATTCTTTGCAGAACGCCTGCATTTTCTTTTTGATCTCTACAAACTCTTCGATAGATTTATCCTGAAAGTGCAAAATCTCATTTCGATTATTTTCATTCAAAACCAATCTTCCGGTTTCGAGAATCTCACGAGAAACATCCCAACTTTTATCATCGTCGGTTTTTTCCATCGTAAAATCGATCAATAATTTCGTCAATGTTTCGTCTTGTCCTGCCTGGGCAATAATTGCATCAACGGCTTCAATTAATAAATTTTCAGTATCAAGAGTAACCTCAAATGTCATTGGCAAGTTAAGATCATGCGCAAAAGCACGAATTACCTTGTGAGTAAATTTATCGATTGTAGAAATATCAAATGCAGCATAATTATGAATTAGATGCTTGATGATACTTTGAGATTTTGTTTTGATTTTGATTACAGAAAGCCCGGTGTCCCGAGATAAATCTTCCATTAAATCTAAAGCTTTTGCAGAAGGAGCTTCTTTAGCAAACTCAGACAAACTCCCAACAATACGGCTTTTCATTTCATGAACTGCTTTATTGGTAAAAGTTATAGCCAGAATATTTCGATAAGCGTCATTTTTAGGAGAAGAAAGAATAATTTTAAGATATTCTTTGACTAAAGTATAAGTCTTTCCTGAGCCTGCAGACGCATCATAAATAGAAAAAGATGGGCTTTGCATAAGCTTGTTTGTTTGTATGGTAAAAATAGCATTTCTATTGCACTATTGACTGCAAAAAAACAGAATGAAGTAAATTTAACTAAAAATAACAATGAAATAAAGAATCATACTTAAGAATAAGTCTGAATTTATAAAGTTTTTTTTTGTCGATTGAATGCTTTAAAATACTGAAATGATTAAAGGAAACGAATAAAAAAAATGAGAAAATCTTGAGAAAACCAAAACAAGATTTCAGATCAGAATTTATAAAAAAGCAAAAATAATTTAAAAACCGAAAATAATAACCCAGAAGAGAATACAATCAACTACAAAATGCAGCTTATTATCTTTTTTTGGAGATGAAATTACAACTAGATTATGCTGTTTTTGGAAAAGCTCTCTTATTGAAAACAAGTAAAATTCCGACACCAGTAGAAATTGCCACATCGGCAACATTAAAAATAGCATTAAAGAAAGATACTTCTTCACCTCCCCAATATGGAAACCATGCTGGCAGCTGACCTTTCCAGATTGGAAAATAAAACATATCGACAACTAAACCATGAAACCAGGTTCCGTAAGGTTCCGGAGAAAAAATAGTTGCCAGCTTACCATGACTGTCATCAAAAATAACCCCATAAAAAACAGAATCAATTATATTTCCGGCAGCACCGGCAAAAATCAATGCAACAGCTACGATCAGATAAGTCGAATGGCGTTTTTTTACAGAGTCAGCTAGCCAATATCCAATTCCGAATACTGCAAAAATCCTAAAAACTGTCAAAATCAATTTACCATATTCTCCTGGTATTTTTGTTCCCCAAGCCATTCCCTCATTCTCAATAAAGTGAATTCTAAACCAATCAAAAATCTTAACTTCATTATCCGGATAATCTAATGTAAAATTTGTTTTCACATAGATTTTTGAAAGCTGATCGACAATTAAAACTAAAAATATAAGTAAATATGCTTTTCTTAATGACATTTTATAAAATTTTGATGGGCAAAAGTAACAATTAAATCAAAAAAAACGCTCCTTAAGGAACGTTAATTGTTTTGTAATAAAACTAAATTGCTTTTAATAGAGCTTTAAATGTAAATATGATTTATTTTTTGACAACAGGTTTAGCTGGTGCTTTAGGATTATCACTAAAAAATTCTGAGATTGATTTAAACAATCCCTTTCCTTCTTTTCCGGCAGCTGCTTTTTTCGCTTCGGCCTTTTTAACATCCGCTTTAAACTTAATACGAATTTTTTCGAAATCTTTCATTCTACTTTCGACATCAGAGTTTACTTCTTTGAATTTCAATACTTTAGCCATTGTGTAAGTTTTTTATGTTAAATAAATAAATTATTAATGTTTTGGTATTACAATGATACATAATTTAATTTATATTTGTTTATAAAAAATTAACACTTGTTTAGAACTAAAATCATATTTCCCATCAATACCACATGAAAATGAAACGAATTTAACAACTCCCTTCAAATCCTACAAAAATATGAATGAAATTACTACTACTCTAAACGATTTTCTAGTTAATACTAAATCTTCTGCTGCCTTAATCTTAAACGGAAAAGGAAAACTAATCACATCCCTGCATTTAGACTACGGAGACAGTATTGCAGCAATGAGCGCAGCCATTTTATCAATGAGTGAAAAATTTTTACTAGATCTTGATAAAGGCGCCTTAAAACAACTCTTTTTAAAAACTTCAGAAGGTGTTGTTATTGGAAACAAAATAAGCGGCACAAACTTTATAATAGCATTTTCAAGAGACGGAAGTAACCTGGGACTGTTAATGCGATCCACAGATGAAGTCGCAACCGAATTAAGTAAAAATTCACTGTTAAAATAACATAAATCCATTAACAACAAACCCCAACAAACTATGAGTAACGACTTCTTAAACGTTTTTTTAAATGAGATGAAAACTAACGTAAACGGCTTTATCGCTGTCGCTGTAACCGAAATTGAATCAGGATTAAGCTACGGAAACCTGACAATAGACCCTGCGTTTGACCCTGAACTTGCAGCTGCCTACAATCTTGAGGTTGTAAAGGCAAAATTAAGCGCTGTAAAAGCTTTGAATTTAAATCAGGATATCGAAGATATTTTGATTACACTTTCAAACCAAATTCATATTATCGACATTTCGCCAAACAAAAAATTCATGATTTATCTTGCTGCCGATGCAAGCAAAGCAAATCTTGGAATGACAAGAGCGGTTTTAAGAAAACACAAAGCTGATTTAGAAAAAAATCTAGCTTAACTTTAGGTTTATTTTTCTTAATTAGAACTGCCCTAAAAAAGGACAGTTCTAATTAAGATTTTTTAGTACTCTATTACAAACCAACTTCCAATTCTTACAAAAAAAAGAAGCCATTCTCAACACACTTCTTAAGCATTTGCAATTAAATTCTTTCAAAATATAACAAGTCAGATTTCTTTTAATTTCAACAAACATTAAACAAAAAAAACGCCCCTAAAAGGAGCGCTTATTTCAATAGATATTATTATTATCTCTGCAAGTTTTTGGCTTCGATACTCATTGTTGCATGAGGAACGATTTTAAGCCTTTCTTTGCCAATTAATTTACCTGTTACTTTGCAAATACCGTATGTTTTATTTTCTACACGGAAAAGCGCGTTTTTTAAATCACGAATGAATTTTTCCTGTCTGATTGCCAACTGAGAGTTTGCTTCTTTAGACATGGTTTCGCTTCCTTCTTCAAAAGCTTTGAAAGTTGGCGACGTATCATCTGTACCGTTATTCAAATCATTCATGTAAGCACTCTTGATCAAATCAAGATCTTCTTGCGCTTTTTTTATTTTTGCCTGAATTATTTCTTTGAACTCTGCTAAATCTGAATCAGAGTATCTTGTAATTTCATCTATCATTTTATAACTATTTTGAAATTAATATCATTGTTTTAATATCATCAAACTCAATTTCTGTGCCGCTTTCTAAAACGTCAACAAAAACCAAATCATCTGTTAGTGTCTCAGACTTAATATAGTCTTCATTTTTTAAAACGGCTTGTTCTAATATACCGTTGTTTTTTATTTGAACCTTAATTTTATCAGTAACTTCAAATCCTGAATCTTTACGGATATTCTGAATCCTGTTTACTAACTCTCTTGCGATTCCTTCATTTTTTAATTCCTCAGAAATTGTGATATCAAGTGCAACTGTAATTCCGTTAGAGTTTGCAACGAGCCATCCTTCAATATCCTGAGATGTTATTTCGACGTCTTCTAGTGATAAAGTTACACTATTTCCTGCAATTACAATATCTAACGTCCCCTGCTTGTCTAACTGATTGATCTGATCTGCAGAAAAAGACTGTATTTCCTTGGAAATCAAACCCATATCCTTTCCAAAACGTGGTCCAAGAGCTTTAAAATTAGGCTTAATCTGTTTTACTAAAATACCAGAATCATCATCCAAAAGTATGATTTCTTTCACGTTTACTTCGGCTTTTACTAAGTCAGAAATAGCCTCAATCTCAGCTCTCTGATTCTCGTCAAGTACCGGAATCATTACCTTTTGCAAAGGCTGACGCACTTTAATCATTTCCTTTTTACGCAATGATAAAACCAAAGATGATATGGTTTGCGCCTTCTGCATTTTGCTTTCTAACGTTTTATTAACAAAGTTTTCGACAAATTCTGGAAACTCAGCCAAGTGAACACTGGCAAATTCCTCGGTTTTAGTCGAACTTGTCAAATCTCTATACAATTTATCCATAAAGAAAGGAGCAACAGGTGCGCTTAATTTACTGATAGTTAACAAGCAAGTATAAAGTGTTTGATAGGCTGCAATTTTATCCTGTGCATATTCTCCTTTCCAGAAACGACGACGACATAAACGAACGTACCAGTTACTTAGATTTTCCTGAACGAAGTCAGAAATTGCTCTTGTAGCTCTTGTTGGCTCATAATCTTCATAGCATTCGTCAACAAATTTGATTAAGGTATGAAGCTCAGAGATAATCCACTGATCGATTTCCGGTCTTTCGTTTAATGGAATTTCCGCTTCAGCGTATTTAAATCCATCAATATTTGCATATAATGAAAAGAACGAATAGGTATTATATAATGTTCCAAAGAACTTACGACGAACTTCGGCAATTCCTTCAAGATCAAACTTTAAGTTATCCCATGGATTTGCATTCATTATCATGTACCAGCGTGTGGCATCAGGACCGTATTCTTCGATGGTTTTAAACGGGTCTATAGTATTTCCTTTACTCTTAGACATTTTAATTCCGTTTTTATCTAAAACCAAGCCGTTTGAAACTACATTTTTATAGGCTACTTTATCAAAAACCAAAGTTCCGATAGCATGAAGCGTATAAAACCATCCACGAGTCTGATCTACTCCTTCTGCAATAAAATTTGCCGGAAAATCTTTATTCTCATCGATTTTATCTTTGTTTTCAAAAGGATAATGCCATTGCGCATAAGGCATTGCTCCAGAATCAAACCAAACGTCAATTAAATCACTTTCGCGTTTCATTGGCTGTCCAGAAGCCGAAACTAAAGTAATCTGATCAACTACATTTTTGTGCAAATCAATTAAATCATAATTTGATTCGGACATATTTCCGATTTCGAAACCTTTAAAAGGATTTTCTTTTTGAAAACCTGCTTCGATAGATTTCTCAATCGCATTGTATAATTCTTCAACAGAACCAATCAGAACTTCTTCTTTTTTGTCTTCAGTTCTCCAGATTGGCAACGGAATTCCCCAATATCTAGAACGAGATAAATTCCAGTCGTTGGCATTTTTAAGCCAATTTCCAAAACGTCCTTCACCAGTAGATTTAGGCTTCCAATTGATAGTTTCGTTCAGGTCGAACATTCTATCTTTTACATCGGTTACTTTAATGAACCAAGAGTCTAGTGGATAATATAATAACGGCTCATCAGTTCTCCAGCTGTGTGGATAACTATGTACGTATTTTTCAACCTTAAAGGCTTTATTTTCTTCTTTTAATCGAATAGCTATTTCAACATCAACAGATTTCTCCGGAGCTTCGCCTTCATTGTAATATTCGTTTTTAACGTATTTACCGGCTAAATCTCCTAAATGTGAAGTGAATTTTCCTTGCAAATCTACTAAAGGCACAGCTGTTCCGTTTTCGTCCAAAACTAACATTGGCGGCACTTCCGGCTTAGCTTCTTTTGCTACTTTAGCATCATCAGCACCAAAAGTTGGAGCTGTATGCACAATTCCTGTTCCATCTTCAGTTGTAACGAAATCACCTGCGATTACTCTAAATGCGTTTTCAGCATTTTCATAAGGTAATACATAAGGCAATAATTGTTCGTAACGAATTTCTACTAAATCAGCTCCTTTTGCTTCGGTCAAGATTTTATACGGAAGTTTTTTGTCGCCGTTTTTAACATTGTCAAAATCAGCATCATCTTCACTTAAGAAAAATCCTTTTCCGAATTGTTTTCCAACTAAATTTTTAGCCAAAACAACATTAATTGGCTCAAAAGTGTATTGATTGAATGTTTTTACTAAAACATAATCGATTTTTGGCCCAACTGTTAAAGCTGTATTTGATGGCAATGTCCAGGGAGTTGTCGTCCAGGCTAAGATGTGAATATCTCCAAAACCCTGCAAAAATGAAGGCAATGTTTCTGGTAATGTTTTAAACTGTGCTACAATCGTAGTATCCGTTACATCTCTGTAAGCTCCGGGCTGATTTACTTCGTGAGAAGACAATCCTGTTCCTGCTTTTGGAGAATATGGCTGAATCGTGTATCCTTTGTACAACAAACCTTTATCGTAGATTTGTTTCAAAAGCCACCAAACCGATTCCATATATTTTGGTTTATAGGTTACATACGGATCTTCCATATCTACCCAATATCCCATTTTTTCGGTCAAATCATTCCATACGTCGGTATAACGCATAACGGTTTTTTTACATGCTTCGTTATACTCTTCGATAGAAATGGTTTTACCAATATCTTCTTTTGTAATTCCAAGTTCTTTTTCGGTACCTAATTCTACAGGTAAACCGTGAGTATCCCATCCGGCTTTTCTTTTTACCTGAAAACCTTTCTGGGTTTTATATCTGCAAAAAATATCTTTAATCGCACGCGCCATCACGTGGTGAATTCCGGGTAATCCGTTTGCTGAAGGCGGACCTTCAAAAAACACGAAAGGCTCAGCACCTTCGCGAGTGGTTACACTCTTTTCAAATATATTTTCTTTCTTCCAAAAATCAAGAACTTCTGACGCTACTATTGGCAAGTCAAGTCCTTTGTATTCAGTAAATTTTGTACTCATTTTATCCTTTTCTTAAACGAGGTGCGAAAGTAAGGAATTTTGAGGAAAATAGATAAAAGATAAGAGAAAAAAGACTAGCTTGAAGAAATTTCAATTAGATTCCGCAACAAAAAAAGGTCTTTTTATCGATTTACGAGAAAACTTCCTTTAAAACATCCAGCGATTTAGGCTTTTTGAATCCATCCAAATGAAGACTGTAGTAATCAATTAAAATTTTTAACAGAATTTGCCTTTCTCCAACATTAAAAATTTTCTGATCATTTTCAAATTTCAAACCGATCAGTTTTCTAAACAAAGTTGTCTCTTGTTTTGCCAAAGTTGTAGCTCCTGAAAATGGCACAAAAACACCATCAATCATCTCAAAATAAAGAGAATCTGCTTCGGAAACATCTGGATAAAAACCCAGAAATTTAGTTATTTCTAAAAGCAAGATTAAATGGAAATTTGAAATCTCGTGATGATGATCGAGCCACGTTAAAGCTGTTTCTAAAAAGATAAAAAGCGATTCGTTTTTTTCTTCTTCCTGAATGGAATAATGAAGCATTTCTGAGAGAAACATTACCATTGTACTTTTTACTATATCGGTATGTATGCTTTGAAAAGGAACTGCTGTTTTTATTTCTTTAAAGTTTTCTAAAGTTCCTTTATTTTTGTGCACTGCTTCGATTTCAAGTATCGACAATGGCTGAAAATAAGCAATTTTCTGACTTGCTTTTCGAGTCGAAAAAGCATCTCGCACAAAATAAGACTTCAGACCACTTGAAAGTGTAAAACATTTTACGATCAGGCTTTTTTCCTGAAATTTCAACGAGGAGATTACAATTGCTTTTGTTTTGACTAACACTATTTAATTTTAGTTTTTAGTTTTTAGTTTTTTTATCCAAAACTAAAAACTGAGATTGAAATTGAGACTAAAACAAAGAAGTTATCGAATTATCATAACTTTTTTAACCTTGGTTTCGCTTCCATCCTGAGCCGAAATAAATATCATATACACTCCCGAAGCTACTTTATATCTTCCAAAAGCCGTTGTATCCCATTCTATTGTTCCGCCTGCCGATGTAGTTTCGTAGACCAAATTTCCTTCTATATCAGTAATTTTAATATTCGCTTTATCAATTAATCCGGCAACTTTTACAGTTCCGGAATAAGTTGGCCTTACCGGATTGGGGTACACAAAAACATTATTCAGATCTTCATTTGCACCGGTTGCAACACCTTTAAAAGAAACCATTCCCTTATCTGTAGCTATAAAAACTTCGCCTGTTTCACTATTAATTTTAATATCATTAATAACATTACTTGGCAAAGGTGAATTACTGATTGTAAAATGATATTTGGTTTCCTGCCCATTTGGAGAAACCATAAAAACCCCGGAATCAACAGTACCAAACCATTTATTATCAGCACCATCTACAGCTATTGAAGTTACAAACTGCTCATACAATAATTCCTGAGCCAAATTATCCTCCATAATAATAATTGGGTTTGTTTTTAGCTGCCCTTCAGTCGAAAAATTACTTACATTTGATAAAACCCTTAACCCTTTTGTTGTTCCTATCCAAAGCTGGTTTTTAGCATCGACAGCCAAAGAGCGCACATCATATATAGGTAGATTTCCAAGATCAGTACCAAATGTTATTTTCTTATATGTATTGGTACTTTCATTAAAACCAACTAATCCTTCTCGATTTGTCGCAATCCACTTGGTACCGTTTTTATCAATAACAATATCTGCATAACTTATATTTTCAACGTTAGCAAAAATTGAACTCATCGAATAACTTCCCCATTGTCCGTTGGTTTTTAAAACTTTCAAACCATTCTTAATTAAACTATTGGTCACCCAGAGATTTCCTGATTTATCAAAAGCAGTCGCATTAATACGAACGTCAATATAATTTGGCCCAACAAAAGTTAAACTTTCCAGACCACTATTTTTTTCGTTATACAAAAAAGCAGGAACGTCATTTTCTATTTTTAACAATCCTGAAAAAAAAGAACTGGCATAAACCTGCTTTTCCTTATTTGGATTTATAATAACACGTGTGATAGATTTAGCATCAAGAACATCTTTATAAGGAATATTTAACCATCCGGATGCATTATAACGGCTTATTCCGTAAGAATCTAAAGGATAAGGATTATAAGCCGAAGTATAATCTCCATACACCACCCAAAATACATTAGGCGCCACATCTAAAGAAAAAATATTGTTCCGGGTTGGTCCGCTTGGTGTATCATTTACAAAACCCGATGAATTCGACAATGCAGACGAAAACAATCCCTGATCTTTTGTTCCTATATAAAGCAAATCACCAATTGCTGTTGCACAGGTAAAACTTAAAGTATTATCTAAAACCTGAGTGTTTAAAATCTGACGACTTAAAACCATTTGATTGTTGTACACAAAAACTGCATTGGGTGTTGTTACAAATAAACTATGATTAACAGCACGCACATCAGCAGCTGCTTGCGGAAGCTGAAAAAAACCAACAAAAGTATTTGAATTATAACGATGAATATATCCTACGGAATTTATCGCAATAAGCTCTGTATCTAAAGTTTCTACGCTGGACCAGTCTCCTGAATTAACTAAAGTCCATTGATTAAAATCGATCAGATTTGTATTCGTACTATTTGCTTTTCTAATTCCGTTAGAGGTAGCGGCATAAATAAATCCATTAAAATATGCTGTTTGCCTTACACTGGTTTCTGCTCCATTATCACCAATAAAATAGGTGTCTCCAAATTGCAAAGTGGTCAAATTAAACTGCACAATCCCAAAATCGCAAGAAACATACACTAAACCGTTATGCTCCATAAAATGATTGATTTTTTTAAGATTTGCCGGCAATTGTTTGTTGACAATATCAACTACCTTCAAAATACTGCCATCAGTTTCATTAACCACAATCATTAAACCATTTTCATAACCTATAATTGTTTTCTTAAATCCATCACTGTGATATAAAGACGAAATGGTCTGCCCCGAAAGCCCATCAATTGTAGTGATTGTTTTAGTTGTATTTGTCGCTGCGTTTTTAGAAAACAATGCATTTTCTGAAGCTGCAAAAACTGTGGTTGAAGATTGTGAAATATCTCTTATTTCGTTAAACGAAAAATAACCCTGCCACAACAATTTATTTTGTGAGAAAGCAAATTGAAATAACGCTAAAAACAAAATATACAAAAACCCTTTTTTCATTTTTTACTATATTGGGATAGACAAATATACTACAAACGGAAGTATTTGTTTTTTTGTTCTTTAAATAAATAAAAAATGCTCCCAATTTACCTTAACAGACAAATGAGAGCATTTTTAAATTGTAATTTATCTTAAACTACACCCTGAGCAAGCATAGCATCGGCAACTTTTACAAATCCGGCAATGTTAGCTCCTTTTACGTAGTTTACATAACCATCTTCTCCGGCACCGTATTTTTTACATTGGTTATGAATTCCAACCATAATGTCTTTTAATCTTAAATCAACTTCTTCACTCGTCCAGTTTAAACGAATTGAGTTTTGTGTCATTTCTAGTCCTGATGCTGCAACTCCTCCGGCATTTGCCGCTTTTCCGGGAGCAAAAAGCACTTTATTATCTAAAAATAATTTAATTGCATCTAAAGTAGAAGGCATATTTGCTGCTTCGGTAACACATAAAACTCCATTATCAATAAGTTTTTGTGCATCATCTCCATTTAGCTCATTTTGGGTAGCACATGGAATAGCGATATCAACTTTTACCTCCCACGGACTTTTTCCTTTATGAAAAATAGCATTTGGATATTTCTTTAAATACAATTCGGCTCTGTTATCACCAGTCGCTCTCATTTCGACCATATGATCGATTTTTTCTCCCGAGATTCCTTCTTCATCATAAATATATCCATCAGGCCCCGAAATAGTAACTACTTTTCCTCCTAATTCATTTATTTTTAATGCAACTCCCCAAGCTACGTTTCCGAAACCTGAAATTGCCACTCTTTTACCTTTTATATCATGCCCGATAGTACGAAGCATCTGATCTGTAAAATAAACAACTCCATAACCTGTAGCTTCAGGTCTGATCAATGAACCTCCGTAAGCAAGACCTTTTCCGGTTAATACACCAGTAAATTCATTTCTTATTCTTTTGTATTGACCAAACAAATAACCAATTTCTCTTGCACCAACACCAATATCTCCTGCAGGAACATCCAGATCAGGACCAATATGACGACATAACTCCGTCATAAACGATTGACAGAAACGCATAATTTCGCCATCAGATTTTCCTTCAGGATCAAAATCAGAACCTCCTTTTCCACCACCCATTGGCAATGTTGTCAAACTATTCTTAAAAACCTGTTCGAAAGCAAGAAATTTTAAAACTGATAAATTTACAGTATGATGAAATCTGATTCCGCCTTTGTATGGCCCAATCGCTGAATTCATCTGAATTCTGAAACCTCTGTTTACAATTATTTCACCTTTGTCATCTACCCACGGAACTCTAAAAATTATAGATCTTTCCGGTTCAGCAATTCTAAGAAGTAAATTCTTCCCATCGTATTTTTTGCGTTCTGCAATAAATGGAATTACTGTTTCTGCAAATTCCCTAACAGCTTGAAGAAATTCCGGCTCGTTTGGATTTTTTGACTCAACAAGAGCCATAAATTCATTTATTTTTTGTTCCATTTTTAAATAAATTATTCAAATAATAGTTTTAAACTTTAATCAATTAAAATAAGAAAAAACGCCTTAAGAAAACGTTTTCGTAACAACATGCAAAGATAGTTGAAATCAATCATGAATTGTTATTTTTTTTCGTTTTTAGCATAGAATTGTGTATTTTCTAAACAATACCAAAAATAGAATTTTACACTTCCGAATTTACATCAAATCATCATGCTTAAAGTCAGAAAATTAAGTGTTTTGTTATTAATTTTTTAATAGCTCTATTTTATATTTTGTTTAGATTATGTTTTTTATATATTTGCCAAGATTTGTAAGCCCAAAAACATGTTCAAACCTATAGTACTCACGATATTTGCCTTATTAGGCGTTACCACAATATCAACCGCCCAATCCAGCTTAGCACAAGAAATTGGAGTTATCTTCGGTCCTTTATCTTTTCAATCTGATTATGGACAACGAAATAATTTTGATACAAATATCGGAAACACCGGATTTGGACTTGGAATTGTTCACTTTATAAACTTTTCTGCCAACAACAACAGAGAAAATTTTTTTACAGAACACTTTAAAGTTAGGTCTGAACTATCTTTCAACAAAACCAAATTGGAACATTTTGGTAAATGGGTTGAAATAGAAAAACAAAAAGGAGCTGTACAATATCTTGGGGCAATGCATGGTAGTTCTACTCTTGTAAACCTTGGAGCACAATTAGAATTTTCGCCATTTATGAAAATTCATGATTTTGAAAATACAATAGGTAGTTTCAGTCCTTATGTGAGCTTAGGTTTCCAGGTAAGTTATTACTCTGCCAAAGCTGATTCCAGACTTGGCCCATTAGGACTTCCTTCGACAACTTACCCAAAATATTTAACCCCTTCAGACGGACGACCGTATGGTTTTTCAAATGAAAATGGTGTGGTTTTATCAGCAACGGCAGGAGTTGGAGTTCACTACAAATTAACCACAATGAGCGACTTGATGTTCGAAGTTCGTTATCAGGGCTTTAATTCTGACTGGGTCGATGGCTTAAATCCCAATAAAGATCTTTACAAAGAAAACAAGAGAAACGATTCGCAGGTTTGGTTTAATGCCGGATACATATATTACTTAGAATTTTAAGTAAAATAAAATATAAACAAAAACCCCAATTTCTTTCGAGTTGGGGTTTTTATTTTTATGCTAAAGCTTGTTCTAAATCTGCAATTAAATCCTCGGCGTCTTCAATACCTACACTTAATCTCACTAAATCATCTGTAATACCAACTTCTGCCCTTTTATCTGCCGGAATAGAAGCGTGTGTCATTAAAGCCGGATGGTTTGCCAAAGATTCAACACCACCCAGAGATTCTGCCAAAGTAAAAACTTTCAGCTTCTCTAAAAATACAATAGAATCTTCTTTTTTACCAGATTTAAATGTAAAAGAAACCATTCCGCCAAAAGCTTTCATTTGCTTTTTAGCAATTTCATGAAACGGATGACTCTTTAATCCCGGATAATAAACGGTATTAATTTTAGGATGATTACTTAAATATTCAACTATTTTTTCTCCGTTTTCACAATGCCTCTGAACTCTTAACGAAAGCGTTTTGATACCTCTTAAAACCAAAAAACTATCCATTGGACCAAGTGTTGCCCCAGTTGCAAATTGCTGAAAATGCAATTGATCGCCCAATGCCTCATCTTTTACAATTAAAGCACCTGCAATAACATCAGAATGTCCTCCTAAATATTTCGTTGCCGAATGCATTACAATATCAGCGCCTAAATCCAGTGGTTTTTGTAAATATGGTGTTGCAAAAGTATTATCTACTGCAAACAAAATTTTATGCACTTTAGTAATTTTAGCAACTTCTTCAATATCAGCCAATTTCATCAACGGGTTTGTTGGTGTTTCAACCCAGATTAATTTTGTATTTTCATTGATTAATGATTTCAATTTCTCAATATCTGTCATATCAACAAAATGAAATTTGATTCCGGAATCTTTATAAACTCTGGAGAACATTCTATAAGTTCCTCCATATAAATCATCCATTGCAATAATTTCATCTCCTGCTTTAAACGACCTTAAAACACAATCTGTTGCTGCCAATCCAGACGAAAAAGCCAAACCTCGGGTACCATTTTCAATACTTGCCAAAGCATTTTCTAAAGCTGTACGGGTTGGGTTTGATGCTCTGCTGTACTCATAATCTCCCAAAGGTTTTCCCGGACTTGATTGTACAAATGTCGAAGTTTGATAAACCGGAGGCATAACAGCTCCTGTACTTGGATCATGATGCTGACCACCATGTATTACTTTTGTATTGAATTTCATATAATTACAAATTTTAAGTCCTTATTTATGGTACAAATTTACCTTTTAATTTATTCTAATCCTGATACAACTCCTTACCTTTGTATATAATTAACACTTTTTGATATGAAATATTCTGCTTTATTAGTCTTTTTGTTTGTACTACTTAGCAGTTGCAACAAAGAGCTTTCATTTGAAAATGAGACATTTGAAAAAGAATCTACTATACCCTGCAAAAAAGATTGTCCAAAAATCACAATCGAAGTTCCTATTGCAAAAAACATTCCTATAGTTACTGACAGTATCAACAAAAAAGTTTTTTCGGTGATTAAAGAAATCGTTTATTTTGAAGATGATGCTTCGAAAGCAAATGACTATAAAACTTTAGCAGCTTCTTTTATTGCTTCGTATGAAGAAATGCATAAAAAATTTCCAACTGAAACTTTTGGCTGGGAGGGAAAAATAAAAGGAGATGTCGAATTTAAATCAGATCAGATTCTAAACATTAAAATCGATCATTATACTTTTACAGGTGGAGCGCATGGTTACCAAGGCTTTAGTTCTTTACTATTTAATCCAAAAACAGGAAAAAACGTTTCGAACAACAAACTATTTAAAAACACTGAGGAATTTAAGGCTTTCGCCGAAAGGGAATTCAGAAAGAAATACAATATTCCTGAAAAATCAAATATAAACGCAACAGGCTTGATGTTTGAAAACGACAAATTTCAATTGCCGCAAAATATTTTTTATACCAATAAAGGACTGCTTTTATATTACAACTCTTACGAAGCTGCTTCGTATGCAGATGGACCCAAAGAGATTTTATTTCCGTATGATAAAATCAGTAAGTATTTAATCTATCATTGATTTTTCTTTAAGTTAAGTACATTGTAGAAAATCTTTAAAACTTTATCTCATTATTTAGAACCCTCCTGAAAGTCATATTTCATTTTACGCAAAATTCTCAAAGCCTCTTTAAACGATAAATAAACGGCCCCAAATGGTTTTAAAAGCAATTTAGCGTCGATTAATTTCTGCTTTGCATCATCAAAACCATTTAAATAGCAAATCATAAAAGTCGACGGAAGATTTTCCAGATCTTTCAATTCTCGATCTGATAACGGAATCTCTTTTTGTATTTTTTGTAGTAATGCCGTATTCGAATTATAAATATGATAAAGCATTTTTCTATTGAATTCCGGAGGCTGAAAAAGCATCTCCCGATCAATTTTATAATACCCATTATCAAAAAAATGAATTGTTTGTTTTTCTAACGGATAATAACTGGTTTTATCATTTAATCCTAACGGAACATACTCTGTTATGGTAAAACTATCATCATCAAAAACAATCGTAACAACATCCTGAGCCGAATAAAAAAGTTTAATTTGTTCGTTGATCAATTCAATATCTACCCTGGACAGAAAGGTTTTATCCCGTGATTTCTTAGGAACTCCTGCCCAGCAAATCACAAATAATTCTTTAAAAACCCGATATTTGGGAGACATATCTTTATGTCTGAAATTCATAAAATCGATCACACCATCAAGCGTATACTGAATACTGTTTCGGGAACTATTTTCGATCCCGATTACCGTTTCAGTATTTTGGTAATTTTTCTCGATTTCACCTTCAACCGGAACTGAATTACTGCCGCGCCTTATAAAAACACTATTAGCCACTATGGTATGGATTCCTTTTTTGAAATACGAGATTTTACTTTTGGGTTTAATGGTAACCAATCCGATTACTTTATCTTTTGGAAGATTGGGAAACGGCACATTTTCATACTGGATTTTAGGCGGATTTTCCAGAAAAGCATTTACGAGATTCTGGATTCGGCTATCATCAAAAAAATCATCACCAACAATTTCGTTGTCATGATCCTCAACTCCAACAACGATATACGAATTATTGGTTGGATTTGAATTTGATAACGCACAAATGTGTTTTAGAAACTTTCCTTTTCCTTCGCGCGAATGGAGATTTAGTTGCCTTTTTTTATCATAAAAACTGCTCTCATCATTATGAGCAAGTAAATTTTTTATTAAAAGGCGTTTATTGATCATAGTTCAGTTTTTCTGCCACGACCCGAGCGATAGCGAACAGGCGAAGCAATTTCACAAATTTGCACTAATTTTTTAATTCTTAAGCATTTAAAATCTGCATCTCCGCAAATTTTTATATCTTAAAAAAAGCTCCAGCGGAGCACCATGTTTATAGCTAATAATATATTTCAATAAAACAAAACTCCGGCCGAGCGATATTTCCGATCTTTTATACCCGATAAATATCCCACCCCAATGGGACTCTATCAAATTAAATTATAAATGTCTATAAATATGATGTCCTTCTGGGACTTTATTTTATAATTCTTATCATTAAAAAAAACCTAAATATTCTTTTTTACGATCGTTGCCGAGGCCTGCGCCGTTGGATACACAATTAAATCAGCAATATTTACATGGTATTTTCTGGACACTACAAAATGAATAATATCCGCAATATCTTCCGCTTGTAAGGCATCTAGACCTTTGTACACATTAGACGCTCTATCTGCATCGCCTTTAAAACGAACTTCGCTAAATTCGGTTTCAACCATACCCGGATGAATTGCTCCTACTCTAATTCCATAAGGATTTAAGTCCATACGCATTCCGTTATTAATAGCGTCGACCGCATGTTTTGAAGCACAATACACATTCCCATTCGGATAAACTTCTTTACCGGCAATGGATCCAATATTGATAATATGTCCCGCTTTTCTCTCAATCATCTGCGGGATTATCGCTTTAGAAACATACAAAAGTCCTTTCACATTAATATCAATCATAGCATCCCAATCATCAGTATTTCCATTCTGAATTGGATCTAGACCATGTGCATTACCCGCATTATTAATTAAAACGTCAATTTGCGAAAATGCTGTTGGCAATGAATTAATGTTTTCAAAAACGGCATCTTTATCCCGAACATCAAAGGATAAAGAGTGAACTTCTGTAAAAGCCGAAAGTTCTTTTTCCAGTTCATCTAAACGTTCTTTTCGTCTTCCGCAAAGGACAACTTTATAATTATTTTTTGCCAGAATCTGTGCAGTTGCTTTTCCAATTCCGCTTGTAGCACCCGTAATTAAAGCTGTTTTTTTCATTCTTGTTTTTTATTTTTTGCCGGGGATCAAAATGATTTCAACGCTTTTGTAATCTCCTGAAATCATTTTAATCCGGTCTAATCTTTATTTTAGTATTTCTCTAAATACTGAGAACTGTAAACTGATCGCTAAAAATTAAGCTACATCGTCACCCATACTTTCAGTCCAGATGGCAAACCAGTCTTCTTTGTCCATTTCCAGCTCAACGGCTTTCATCAGAGATTGAATTCGGGCAATATTTACTGTTCCGGCAATAGGAATAACTGCAGCTGGATGTTTTAAGATCCAGGCCAGTAAAAGTGTATCAGAACCAAATCCGTATTTTTGAACTAATTCTGCCAATAATTTTTTCAAACGACGTGTTTGTTTGGTATCTTCTCTAAAAACAGTTCCAAGCGGATTCCATGACAATGGTCGAATTCCGTGTGTTTGCATATAATCAAAACTTCCATCTACCATAGACTCATAATTTGTTGCCGAAAATTGTACCTGATTGTAGCTTACTTCTGTTTTCTGACGAATTAATTCGGTTTGTGAGCTAGTAAAATTCGAAAGTCCGAAATCAATAATTTTCCCTTCCGATTTTAATTTTTCTACTGCCTCTGCAATTTCATCAGCCTGCATAAGCGGACTTGGTCTGTGCAGTAAAAAAACATCAACATAATCTGTTTTTAATTTTTTTAAAGATTGTTCTGCAGACCAAATGATATATTCTTTTGAATATTCGTAATGTTTGATTTTGTTTTCAGGGCGTTTTTCAGCAATCATCTGAATCCCGCATTTGGTAATTAATTGTAATTTTTCTCGTGAAATTTTACTGGTGTGAAATGCTTTTCCAAAATCGGCCTCGGTAGTATATGAACCGTAAATATCGGCATGGTCAAAGGTGGTAATTTTGTTTTCGATACAAAGTTGTATGAGGTTTTCCATTTCTTTTGTTGTAAGGTTTTTATCCCATACTCCCCAATTCATAGTGCCCGAAATTATAGGCGATAAAGTTGTTTTACTCATGGTTTTATTGCGTTATTTTTGGTAATAAATATGCTTTTGTAAAGCATAATCATCAAAGTTCTTAAAAATATAAAAATAGAATCACAATTCGTCCTTAAAATTAGAGCTTTGGTCGAAGTTTTAACCATTCTTTAACATCTTACTTCTCAAAAAATATTCAATTTGCACTCTCAAAAGTAAGGCTTAAAAATCAACGTTTCAAAAAGGTTTTAAAAATATTTATATGGAAGAAAATACAACGACTTTAGACATCAGAGCGATAAATGAAAAAATTGAAAGAGAAAGTGCTTTTATAGACCTTCTTACAATGGAAATGAACAAAGTTATTGTGGGCCAGAAACATATGGTCGAGCGTTTATTAATCGGGCTCTTAGGTCAAGGTCATATTTTACTTGAAGGTGTTCCCGGATTAGCCAAAACTTTAGCAATAAATACATTGTCGCAAGCGGTACAAGGCTCATTTAGCCGTATCCAGTTTACTCCGGATTTATTACCTGCCGATGTTATTGGAACGATGATTTACAACATCAAAGCAAACGAATTCTCGATTAAAAAAGGGCCAATCTTTGCTAATTTCGTCCTTGCCGATGAGATTAACCGTGCTCCGGCAAAAGTTCAGTCAGCACTTTTGGAGGCGATGCAGGAAAAACAAGTTACTATTGGCGACACGACTTTCAAACTTGATCGTCCGTTTTTAGTACTTGCAACTCAAAACCCTGTTGAGCAGGAAGGAACTTACCAGCTTCCTGAAGCGCAAGTCGATCGTTTTATGTTAAAAACGGTAATTGATTATCCAAAAATTGACGAAGAGCGTTTTGTAATTCGTCAGAACTTAAAAGGATCTTACGAAAAAGTAAATGCGGTAGTTTCTGTAGAACAAATTTTGCGTGCCCAAGAAGCTGTTCGTGAAGTTTACATGGACGAAAAAATCGAAAAATATATTCTAGACATCATCTTTGCTACTCGTTATCCAGAGAAATACAAACTTGCCGACCTAAAACCTCTTATTAGTTTTGGAGCATCTCCACGTGGAAGTATCAATTTAGCTAATGCAGCAAAATGTTACGCTTTCATCAAACGTCGTGGATATGTAATTCCAGAAGATGTTCGCGCAGTTGTACATGATGTTCTACGTCACAGAGTTGGAATAACGTATGAGGCTGAAGCCGAAAACATTACTTCTGTAGACATTATCAACAAAATCGTAAACGAGATTGAAGTACCTTAAAAATTTGTTTAATGTTTCAGGTTTCAGGTTGTTGCAAAGCGAACCTGAAACCTGAAACTTTTAAACTTTAAACAAATAAAATGGATACAAAAGAGCTTTTAAAAAAAGTACGGAAAATAGAAATCAAAACCAAAAGACTGAGCAATCACATCTTTTCGGGAGAATATCACTCTTCATTTAAAGGACGAGGGATGACTTTTAGTGAAGTACGTCAATACCAATATGGCGACGACATTCGTAACATCGACTGGAATGTAACGGCACGCTACAATGAAGCCCACGTAAAAGTTTTTGAAGAAGAACGCGAATTGACTATGGTTTTAATGGTTGATATTTCGGGTTCTGAAGGTTTTGGTTCAAAAAGTCAGTTTAAAAAAGACATCGTCACCGAAATTGCGGCAACGATGGCTTTTTCGGCTACACAAAATAATGACAAAATTGGTTTAATATTATTTTCTGATAATGTAGAGTTGTATATTCCGCCCAAAAAAGGCCGCTCGCATGTTTTAAGAATCATTCGTGAATTGATCGAATTTGAACCCAAAAGCCAAAAAACAGACATTGGAGCTGCTTTAAAATTTTTATCAGGAACTCAGAAAAAGAAAGCTATTGTTTTTGTAATTTCTGATTTCATGTCTGAAAATTATGAGCAGACTTTAAAGATTGCTTCTAAAAAACACGATATTACCGGCGTGAGAGTTTATGATATTCGTGAAGAAAAAATCCCAAACCTAGGAATGGTAACGATGCTGGATGCCGAAACAGGAAAAATTCAATTGGTCGATACAGGTTCAAAAACGGTGAGAATGAATTACGAAAAGCATTATCACGAAAGGGTAAATTATTTCAAAGATATTTTCAGTAAATCTGGTGCTGGTGTTGTAAATACAAGAGTCGATGAAAACTATGTAACCAAATTATTAGGTTATTTCAAATCAAGATAGTTTTTAGATTGTTAGATTTTACCAATATAAATATCCAAAATAAAATCCGCTTAAATCTGCGTCATCCGCGTGCCATAATTAAGCATTCGTTTTAGACTAAAATCTGAAATCAAAAAATCAAATGAAATTAAAGTTTTACATATTTTTATTTTTACTTTCCTCAGCTATTTTTGCACAGCAAAAACAAGTAGAGACGAGCATTGATACTACAAAAAATAAAATTGGAGCTGAGTTTAAGTTAACACTCAAAACTGTTGTCAGTTCAAAATCTAAAGTAGTTTTTCCTAAACAGAAAAAATTTGGAGCGTTAGAAGTAATTCAATCCTACCCTATTGATACCGTTAAGAAAAATGATACTTACGAATTAATAAAAAAATATGGCCTAACACAATTTGATTCCGGGAGATATGTAATTCCTAGTGTTCAGATTTTAATTGATAAAAAACCTTATTTATCTGATTCTATTCGTGTTGAAGTTGCCAATGTAAAAGTAGACACATTGCAACAAAAAATGTACGACATCAAAGACATTACAGTCGATGAAGGCGGAATTGGCGATTGGTGGAAATATGTTTTAGGAATTATTATCCTTTTAGGAATTGGTGTTTTTGTGTATTGGTTTATTAAAAAACGTCAGCAGAAAAAAATCGAAGAAGAAGTATATAAAACTCCTATTGAAAAAGCAACCAGCTTATTGAATAATCTGGAGCAAAAAGAACTGGTTCAAAAAGGTGAAATCAAAGAATACTATAGTGAACTAACAGATATTGCCCGTAATTATATTGAAGAAGCCATTCATATTCCTGCAATGGAAAGCACAACATCTGAATTGATCCAGGCAATCAAAACTGCTTCAACTAAAAAGAAAATGACATTAACTCCTGAAACTGTTGAGAATCTGGAGCGTGTTTTACGTCAGGCCGATTTAGTGAAATTTGCCAAATCTAAACCACTGGATTTTGAAATCAACGAAGACCGAAACAAAATTCAAAAAGTAATTTTAACACTTGATAATGCAATCCCAACTGAAGTTCCGGCTGAAGAAGAAGATCAATTATTAAATGAAGCGCAGAAACAAAAGCAAATCAAACTTCAATTATTAAAAAAACGCAACAAACGTATTGCTATTGCAGTAGGAACCGTTTTACTTTTATTAGTTGGAACTACTACATTCTTTATCGCTACTAAAGGTTTGAGTTATGTAATAGATAATGTTTTTGGACATCCGTCGAAAGAACTATTAGAAGGTCAATGGGTAAAAAGTGAGTACGGAAATCCTGGAATTTTAATCGAAACGCCAAAGGTTTTAAAACGTATGGACACACAAAAAGCGCTTCCAAAAGAAACTATGGCTTTAATTAAAGAGATGCAGCTTTTTAGCTACGGAAGCATGACCAGTAATTTTTATGTTACGGTTTCGACCAGCATGTTTAAAAATCCTACCGAAATTGATTTAGGAAAAGCTTTAGAAGGTTCCCTAAAAGTTATTGAAGCTCAGGGCGGACAAAATATTATTGTAAAACAAGAAGATTTTCAAACAAACCAAGGTATTCAGGGATTAAAAGGATACGGAACAATGACGGTTTTTAATCCAATTGATAAAACAAGTACAAAAGCATATTACGAACTTTTACTTTTCAAACAAGATCAGGGATTACAACAAATCCTAATTATATATGAAGAAGGCGACAAATATGCAAATGATATCACAACCCGAATTTTAAATTCTGTTGAACTTAGAAAGGCAAGTAACTAATGAATAAAATAACTTTTTTAAATCCAGAATTTTTTTGGCTCTTTCTATTAATTCCAATTGCTATTGCTTGGTTTTTCTGGAAACGCAACCAACAATCGGCTACTTTAAAAATGAGTTCGACTCAGGGTTTTAAAAATAGCGAATCGTTATTAACGAAACTAAAACCTTGTTTATATGTTTTTAGAATTATAGCATTAAGTTCTTTAATTATTGCTTTGGCAAGACCAAGAACCGTAGATATTAGCAATCAGACTAAAACCACTAAAGGAATTGATATTGTAATGGCAATTGATGTTTCTGGAAGTATGCTCGCCAAAGATTTGAAGCCAAACCGCATGGAGGCTTTAAAAAGAGTGGCTTCGGATTTCGTTGAAGAAAGAACTAATGACAGAGTTGGATTAGTTTTATACGCTTCAGAAGCTTATACTAAAACTCCTGTTACAAGTGATAAAGCAATTATCCTTGAAGCGATAAAAAGCATCAAATACGATACGGTTTTACAAGACGGAACCGGAATTGGAATGGGATTGGCAACGGCTGTAAACCGCCTTAAAGACAGTAAAGCAAAAAGCAGAATTATTATTTTAATGACAGACGGTGTAAATAATGCCGGATTTATTGAACCGGAAACTGCTTCTGACATCGCAAAACAATACGGAATAAAAGTTTACACGATTGGAATTGGTACAAACGGAATGGCTGAATCTCCATACGCTTATGCCCCAAACGGAGGATTTTTATATAAAATGCAAAAAGTAGAAATCGACGAACAATTAATGAAAAATATTGCCCGTAAAACCGATGGTACTTATTTTAGAGCAACCAGTAATGATAAGTTAGCCGAAATATACAATTCGATTAATAAACTGGAAACGACCGAAATTCAGGAATTAAAATTCTACGATTACGACGAGAAGTACAGAGCATTTGTTTTACTCGCAGCGTTTTTATTATTATTAGAAGTTGGTTTAAGAAATACAGTTTACAGAAGCTTCATTTAATTTTGGATTAAATAAAATCTAAAATCTAAAATCTAAATTCAGAAATCTAAAATTTAAAATGGAATTAGACGAAAAAAAATATTTATATCTTTTAGTATTACTCCCAATTGTGGTGTGTATTTTTCTTTTCAATATGTATTGGAAAAGAAAAAAGCAACGTGAATTTGGTGATTTAGAAATGGTCAAAAAACTAAGTCCGGAACGCTCTGTTTTTAAACCAGTATTAAAAATATCCGTTATTCTTTTGGCTCTTGCCTGCTTAATCATCGGTTTAGTAAATCCAAAAATTGGAACTAAAATGGAAACCGTAAAACGTGAAGGCATTGACATTGTTTTTGCTGTTGACGTTTCGAAAAGTATGCTTGCCGAAGATGTCGCACCAAGCCGTTTAGAGAAAAGTAAGCAACTGGTTTCACAAATCATCAACAATTTAGGAAGCGACAGAATTGGAATTGTGGCTTATGCAGGAAGTGCATTCCCCGTTTTGCCAATTACATCTGATTACAGTGTTGCCAAAATGTTCCTGCAAAGTATGACGCCAGATATGGTTTCATCACAAGGAACTTCGCTGGATGAGGCAATCAAATTATCTTCGACTTATTTTGATGAAAAAAGCAAAACCAGCAAATTACTGATTTTAATTTCTGATGGAGAAGATCATTCTGAAGGAGCTGCCGCGGCGGCTGAAGAAGCCAACAAAATGGGAATGAAAATCATCACTATTGGTGTAGGAACAGAAAAAGGAGGCACAATTCCGTTAAAAGAAAACGGGATCGTTAAAAGCTTTCAAAAAGATCTAAACGGAGAAACTGTTATTACCAAACTAAACCAGGAGGGACTAAAAACCATTGCAAAAGCAACAAAAGGCGGCTATGTGTATGGAGGAAATACGAAAGATGTTTTAGAATATATTAAAAATGCCTTAAACAACATTCAGAAAACAGAATTTGAAGCTACACAAATGGCCGATTTTCAATCACAGTTTCAATGGTTCATTGGCTTTGCCTTCTTATTATTGTTTGTTGATATTTTCCTTTTAGAAAGAAAAACAAACTGGATAAAAGAGCTGAATTTATTTAACGAAAAGAAATAATAAAAAGTTAGCCACTAATTACATGAATTTACACGAAAAAAGAATTGTTCTGACAGTTCTAATTGGTGAAATTCAAATATAAAAAACAATCTAATTAGTGATAATTGGTGCCATTCGTGGTAAATAAAAAATAAAAAATTAGAATGAAAAATTTACTTCTTTATATTTTACTAACGTTTTCTTTAGCTGTTTCAGCTCAGGAAAAAGACAAGACATTGCCTGATGCCAATGAAGAATATAAGCAGAATAAATTTGTTGATGCTGAGGCAAATTACAGGGTTTCAGAATCAAAATTTCCAAAACGCGCCACGGCTCCTTATAACTTAGGAAATACAATTTATAAGCAAAATCAGATTTCTGAGGCTAAATATGCGTATGCAAAAGCTATAAAAAACGCTAAAACAAGACCTGAAAAACATAAAGCGTTTCACAACCTTGGAAATGTTTTCATGAAAGAAAAAAATTACACTCAGGCAGTTGAATCTTATAAAGAAGCATTACGTAACGATCCTACCGATGAGGAAACGCGTTATAATTATGCTTACGCCAAACAAAAGCTAAAAGAAAATCCTCCTAAAAACGATAAAAACAAAGACAAGAATAAGGATAAAGACAAGGACAAGGATAAAAATAAAGATAAAAACAAAGACCAGGACAAAAATAAAGACAAGGATAAAGATAAAGACAAAAAAGACGACAAAGGCGATAAAGACAAGGACAAAAAAGATGGTAAAAATGATCCTAAGAAAGATGACAAGTCTGACAACAAAGGAGAACCAAAACCACAACCAGGCGGAATCTCTAAAGAACGTGTTCAGAATTTATTAGATGCTGTTAATAACGAAGAAAAGAAAATTCAGGATAAAGTAAATGCCCAGAAAGTAAAAGGCAATCCGAGAAAAACAGAAAAAGACTGGTAAAATAAAGTTGAATCATTTAATGGTTAATTTGTTTATTTGCACAAAAATTAAATATTCAAAAAACGATTAAACAATAAAACATTCAAAAAAACGATTAAACAATTAATGAAAAGATATTTAATTCTATTACTATTCACTTTTCAAGGGCTTATGGCTCAAGTTCAATTTGAAGCCAGAGTAAGCAAAAATACACTTGGAGTAAACGAAAGGCTTCGCATTGATTTTATCATGAATGTCGATGGAGATAATTTCGACCAGCCTTCATTTGATGGTTTTAAAATTGTAGCAGGACCTAGTCAGCAAATCAGTCAGTCCTGGGTAAATGGAAGAAGCTCTTTTCAAAAAATATACTCTTACATTTTACAACCTGATAAAAAAGGAACCTTAACGATTAAACAAGCTGCAATTGATTACAATGGGCAAACCTATAAAACATCGCCTATAAAAATTGTAGTTACCAATGCCGTTGCACAGGAAAGAGATCCTAATGACAGACCTCAGGGGTCGCCAAATGAGATGCTGAATCTTGTCGCCGAAATTTCAAAAACATCACCGTATCTAAACGAGCCTATTACGGTTGTTTATAAATTGTATTTCAACAATATCAATGTAACAGGTTTTAAAGAATTAGCAAAACCTAAATACAATGATTTCTGGAATCAGAATATTGATATCAAACAATTATCTGTTGAACAAGGAAGTTATCAGGGAGAAAGATGTTATTTTGTTGTCTTAAAAAAGACCATTTTATATCCTCAAAAAGCAGGAAGGCTTACTATTGAGCCCCTTTCATTAGATATTGGAGTACAATTGCCAACAAATCGTCGTGATATGTTTGGACAGATGATTATTACCGATGACAACAAAGTAGTTTCGGCAGGAGCAAAAACAATCAATGTAAGACCACTTCCGGAATCCGGTAAACCAGAAGGCTTTGGCGGTGCTGTAGGTAATTTTGATTTTACGGTAACACCTTCTAAAACCACATTGAAAAACGGAGAAAGCCTTGATTTGTTTGTCACCGCTTCAGGAAACGGAAACATGAAATTGTTTACCTTGCCAAAACCTGTTGTTCCAAATGCATTAGAAATGTATGATCCTGTTCATGACGAAAAAGTGACGACTTCACTTTCAGGAATGTCAGGAAAAATTACCGACAAATACACCATTATTCCGCAATACAAAGGAAAATATGCCATAAAACCAATGCAATTTTCTTATTTTGATCTGAATTCAGGTTCTTATAAAACGATCACTTCTAAAGAAATTATGATTGACGTTTTAGATGGCCCAATGCAGGCAGAAGCAAATGCGAGTGCCAATGCAGCTAAAAATGTGATTTCGAAAACAGAACAGTTTAAATATATTAAACCTAAAACAACCTTAGTGGCTATTGCCAGAAACGATTTCTACGGTTCTGATTTATATTATGCTTTACTGTTCATGCCTTTCGTAATTTTACCTATAATTGTTCTTGCTAAGAAACGAAAAGAAGCAATTGATGGCGACGTAACAGGAAATAGAATCAGAATGAACAATAAGCTGGCGAAGAAGTATTTATCACAGGCCAAAAAACAGCTTAACAACAAAGAAGCATTTTATATTGCTTTGGAGAAAGCGATGCACAATTTCCTAAAAGCAAAACTGCATATTGAAACCTCAGAAATGAGCAAAGACAATATTCGCGAATTGCTTTTATCAAGAAATGCTAATCCGGAAACGGTTCAAAGTTTTATTAATTTGACAGAAAACTGTGAGTTTGCCCGTTATGCTCCGGCATCGAGTGCATCAATTCAGCAGGATTATGACAAAGCTGTTGTGATCATTTCAGAATTAGAAAAACAGATTGTTTAGTTTTTTAACCGCAAAATGCACAAAGTTGAAAATATTACAAATCAGGAAAATGAAAAACATATTATATCTCTTTTTATTAATATCTCAGGTTTTCTTTGCTCAAAGCAGCTTTGAAAAAGGAAATGCTTTGTATCAAAAGGGACAATACAAAGAAGCTATTGATACTTACGAAAGCATTATTAAAGAAGACAAACAACAATCTGCAGAATTGTATTTTAATTTAGGCAATAGTTATTATAAACTTAATAAAGTAGCACCTTCTATTTACAATTACGAAAAAGCCCTTGTTTTAAAACCTCACGATCCTGAAACTTTAAACAACTTAAAATTTGCTAAAAAGCTCACGATTGATGAGATTAAAGAAGTTCCCAAAGTAGGTTTTGCCAAACTAATTCAAAACTTTACCGGAATTTTTAATTACAATATGTGGGCAAAAATTTCTGTTGGAATCGCATTCGCTTTTCTATTGACTTTTATTGGATATTATTTCTCTCAGCTTACACTTTCAAAAAGAATCTATTTCATCGGAATGTTTATTCTTTTTGTTGCTTTATTATTAAGTGTTTCGGCTGGAATGTCTGAGAAAAGCCATTTCGACAACGATCGCCCTGCTATTGTTTTTGCCGAATTAAGCGAAGTTCATAGTGAACCACAAAAAGGAGGTTCGGCAATTTTCTTACTGCATGAAGGCGCAAAAGTGTATGTAACCGAAACGGTAGGACAATGGAAAAAAATTGAATTAACAGACGGAACCGAAGGCTGGATTGATGCTAGGACCATTAAAGAGGTAAAATAAAAAATAAAAAAATCCCAAATTCCAGATTAATAACAAATGGAATTTGGGATTTTTATTTTTTACGTTTACTTCTTCTGATCCTAAAAATCAGGCAACTGATATAAATAAAGTTAATTTTACCCAACCTCAAACTTAAATTAATTTATATCATTTGCGGATAAAAAAATCAAAAAGTATAAACTTTCTCAGGCGTTACACAGTAATCTAATTTTATATCCGATTCAAAAACATCTTCAATTTGGTTTTCGGCTTCAAAAAAAGAAAGTCCAATTTTGATGGTTTCCGGTTTACAGCCTGCCAGAAATTTATCGTAAAAACCTTTTCCGTAGCCCACTCTGTTTCCCAAAACATCAAATGCCAAAAGCGGTACAAAAACAACATCGATAGTTTCTGTCGGAACCGGCAAACCAGTTACCGGTTCCGGAATATTATATTCATTTTTTTTTATTTTCGTATTATCTGTCAATAAAAAATGTCTCATTTCTCTGGTTTCAAAATCACTTTTCGAAACTACTATTTCTTTATCTTTTCCGGAAAGCAAGTGCAAAACATATTCTGTATTCACCTCCTTTTGTTCTTCTATAGGAAGAAAAACATGATAATAACTTTTGCCCCAAATAGGCAATTGAATCAGATTGTTGGCGATTGCCAGACTTTTTTCTTCAACAGCATCAGCCGTTAATTCTTTTCGGAGATTTTTATAGCAGAGTCTTAATTCTTTTTTATTCGTCGGCATTATCGGAGTTATTTTTAGACATATGATAAATAGCATCTCCTTCGTACACAATTGGAGAGTGATTGGCATTGATGACAAAGCCATCATGTGGCGCTTTTACTTTTTGTTCAAATTTACCAAACGGATCTGTAATGATAGCCAAAATTGAGCCTTTGGTCACAAATTTACCAATCAAATTATAATCATGTAAAAGTCCTGAACATTTAGCACGCAGCCAAACTGAGTTTTTAATATAAATTGATGGCTCCAGAGCATATTCGACGACTTGTTTGTGATCCAGCATACCCAAATAATGCAGCAGACGCTTTACTCCCATTATGCCTTCATTGGCAATTACATTATTAATATCCAATGATTTTCCACCTTCAAAAAGCAGCATTTTTATATTGGCTTTCTCACAGGTATTCCTAAAAGATCCGTTTATATTTTTAGAATATAAAGTAAATGGTGCATTAAAAATATCTGCCAAAACTTTCAGTTCAGGATTATTTTCTGTGATTCTGATTTGTGGTGCATTAAATCTGCTCGCGCCTCCGGCATGAAAATCGACGGCATAATCTATAATGGGCAAAACCTCTGCTACGATATGATAGGCAAAACGACTTGCCAAAGAACCTTTTTTACTTCCGGGAAAAACACGATTTAAATCTCTTCCGTCAGGAAACTCACGCGATTTATTCACAAAACCGTACATATTAATAATCGGAATACAAATAATAGTTCCTTTTGCCGGACGATTGATTTTTTTACTGATAATCTGACGAACGATTTCAACACCGTTAATTTCATCACCATGAATTCCGGCTGAGAATAAAACTACCGGACCTTCGATTTTTGAGCGACGTACAATAACCGGAATATTAAGTTTTGTGGTCGTATGCAATCTTGCTATTTCAACGTTTACTGTTTTGTTTTCTCCCGGCAAAATCGATTCGCCAAAAATAACCAAGGGTTTACTATTTTTCATGTAGAATTATAAAATCTAAATATAGAAATTATTCTTTTGATTTCGTAAATTTGAAACTAAATCAGTGTTAAGCTTTTTTCGGGAATAAGAATAGTTTCTAAAAATGCTTTTCAGCTATCTTCACAAATAAAACAGAATGCAAAAACCGTCCTTAGATCTTCAAATCCTAACCTTACCGGACAATCCCGGTGTGTATCAGTATTATGATAAAGACGGGAAGATCTTATATGTGGGAAAAGCCAAAAATTTAAAAAAAAGGGTTTCTTCTTACTTCAACAAAATTCATGATACCGCCAAGACAAATGTATTGGTAAAAAAAATTGTAACCATAAAACACATCGTAGTTCCTACCGAAACCGATGCGCTTTTGTTAGAAAACAATTTAATCAAAACCCTGCAGCCCCGTTACAATGTATTGCTTCGTGACGACAAAAGTTATCCGTGGCTTTGTATTAAAAAAGAACCTTTTTCGAGAATATTTTCAACCCGAAGAATGGTCAAAGACGGTTCTGAATATTTTGGACCATACACCAATTTTAAAACAGTACATACCATTCTGGAACTCATCAAAGAATTGTATCCGTTACGAACCTGCAATTATGATCTGAGCCAATCAAATATCGATTCAGGCAAATTCAAAGTTTGCTTAGAATATCATATTGGCAATTGCAAAGGTCCTTGCGAAGGTTTAGAATCTCTGGAAGATTACCAAAGACAGATTGATGCGATCCGGGAAATTCTAAAAGGGAATTTTAAAGAAAGCATGAAAGACTTTAAACGCCTCATGAATCAATATGCACAGGATTTACGTTTTGAAGAAGCCCAAAAAATAAAAGAAAAAATAGACATTCTGGAAAATTACCAATCGCGATCTACGATTGTAAACCCGAAAATCACCAATATTGATGTTTTCTCGATTGTGTCTGATGAAAGTGCGGCGTATGTAAACTTTCTTCAAATTTCGCACGGATCGATTATTCGTTCGCATACTTTAGAAATGAAGAAAAAACTGGACGAAACCGATGAAGAATTATTAGAATTAGCTATTATAGAATTGCGTGAACGCTTTCAGTTGCTTTCAAAAGAAATCATTGTTCCTTTTGAAATTGATCTGGGCGAAAACATCAAAACAACCGTTCCGCAGCTTGGAGACAAAAAACAAATCCTGGATTTATCGATTCGAAATGCTAAGTTTTACCGAATCGAACAATTAAAACAATTACAAATTGTAGATCCAGACAGACATACCAATCGTATCATGGCGCAAATGCAAAAAGATTTGCGATTGCCAACAGAACCAAGACACATCGAATGTTTTGATAACTCAAATATTCAGGGAACAAATCCCGTTGCGGCCTGCGTTGTTTTTAAAGACGGAAAACCAAGCAAAAAAGATTATCGCCATTTTAATGTAAAAACCGTCGAAGGCCCTGACGATTTTGCATCGATGACCGAAATTGTGTACCGTCGTTACAAAAGATTATTAGACGAAAATCAGCCTTTACCACAATTAATTATTATTGATGGTGGAAAAGGACAATTATCAGCCGCATTAAAAAGCATAGACGAATTAGGTTTACGCGGCAAAATAGCCATTATTGGAATCGCAAAACGCCTCGAAGAATTATTTTATCCCGGAGATTCAATTCCGTTATACCTCGATAAAAAATCCGAAACCTTAAAAGTAATTCAGCAATTGCGAAATGAAGCACACCGGTTCGGGATCACTTTTCATCGTGACAAACGCAGTAAAGCTGCACTTAATTCTTCGGTTGAAAGCATTCCGGGAATAGGCGAAAAAACGATGTTAACGTTAATACAACATTTCAAAAGTGTTAAAAGATTAAAATTGGCTACTGAAAAAGAAATATCTGATGTCGTAGGAGTATCAAAAGCCAAAAAAATTGTCGACTTTTACAAAACCAATTAGCTATTTTTATGCGCCTGAAACAGCTGTCCATTTCAAATACTCGGTCAAAAGGATTTTTTTCCAATCCCAAAAAAGGAGCTTCTTGGGTCGCTCTTTTTTGGCAGGAAAAAATAACCTTTTGTCTTTCGCAGTTTTCCATTTCCATCTGGGGCGTAGCATCAGTACTTTTTACACTATTGGTTCTTTTTCCTGAAAAATCATTTTCACAGGAAAAAAAAGGAGACAGCATCAAAAGACCTAAAATTGGTTTGGTATTAAGCGGCGGCGGTGCAAAAGGATTTGCACATATTGGCGTTTTAAAAGTTCTGGAAGAAGCAGGAATCAAAATCGATTATATTGGCGGAACCAGTATGGGATCTGTCATTGGCGGGCTTTATGCTTCGGGTTACAATGCTTCGCAAATCGATTCGATTTTCAAAAAAACCAATTTCGACGAACTCATAAACGATTATATTCCGCGTTCCTCAAAAAACTTTTATGGTAAAAAAAATGACGAATTGTACGCCATTGTTTTACCTTTCAGTAATTTTAGAATTGGCATTCCGGAAGCACTTTCAAAAGGAATGTACAATTACAACTTACTGAGCAGTTTAACGAGAAACGTGCGTCATGTTAGGGATTTCAATAAACTTCCAACTCCGTTTTTATGCATCGGAACCAATATTGAAACCGGCGAAGAAGTCTTACTTAACAAAGGAAATCTTGTTCAGGCCATGATGGCAAGTGCGGCATTCCCTTCCTTATTTACTCCTGTAGAAATCGACGGAAATTTATTGGTCGACGGCGGCGTGGTAAACAACTACCCCATAAAAGAAGTTCGTAATATGGGAGCAGATATTATTATTGGAGTTGACGTTCAGGATGATTTAATGAAGCGTAAAAACCTTAAAAACGCTACCAGAATTTTGGTTCAGATTACCAATCTGCAATCTATCGATAAAATGAAAAGCAAAATAAAAGATACGGATGTTTACATCAAACCGGATATTCGTGATTATGGAGTTGTTTCATTCGACAAAGGCGAGCAAATCATCAGAAAAGGCGAAGAAGCTGCATTTGCCGTCTACGAAAAAATCAAATCACTCGTTAACGAAGATAATTTTTATAAAAAACCAAAATTAAAAATCACAACTGACACGATAGAAATTAAGAAAATAAACAGCGATCAGTTAGACAATTACACCAAAGAATATATTCGCGGAAAACTTCGTTTTAAACCCGGAAGTAACATAACTTATGATGATCTCAAAACAGGAATCAACAACCTGAATGCTACACAAAACTTTAGCACCATATCATATTGTCTGCAACCAGACGGAAAACAGGATGATCTTGATTTGGTTCTAAAAGAAAACCCAACACAAACCTACTTGAAGCTAGGATTACATTACGACGGACTTTATAAAAGTGCTGTTCTTTTAAATCTTACCCATAAAAAAACCTTTCTAAAAAATGATGTCACATCTGTAGACATTATTTTGGGTGACAATTTCAGATACGATTTAAACTATTATGTCGAAAATGGTTTCAACATCAGTTTCGGCTTTCGATCCAAATTAACTCAATTTAACCGAAACATTACTACTAGTATCAGCAATTTTAAAAATCCAAATATAAATTTCATAAATGTTGATTTTCTGGATTTGACTCACCAGGCTTATTTTCAAACCATTTTTGTACAGAAGTTTTTAATGGGGGGAGGCCTTGAATACAAATATTTAAAAATAAACTCGCCAACACTTAATAATAGCCAGGATATTATTGATAAAAGCAACTACTTTAGTGTTTTTGGTTATTTAAAATACGATTCGTTCGACAATAAAAGTTTTCCGCATTCGGGATTGTATTTTTCGAGCGATCTGCAAACTTTTTTAGCATCATCAGATTATACCAATAACTTCAAACCTTTCTCTATTGCAAAAGCCGAAATTGCCTTTGCTAAAAGCATATTCAAAAAAGCGACCATTAAAATTGGAGCAGATGCCGGATTTAATATTGGCAGTAAAAGCGTTCCTTTTTTTGATTTCATACTGGGTGGTTATGGCTACAACAAAATCAATAATTCCAATTATTTTTATGGCTATGACTTCTTAAGTATTTCAGGAAAAAGCTACATAAAGAGTGACATTACAATTGATTATGAAATTTTTAAAAAAAATCACGTTAATTTTTCGGCCAATTATGCCAATTTAGGTGATGATATTTTCTCTTCTGTTAGCTGGATCTCGATGCCTAAATATACAGGCTATGCAGTTGGTTACGGATTGGAAACTATTATTGGTCCAATTGAGATAAAACATTCATGGTCTTCGGAAATGTCAAAAAGTTTTACGTGGTTTAGTATAGGTTTTATATTTTAAGATATATTTTTACAAAAAATTTATGTTATAAATAATATAATATGTAATTTTGATCAATAAATATTACGACATTTGTTATAATGAAAACAGAATGGACAGGTTTATTAGAGTATCTTCAATTCCTCATCAAGAGAAATCCTGAGTGAAGCTATCGAATTGAGATAATTAGTCAATACACAAATTGAGCTGATTATCTGTTCAAACAATTCAAATTTTTCGAATTATCTAATTTACAAATTATCTAATAGAAAAGCCATGCCATTATATCATAAACTTGGAGATTTTCCACAAAAAAGACACACCCAATTCGAAAAACCAAACGGAGGTTTTTATTACGAACAATTGTTTGGAACCGAAGGTTTTCACGGACATTCGTCATTATCGTACCATGTTCACAGACCAACACAGGTTAAAGAAATTTTAAAATCTTATTCGGTTGAACCCAAAATTGCAATCGGGAAAAATATAAAATCATTACTTTTTAAAGGTTTTGAACTGAAACCGGAAAATGATTTTCTCGACAGCCGCAAAGCCATGTTAGTCAATAAAGACTGTATTATTGGTTTAGCAGCTCCAAAACAATCACTGCGAAATTATTTTTACAAAAATGCCGATGCCGATGAGATGCTTTTCATACATAAAGGAAAAGGCAAACTAAGAACCATGTTAGGAAATATTCCTTTTGAATATGGCGATTATTTAATTATTCCGCGTGGCATCATTTACCAAATAGAATTTGAAACTGAGGAAAATCGTCTTTTCTATGTCGAGTCTTATTCTCCTTTTTATACTCCAAAACGTTATAAAAATCAATCGGGTCAACATTTAGAGCATTCGCCGTTTTGCGAACGCGATTTTATTTTGCCAAACGAATTGGAAACACATGACGAAAAAGGTGATTTTTTAATTAAAATCAAAAAAGAAGGAATGATTCACGAAATTGTTTATGCCACACATCCTTTTGACGTTGTGGGTTGGGACGGTTACAATTTTCCATACGGATTTTCAATTCATAATTTCGAGCCTATAACGGGACGTGTTCACCAACCGCCTCCTGTACATCAAACTTTCGAAACAGCTACTTTTGTCGTTTGTTCTTTCTGCCCAAGACTTTACGATTATCACCCAAAAGCAATTCCGGCGCCATACAATCACAGCAATATAGATTCTGACGAAGTACTATATTATGTTGATGGTGACTTTATGAGTCGTAACAATATTGAACAGGGACACATCACTTTACACCCAAAAGGAATTCCGCACGGTCCAGCACCAGGCGCAATGGAACGCAGCATTGGTCATAAAGAAACTCATGAATTAGCCGTTATGGTTGATACTTTCCGTCCACTTATGGTTACGGAAGAAGCCATGGGTCTTGATGATGGACAATACTATAAGTCTTGGACGGAGTAACTAACCGAATTTAACCGCAAAGCCCGCAAAGGATTTTACGCAAAGTTCACAAAGGTTTTCCGGTGAAATTTTATCAAAACAAGTTCGCAAAGCTTTGTGTCCTTTGTGTTTTTTTTTCAAAATCTTATTGATAAAAAAACTTTGTGCACTTTGCGGTAAAAAACAAATCTTAAAAACAACACTTCGGTTTTTCCAAATAAACGGTTAACCGATTAAACAAATAAACATTATGTCAAAAGAAGTAAAATCAGTAGAATACGGATTAGAAAAAATATTTGAAGGAGCACAGGATTTCCTTCCGTTATTAGGAACAGATTATGTAGAATTCTACGTAGGAAACGCAAAACAATCTGCACATTATTATAAAACAGCTTTCGGATATCAATCATTGGCTTACGCCGGATTAGAAACAGGAGTAAGAGACAAAGCCTCTTATGTTTTAAAACAAGACAAAATCAGAATTGTTTTAACAACGCCTTTAACAGCAGATTCTCCGATTAACGATCATCTTAAAAAACATGGAGATGGTGTAAAAGTAGCAGCACTTTGGGTTGAAGATGCCAGAAGTGCTTATGAAGAAACCATGAAGCGCGGTGCTCGTTCGTTCATGGAACCAACTGTAGAATCAGATGAATTTGGAGAAGTAGTTCGCTCAGGAATTTATACTTACGGAGAAACAGTTCACATTTTTGTAGAAAGAAAAAACTACAATGGCATTTTCTTACCAGGATACAAAGAATGGAAATCTGACTATAATCCAGAACCAACAGGATTGAAGTATATTGATCACATGGTTGGGAATGTGGGTTGGAATGAAATGAATACCTGGGTAAAATTTTACGAAGACGTTATGGGATTCGTGAATTTCCTTTCTTTTGATGACAAACAAATTACTACAGAATATTCTGCTTTGATGAGTAAAGTAATGTCTAACGGAAACGGTAGAATTAAATTCCCAATCAACGAACCAGCCGAAGGAAAGAAAAAATCTCAAATTGAAGAGTATTTAGATTTTTATGGAGGACCTGGAATTCAGCATATCGCTATTGCTACAGATGATATTATAAAAACAGTATCGCAGCTAAGAGCACGCGGTGTCGAATTTTTATCAGCTCCTCCACATACATATTATGAAGCAATTCCCGAAAGATTGGGAGTTCATATGGAGATGATGAAAGAAGACATTAACGAAATTGAAAAACTTGCCATTATGGTCGATGCCGATGAAGATGGTTACTTATTACAAATATTTACCAAACCTGTTCAGGACAGACCAACACTTTTCTTCGAAATTATTCAAAGAATGGGTGCAAAAGGGTTCGGAGCAGGTAACTTTAAAGCCCTTTTTGAGTCAATTGAAAGAGAGCAGGAATTGAGAGGAACATTGTAAAATCGCATTTTTTTTACATTATGCAGAAAAATTCTCTGTAAAATGATGGTTTTTATGCAAATGTTATGTTAAACTTACTTTTTGCTATTTATTTTTTGAACTTTCTATCTATCTTTGCACTCGCAAATCAAGAAGGGGTGGTTTCCTTCTGAATTGATATAAATTTCATAATTTATAGTTTTTTGGTTAGTTAATAGCATAAAAACTCAGTCATTCCTTGACTGAGTTTTTTTGTTTTGGTACATTTGGAATAGAATTTGCATTTATTTAACTTTATAATGAAATGTAAAAATTGTACTATGAAAAAGTTAGTCCTACTCATATTAATTCTCACGACACTTAGTTTCGATACTCAAAGAGAAGATGCTTTCGATACGGGAGAATACTTCAAATTTAGAATTCATTACGGAATTATAAATGCAGGTTACGCCACACTCGAAGTAAGCGACGCCACAATAAACAACAAAAAAGTATTTCACGCCGTGGGTAAAGGTTACACAACCGGAATGTCAAAGTTCTTCTTTAAGGTAGAAGACTTATACGAAAGTTATTTCGATAAACAAACCGGAAACCCTTATCGTTTCGTTAGAAAAATTGACGAAGGCGGCTACACAAAAAATCAGGAAGGTTTTTTTAATCAAAATGAAAACAGAGTTTTGGTAAAAGACTATAAGCGAAAGACCGAAAAAACAATTGTAGTTACAGATGAAGTGCAGGATATTGTATCTTCTTTTTATTATTTAAGAAATCATCCCAATATAGACAAACTAAAACCGGGCGAAGCCATAACAATTGACATGTTTTTTGATGACGAAATCACAAAATTTAAGTTAAAGTATGTAGGGCGTCAGGATATTACAACTAAATTTGGAACCGTTTCTACAATGATCTTTAAGCCACTTGTACAAACCGGAAGAGTTTTTAAAGAAAAAGAAAGCTTAACACTCTGGATAACAGACGACAACAACAAAGTTCCAATTAGAATAAAAGCAGATTTAGCCGTTGGATCACTTAAAGCAGATCTTGACGAATACAAAGGATTAAAAAATCCATTTAAAGTAAAAAAATAATGAATCTTACTGATAATTCAGAATCAATTTTAAAAGAAATTGACCTTAAATTCCAATCTATAAATCAAAAAACTGATGTTCAGTTAGAAGGTTTACTTTGGGCAAAACCAATTACATATTGGGATTATATTCAAACTGACGCTCTTTTAAATTTACAAATACAACGTACAACATTACCTGACGAAATGGTTTTTATCATGTATCATCAGGTAAATGAATTAATTTTTAAAATGATTTTGTGGGAAATTGATCAGATTGCTGACACGCAAGACATTCAGGTTGATTTTTTCAGCGAACGATTATCCAGAATTACACGTTATTTCGACATGCTTACCAATTCGTTCAGCATTATGGAAAACGGAATGGAAGTCGATCAATACATGAAATTCAGAAATACCTTAACTCCTGCAAGTGGATTTCAGAGTGCACAATACAGATTGATTGAATTTGCTTCGACAGATGTAATCAACCTAACCGATCGCAGATACAAAGCAAACTTTGACGAAAACACAGATTTAGAAACCAGTTTCGAACATTTATACTGGCAAGCCGCCGGAAAAGATTATCACACAGGTGAGAAATCATATTTACTTCAAGAATTCGAGAACAAATATAAAGATCAGTTTTTAAGACAAATCTCTACTTTTAAAACTAAAAATATCTGGCAAAAATTTACCCAACTACCAGAAAAAGATCAACAAAATGATGCGTTAATTCAGGCAATGCGTCATTACGACAAAACAGTAAATATTACCTGGGTAATGCAGCATCTTAACACTGCAAGAAAATATATTTTGGAAAGCGGAAAAGGAAATGGAGAGGCGACTGGCGGAAGCGACTGGCAAAAATATATGCATCCAAAATACCAAAGACGCATCTTTTTTCCTAAATTGTGGACCGAAGAAGAATTGTCCAATTGGGGAAATGAAGCAACCGCTTAATTTCTTAGAAAAATTTAAAAGTTTGAAAAAAGCATTCGTACTTGTAATACTTTTATTTTCAGCATTTTCATGCAATAAAACTGAGGTAAAAGTAGAAAACAAAATTAGCAAGCCTAAAACCAAAAAAGTAGAATTTGGTTTTAATTATGCTGACTTTAATGTCGTAAATGATACTATAAAAAAAGGAGATTCTTTTGGTTCTATTATTCAGGGACAAAATATTGGTGACAAAAAAATCTATGATATTGTAGAACAAATAAAAGATTCTTTTGATGTTCGTACAATTCGATACAACAAACCCTACACTATACTCCGTTCAAAAAATAAAACAAACAAATTACAGATTTTTATTTATCAGCCCAATCCGCTTACCTATTATATAGTCGATTTTAGGGACAGCATTTCAAAAGCATATAAAAAAGTAAAACCGGTTACACTGAAACGGAAAATTATTGGAGGCGTTTTAAAAAGTTCATTATCTGAAACTTTAGGAAACGAAAGTGTAGAAACAGCACTTGCCAACAGAATTACAAAAGTATTTTCATGGTCAATCGACTTTTTTAAACTTAAAAAAGGAGATCGATACGGATTAATTTTTACCGAACGTTTTATCAACGGCAAAACCTACGATGGTGTTGAAGATCTGGAAGCTGCATTTTTTGAATATAAAGGAAAAATCGTTTACGCCTTTCCATTTGAAAAAGACACAACTTCCGGCAAAATAGAATATTATGACAATGAGGGAAAAACACTTAAAAACTTTTTCCTGAAAACACCAATTAAGTTTAGCCGAATCACATCACGATTTACAGCAAACAGATTTCACCCGGTGCAACATACCTGGAAAGCACACAAAGGAACGGATTATGCAGCTCCAACCGGAACTCCAATTTCTACCACAGCATCTGGAATTGTAGAAGCTACGGGATATACTGCAGGAAACGGAAACTTTGTAAAAGTAAAACACAACGGCACCTACTCTACTCAATACTTACACATGTCACGAATTTTAGTTCGCCGCGGACAACGTGTTACGCAAGGACAAACGATTGGTTTAGTAGGAAGCACAGGATTGGCAACCGGACCTCATGTTTGTTATCGTTTCTGGAAAAATGGCGTTCAGGTAGATGCACTTAGACTTAACTTACCAACCGGAGAATCTTTGACAGGATCTGACAGAAGCCGTTTCATGAAACAAATCGAGCCTTTAAAAAGAGAACTGGACAGTATCGGGAATCTGTAAAACTCCTTTGTATTTTTAAAATAGAAGTAACATGAAAAACACACGCATTAAAGACATTCTTGATGAAACTTTTTCAGAGTTAAAACTATATTACAGAGACACCAATCTTTCTGATGACTTAATTTTAAATTATAAAATTGGCCAAATAATTAAAGAAAGAGGCTTTACTGATATGACTTACATTAGTAGCGGTCTTTCGGGAAACTTGAGATATCTAATTGCAAGTTCTGATGCACGGGATTTATCTAAATTCAATCCTGATTCTTTAAAAAACGGACACGCTCTCTTAGACGATAATTCTTTTTTTAAAGTTTTAGATATTCAGAAGATCAAAAACAAGACACAGATTTTTCTTCTAAACATACCCGGAAATTCACTTGCGCTTTTTAAAAATTCAACCTCAAATCTTGAAGAAGAAATCACAGAAAAAGCGAGAAAAAAATTTATTGATAAAATCGATTTGGCTTTAATTCCGGAATTACAAACGGAAAACTGGAAAGAAAGAACCAGACTTCCACTTGGAATGAATGAAAATGGAGAATTATTTTTTGACGATTCAGCTATAAAAACCGAAGAGCAAAAAAGAATTGAAATCAATAAAGCTAAAAAGAAAATTGAAATCAATAAAAAGCCCTGGTGGAAGATTTGGTGATAAAACCTTCTTTAATAACAACAAATTGAAATTATTAACATAAAACGTTTTCGTAACTAATTGTTATATAATTGTGAAGCTTAAAGCTATTAAAAGTTATTTCAGTATTTTTGTGTTTCTAAAAAAACGAATCTTCAATAAAAATACAAATGGCTTTAAACACAACAAACCCAACCGGGACTGAAGCGTGGAAAAATCTGCAAAATCACTATAACGCAATTCACGAAACTACAATACAGGAATTATTTCAACAAGACAATGCACGTGCTGAAAAATTCAACTTACAATGGAATGATTTTTTAGTTGACTATTCTAAAAACAATATCAGTCAGGAAACCATTTCGCTTTTATTAGAATTGGCAAACTCAATTGGACTTAAGGATGCAATTGCTCAATATTTTGGAGGAGACATTATCAACCAAACAGAAAACAGGGCAGTTTTACACACTGCTTTACGCGCTCCTGAATCGGCAGTGATTAAAGTTGATGGCGAAAATGTAATTCCTGAAGTTTATGAAGTAAAAAACAAAATCAAAAACTTTACGAACCAAGTTATTTCAGGAGAAAGAAAAGGTTTTACCGGAAAAGCTTTTACTGATATTGTAAATATTGGTATTGGAGGTTCTGACCTTGGTCCTGTCATGGCAGTTGAAGCTTTACAATTTTATAAAAATCATTTAAATCTGCATTTTGTATCGAATGTTGATGGTGACCATGTAAACGAAATAATCAAAAAATTAAATCCTGAAACAACATTATTTTTAATTGTTTCTAAAACCTTTACCACTCAGGAAACTTTATCAAATTCTGAAACTATTAAAGAATGGTTCCTAAAATCAGCTTCTCAGGAGGATATTGCAAAACACTTTGTGGCAGTTTCAACAAACATTCAAAAAGTAACAGAATTTGGAATTAATCCGGACAACATTTTCCCGATGTGGGATTGGGTTGGAGGAAGATTTTCTCTATGGAGTGCTGTTGGTTTAAGTATTGCATTAGCAATTGGCTTTGACAACTACAATCAGTTATTAGTTGGGGCAAATGAAATGGATGAGCATTTTAAATCTACAGAATTCGATGAAAATATTCCGGTAATCCTTGCTCTACTAAGCGTTTGGTACAATAATTTCTTTGGCGCCGAAAGTGAAGCTTTGATTCCATACACACAATATTTATCAAAATTAGCTCCTTATTTACAACAGGCAACAATGGAAAGTAACGGAAAAAGTGTTGGTCGTGACGGAAAACCAGTTAACTATCAAACCGGAACTATTATTTGGGGAGAACCGGGAACAAATTCTCAACATGCTTTTTTTCAGTTAATTCACCAGGGAACAAAATTAATTCCAACTGATTTTATTGGATTTGTAAAACCACTATATGGTAACGAAGACCACCATGATAAGTTAATGTCTAACTTTTTTGCTCAGACAGAAGCTTTATTAAACGGAAAAACGGCATCTCAGGTTCAGGCTGAATTTGACAAACAAGGATTACTTGCAGAAAAAGCAGCTTACTTATTACCTTTTAAAGTTTTTACAGGAAACAAACCAACTAATACCATTTTAATCCAAAAACTGACTCCAAAAAGTTTAGGATCTTTAATAGCTTTATACGAACATAAAATTTTTGTTCAGGGTGTTATCTGGAATATTTTTAGTTTTGACCAATGGGGTGTAGAACTTGGAAAACAATTAGCAAATTCTATTTTAGATGAAATTAACACCAAAACTGTAAAAAATCACGACAGCTCGACTTCATTTTTGTTGCATCACTTTTTGAAAAACAAATAAAACTATAGTTTTAAATAAAATATAACTAACTGAAACGCCTTAATTTAATAAAAATTAAGGCGTTTTTTCGTATAAAAGAACCATAAAAACACCTTAAATCACTGATTATTGCAAGTTTAGCATTACAGGACAGTTCAAATATTTACGATTTTAACAAAATTCATCCCTAATAATTCAAGAAAAAATCATTTTATCTAATGAAAAAAGAAAAAATCATTTTAATGCGCAATGGATTATACAAAACTTATTTTTCTTAACATTTTGATAACATTATCTGATTTAATTGTTATAATTTTGCCAAAAACAATAAACTAATAACAAATGAAGACAATGAAAAATTGGTTACTTACTGGACTATTGTTCATGATAGTTTCAACCGCATTTTCTCAAGGAAAAATTACAGGTATGATCACCGACGGTAGTGGTTCATTACCAGGAGCAAACGTAGCCATTAAAGGTTCTACAGTTGCTACTTCTACAGATTTTGACGGTAAATTTACTCTTAATGCAACGACAAGTACAGGAGAAATCGTTATTTCTTTTTTAGGTTACGAAAATTTAACTTTAAGATTTTCAGTATCAAACGGTGGAACTACTAATTTAGGAACAATTGTTTTGACTTCTAATTCTAATGAATTGAGCGAAATTGTTGTAAAAAGCAGCATCGTTGACATCGCAAAGGATAGAAAAACTCCTGTAGCAGTATCGACAATTAAAGCTGCAGAAATTCAGGAAAAATTAGGAACTCAGGAATTTCCGGAGATCTTAAGAAACACTCCATCTGTTTATGTAACTAAATCTGGTGGTGGTTTTGGAGATTCAAGAATTAATATTCGTGGTTTCACCCAAAACAACATTGCGGTTATGATTAACGGTATGCCGGTAAACGATATGGAAAACGGTTCTGTATACTGGAGTAACTGGGCTGGTTTATCAGATGTAACTTCTGCAATGCAGGTTCAAAGAGGTTTAGGAGCTTCTAAACTTGCTACTCCTTCTGTTGGTGGAACAATCAACATTGTGACTAAAGCTTCTGACAGAAAAGAAGGCGGATCTTTCTCTTCTGGTTTCGGAAATGGAAGAAACTTCAAAATTCAGGGTTCATACAACACTGGAAAATTAGAAAACGGTCTTTCTGCTTCTATTTTGTTATCTCAAACAATGGGGGATGGTTATATCAACGGAACTCAATTTGAAGGTTCTAACTATTATGTTGCTTTAGGATATGGCAGCAAAAGTGGTAAACACGATTTCCAACTTACTGTAACAGGTGCACCACAATGGCACAACCAAAGATCTACAGCATCTACAATTGCAACTTACCAACAATATGGCACTAAAGAAGATCCAAACATCAGATACAATGCAGATGCAGGATATTTAAACGGTGAAGCATACAATATTAGAAAAAACTACTACCACAAACCGGTTGCTTCTTTCAACTGGGATTATAAAATCAACGAAACTACAAAACTTTCTTCTGTTCTTTATGCTTCTATGGGTCGTGGTGCAGGTGCAAGCGCAACTGGTGGAATTAGAGGAAAAGGATACAATGACGTTTTAGCTTTTAGAACTGCTGACGGTTTAGTAGATTACGATAAAATCGTAGCATACAACTCAGGAACACCTGTTACAATTGCAGGTTTAACAGGACTACAACAAAGACAACAAATTGGTGGTGTTTATCAAAACAGTGCTTATTTTAGTGGATCAAATGCTGATTATAATGCTGCTACATCTACAGCTACTTCTGGTATTTCTCAAACTTCATCTATCAACTCTCATGACTGGTTTGGTGCAGTAATCAATTTGAACAAAAAATTATCTAACACGTTAACTCTTGATTTTGGATTTGACGGAAGAACTTACAAAGGCTACCATTATACAGTGGTTAATGATTTATTAGGTGGTGGTGAATATTTTGACAATAACATTGCTGATTTAAAACCAAATGGCAGACGCCTTACTACTACTTACTCTACAGATGTTCAATGGAACGTTTTCCAAAACAAAGACTACGATAAAATTGCTTTCAACAGTACTGGTAATGTAAAATGGTATGGTTTATTTACTCAATTAGAGTACTCTAAAGATAACTTAACTGCTTTTGTACAAGGAGCTGTATCTCAACAAGGATACAAAAGAGAAGATAATTTTGTTTACAAATCAACTGATCCATTAGCTTCTACTCCATACAAAAACTTAACAGGTGGAAACGTAAAAGGTGGAGCAAACTACAACATTAGCGAAAAAAGCAATGTATATGTAAATGCTGGATATTATTCTAAACAACCATTCTTTAACTCCATTTATCCAAACAACAGATCTACTGTAAACCCTAACCTTACTAACGAGAAAATCATAGGATTTGAAGCTGGTTACGGATTCCGTTCAAGATTTTTCAACGCTACTGTAAACGTTTACAATACAAACTGGAATGACAGATACTTAAAAGGTAATGCGCTTCCAACTACTCCAACAATGCCTGCAAACACAACTTACACAGAGTTTGTAGGACTTAATGAAGTTCACTCTGGTATTGAATTTGAAGGAAGTTCAAACATCACTGAAAGACTTAAAATTAACGGTATGTTCTCTTACGGAATTTGGGAATACAAAGGCAATGCTACTGTAAACGCTTACTACCAGTCAGATAACACTCCGGTACCAGGTTTCCAGCGAACTACAGTTTACATGGATAAAGTAAAAGTGGGTGATGCTGCACAAATGACAGCTTCTTTGGGAGCTTCTTACGAAGTTGTTACAAGAGTTACAGTTGATGCAAATTACAACTATAATGGTAATTTATATGCTGGAATCAACCCAACAAACTTTACCTCTCCAACAAATAAAGGTTCTCTAGAATTACCTACATACGGTCTAATGGATGCTGGTTTCTCATACAAAATGTTAACTGGTAAAAACAAAGACAAATCTGTAAACTTCAGATTAAACGTAAACAACGTTTTAAACAAAATTTACATCGCTGAGTCTAGAACTAACATCTTTGCTGATGATAACATAAGCTCAAGTAATGCTGCTTTAGGAACTTATGCTTCTAATAACAGACTTTATAAAGGTGTAGCTGATGCTAACCAAGTATTCTTCGGATTTGGTAGAACTTGGAACTTCACATTACGTTACGATTTCTAATATTTAGAATCTAAATAAATACCAAAAACGGCATTGACTTTTAGTCTGATGCCGTTTTTTTTATACCCCTTTTTTGTTATATTTGTTTCAACAAAAAATCTAATTTATGTACTATTTTTTACAAAAGTTCCATTCAGGATGGGCTTATTTAGCTTTATTACTTTTATTGGTTGCCGTTGTAAATGCTATTATTGGCTTTACTTCTAAAAAAGACTTCACAGCTAAAGACCGCAAGATTGCCTTATTTGCCTTAATTGGAACCCACACTCAATTATTGATCGGAATACTGTTGTATTTTGTATCACCATTTGGAAAAGCAGCTTTTGGACAAATGTCTAATGCTGAACTACGATTGACTTCATTAGAACACCCATTAATTAATCTGATAGCTATTACCCTAATTACTATTGGATGGTCTAAACATAAAAAACTAATTAACAGCGAAGCAAAATTTAAAACATTTGCTATCTATTACGGATTAGGATTACTACTTATTTTTAGTAGAATTCCATGGAACCTTTGGTTCTAAAAATACCAATTAAAGCCCTAAAACAATAGGGCTTTTTTTATCTCGGCATATTATTTGTACAAACTCCCCAAGTCTGAAAGAAAATAAAACATGAGAAATAAAAAACATATTATACTCACTACACTTGCTATAACTTTTTTAAGCTGTTTTACTTATATTATAAGTCAAACAAAACCTGCTACAGAACCTAAAATGACTCAGGATACAGTAAAAACAACTAAACCAAACTTAATTGCTTTACCAACTGATTCTGTTTTTACTGATAAAGGCTTAAAATTAAAACCATACAAGAAAAATGCACATGCCTCTTATTATGCTGACCGTTTTAACGGAAAAAGAACAGCAAACGGAAGCAGATTTAGCAATAGCAGTTATACCGCAGCACACAAAAAACTTCCGTTTGGAACCCGAATTAAGGTAACAAATGAAGCTAACGGAAAATTTGTCATCGTAAAAGTTACTGATCGTGGACCGTTTGTTAAAACAAGAGAACTAGATTTGTCGAAAAGAGCTTTTATGGAAATCACTAAAAACAAAGGAAGTGGTGCTATGAAAGTTACCATTGAAACAATAGTAGAATAAAAAAATCCCGCAATTGCGGGATTTACTTTTTAAACTAACTTTCTAATACTCATTATAATTCCGGTATGAATACCTTCATGGTAGTTATTAAAATCCAGTGCTCCGTTTATATTTTTAAGAGTAAAACCTAAGCTGGTGGTATATTCATGATAATCAACAAAAATGTTGTTCGTAAAGTCTTTTTCTGTTTGCTCTAAAGTGGTCAATAAAAGAGATCTTATTTCATCAACCTCAACCTGAGAAACATCACCTTCGGGTTTGGTTCCTTTTCTGTATTTTGCAATAAACTCTTCAGAAACCATAGTGGTCAAACCTGACAATTTATAAATCAGAACCTGTTGTGAGGAAATGCAATGCCCAATATTCCAAATTAGATTATTATTGAATCCCTGTGGAATCTTGTTTAATTGTTCTAATGAATGATTGTCTAAAATCTTTAAAAAAATTTCTCTAATGGTTTTCTGTACTTCAAAAACTGAATTCATAATTTTATTTTTTTTCTAAAATTAGGCATTTTTCAGATTTAAATGAATTTTCTTTGTAGTCTCTTAAATTAAAAACAATGAACAAAATATACTACTTAGCTTCTTGCGATACTTGTCGAAAAATTATCAAAAGTTTACCTGAAAACAATAATCTTGTTTTTCATGATATTAAACAAAATCCAATTACCGAAGCGGAACTGGAAGAAATGTACCAGCTATCTGGCAGCTATGAAGCTTTATTTAGCAAAAAAGCACAATTATACAAGTCAATGGATTTAAAAAACAAATCTTTGACCGAAGCTGATTTTAAAAAATACATTTTAGAACATTATACTTTTTTGAGTCGTCCGGTTTTTATCATTGATGGTAAGATTTACATCGGCAATAGTCAGCAAAATATTTTACAGGTTATGAAAGCTTTAGGTCAATAATACCTGAAAGTTCTCCATAATACTGATTTGCGTTAGGGATAGAAACGGAAATCCTTTTTTGGAGCTTTTTCTGCTCCAAAAAAAGATTGGGAGTGGATAGCCCGCCCGAAGGGAACGCCCAAAATAACTAAAATTTTGGCACTAAAAAACTAGAAACTGTCACTGTGAATTTTTTAGTATCTTTGCGCCTTTATACTCAATTATATGATACAATCTATGACAGGGTTTGGCAAAGCTTCTTTGCAATTGCCTACAAAAAAAATTACCGTTGAAGTAAAATCCTTAAATAGTAAAGGTTTAGATTTAAACGTAAGAATGCCGTCGCTTTATCGCGAAATGGAACTAGGTTTACGAACTCTGATCTCTACTAAACTTGAAAGAGGAAAAATTGATTTCGGGATTTACATCGAAAGTACTTCTGAACAAACTTCAACTAAAGTAAATGTTCCTGTTGTAAAAAACTATATTGCTCAGCTTAAAGAAGTTTATCCTGATGCCGATGAAACTGAATTAATGAAAATGGCCGTTCGTATGCCCGATACACTAAAAACGGAACGCGAGGAAATCGATGAAAACGATTGGGAACAAATTCAGGTTATCATTGAAGAAGCACTTCAAAACATCTTAACTTTTAGAAAAGACGAAGGTGAATCTCTTGAAAAAGAATTCAACTTAAGAATTGGGAATATCCGTCAATATATGAATGATGCTTTGGCTCTTGATCCGGAACGTGTTCAGGCGATAAAAGATCGTTTACAAACTGCTATTTCGGAATTACAAGTTAATGTTGATGAAAATCGTTTTGAACAAGAATTGATTTATTATTTAGAGAAACTAGATATTACGGAAGAGAAAGTTCGTTTGACCAATCATTTAGACTATTTCTTAGAAACCATAAAAGGTACTGAAGCTAATGGTCGTAAACTGGGTTTTATTACTCAGGAAATGGGTCGTGAGATCAATACAATGGGTTCAAAATCAAATCACGCTCAAATGCAGAAATTAGTTGTGATGATGAAAGATGAATTGGAAAAGATTAAAGAACAGGTTTTAAATGTATTGTAATCGCTATAAGCTTTAAGCAAAATATATACATCAAATAAAAGCTTAAGGCGTATTGCCTAAGGCCTAATGCATACCATAATGAACAAAGGAAAATTAATTGTTTTCTCGGCACCTTCGGGATCAGGAAAAACAACTATAGTAAAACATTTGCTAGGGAAAGAAGATTTGAATTTAGAATTTTCGATCTCAGCCGCTTCACGTGAGCCGCGCGGAGAAGAAGAACACGGAAAAGATTATTATTTTATTTCGCTGGAGCAATTTAAAAAACACATTAAAGCCGAAGAATTCTTAGAATGGGAAGAAGTGTACCGCGACAATTTTTACGGAACTCTAAAAGCCGAAATTGAACGCATCTGGGCTATGGGAAAAAACGTGATTTTTGACATTGATGTTGCCGGAGGATTACGTATTAAACACAAATTTCCGGAACAGACTTTAGCCGTTTTTGTAAAACCTCCAAGTGTAGACGAACTTAAACGCCGATTAAAACAGCGTTCTACAGAAAGTGATGATAAAATCAACATGCGAATTGCTAAAGCATCTGTTGAGCTGGCAACTGCGCCACAATTTGATACTATTATAAAAAACTACGATTTAGATACGGCTAAGGAAGAAGCATATCAATTGGTAAAGGATTTTGTAAATAAATAATTTTATTCTTCAAAGATTCACAAAGCAAAAACACAAAGATTCACAGAGCAGTTTTAAAACTTTGTGAATCTTTGTGGTATCTTAGCGAATCTTTGCGAAACTCTAAAAAATGAAAATAGGCCTTTATTTCGGAACATATAATCCCATACATGTTGGTCACCTGATTATTGCCAATCATATGGCTGAGTTTGCAGATTTAGATCAGATTTGGATGGTGGTTACGCCTCATAATCCGTTAAAAAAGAAAGCAACTTTATTAGACGATCATCATCGTTTGCAAATGGTTTATCTGGCAACAGAAGAATATCCGAAAATTAAACCCTCAGATATTGAGTTTAAATTACCTCAGCCCAATTATACAGTAATTACTTTAGCCCATTTACAGGAAAAATATCCTAATCATGAATTCTCGTTGATTATGGGTGAAGACAACTTAAAAACGCTTCATAAATGGAGAAACTATGAGGTGATTCTCGAAAACCATGATATTTATGTCTATCCGCGTATTTCTGATGAACCTGAAAATACCGAATTAAAATCACATCCAAAAATTCATGTTATTGATGCGCCAATTGTAGAAATTTCTTCGACTTTTATTCGAAACAGCATTAAAGAAGGTAAAAATATTCAGCCTTTATTACCACCAAAAGTCTGGGAATATATAGATCACAATAATTTTTATAAGAAATAAAAAAATAAACAATTACACATAATATTGTCATTTCGGCGAAGGAGAAATCTTGGTTAAAAACGCTAAAAAGATTGGCGATTGACTGTATGGAGTTACTTGCGGAGATTCCTCTTTCATCGGAATGACAAATAGAACGTAAAAGAAGCCTGAATTTAAATTCAGGCTTCTTATTTTTATGCTTCAACGTTTATTTCGCTTTTTACCCGAATTCGAATTTCACTTAGGGATTGATCGATTAAAAGTTTTCCGTCTCTGAAAATCTCTTTCAATTCGCCTTGTTTTTCTTCTTCCCAGGAAACATTATCACTTAAATGATACTTTCCGTCGATTAAATCGATTTTCATCAGTCCTTTGGCCGATTTTTTCGTTCCGTCATCAGTAATAGGATCTTTAAAGATAGCTCTTCCCTCTCCGTTTACTTCTCCATAAGTTGCTTTCATTGCAAAACCAAAAGTATCTCTGGTATTATACTGATATGTGAAAGAACCAATTCCAAGAACAACGTTTGTAGAGGCAAATCCTTTTTCTTTTAGTCTTTCGCAGATTTGAGTTGCTCTCGCCACCGTAATACTATCGCCATAAATAGCTCCGATTTGAGGCACTAGTTCTTTAAATCCTTTGTCGTTTACCGCACCGCCAAAAACATCCCAAAGCAGTTCGATAACGCCTTTCTTTTCCTGTTCTGTTTTTCCGTCTGGATTTCCGCAGATAATATCAACCGGATCACCGCTGTCAGGACGAATTACGACCTTACCTTCTCTTGAAACGATATCTTCTTTTAAACGCGGTAAATAATCGGTTAAAACTTTCCATAAATCCCATGTATCAGAAACGATAGAAACAATTCCTTTTGGATACACTTCTGTAATCAATCTTTTAAAAGTTTCATACTCGCCTTCAGTAGTTCCCATACACATTACAGAATGCTCTGTAGCAGCAACTGAACCTGCGATTAATTCTGAATCTGAATTGGCATTATAATACTCTTCGAAGAAATCTATTGCAGGAATGGTGTCAGATCCCGTAAAACTTAATAAATGCCCAGCCGCAGAAGTCAGCGCCGCTTCGATTCCGCCCATTCCTCTCATAGAGAAATCATGCGCCTGCCAGTCTACAAATTCTGGAACAGATGAAGTTTGATCTGCATATTTGTCTAAAACTTTTCTGTATTCTTTTGCAATTGTTGCAGAGTTACAAGGAAGCCAGATTACTGCAGAAAGTAAGGTTTCAAAATAATTCGTAAGCCAGAAAAACTCCGGAATTGTATTGTACATCGTAAACATTGGCACTCGCAATGGAACGCTTGCTCCTTCTGGCAAGGCTTTAAAAACCATCGGAATGTATCCTAAATCGTGTAAATCTTCGATATGTTTTGTACCAACCTGGTTTTCACCCAAATAATTATTGATTCTTCTAGAATATTTCTTAATCACTTCTTCTTTTGGCTGTTTGAAGAAATACTCTTCAAAATCGTGAATGATGTATTTTTTGATGAAATACTGCAATCCGAAAAACACAACCTCATCAAGACCTTCAATTCTTGATTTACGAGGTGTCCAGTTAGAATATACTAATGTGGTATTGTCCGGGTATTGTCTTCTGTGGTCAACTTTGTAACCATCGGTTAATAATAATGGGTTCATATATTTTTATTTAATAAATTTTGTATTAACTCTTCTAATGTTTTAAATTGTTCTATCGAATATCTTTCGCATACAATATCAATATTACCTTTACGCCAAAAATTTTCGTCTACAACTACTTTCATTTTATTCGATTGTGCATAAAGTCCAAACTCCAGTAGCGATATTGGCGACATTGTATTTTCTGCAAAATACATAATTATAACATCTGCTTTTTCAAGAGCCGCAAGTTCCCAATTTACTTGTTCTCTAAAATTATCATTTTCTATAGTTTGCGACCAGCTGCTGTCCCACTCTTCTCTTCGGGGATTAAAAATAACGAATTGATCTTGCAGCAATTCCTCGCATTTTTTCTGCCAGTTAACCGCTTTATCCATCTCTATAGAACCTGCTAAGAAAACGGTTTTTAAGTCAATTTGCAAGAGAATTTCTTCTGGCGCTTTATAAATTTTCTTCATGGCTATTTATTTCTCCCTTTTTCATTTGGATAAAATGTCTGTACGACATCACTTTGCCAAAATGTTTTTGTTTCAATATCCAGACAAGTCAATTTTCCGTAAAATCCTGCTCCAGTATCAATGTTCCATACATTACAGCCCTGCATAGGGATTTCAACATTATAATGAAGTGTTGGCGTATGGCCAATGTAAATTTCATTAAAAAGTAATAATCGTTTTGGGTACAAAAGTGAATCTTTCCGGATTCTTTTATCCATTGTCAAAGCCATTTCCCAAAGTGTTCTGTCCCATGAATAATTGGTTTTATAATGTTCTTTTTCGGGACCATGCATAGACGAAAAGCCGGCATGAATAAACAAGTTGTTATTTTCATCTACAAAGTAGTCTTTCATTAAACTGAAAAACTGACGATGTTTTTCTTTTTCTGAAAACTCAATATCGGCATAACTTTCAATAGTCGATTTTCCTCCGTGCAAAAACCAAATATCGTTTATAACATTATCCTCTAGCCATTCCTGACACCAGGCGTCATGATTTCCTTTTATAAAAATACATTCTTGTTTTTGAGATAAATCAATCAAAAAATCAATCAATTCTTTCGATTCGTTCCAGCCATCGACATAATCTCCGAGAAAAATAAATCGATCATTTTTTGTGTGATCAATTCTTTCTAACAGTTGAATTAACGCTTTTAATCCGCCGTGAATATCTCCAAAGACCAAGGCTCTTTTCATGATTAATTGAATTTATGATCCAGAGCTGTATCCAGTTTTATTAGAAAATCTTTTCCAAATGTATCATTCTCCAATTCTTTATACAGAAACAAAGGCAGCGTTTTTTCGCAATTTTGTTTGTGACTTAAAATCGCCATGCACAAAGCGGCAACAGTATCTGTATCTCCTCCATAATCTATACTTGTTTTTAAACAATCTTTCATAGAAGTGGCTTCTGATACGATTTTAATAACTGCTTGTGTGGTTGGATAACCGTGCATATCTATTGGAGAAGTAATTCTATAAATTTCATTCTCCTTTAAAGTTTCATTTAAAAACGCTGTCAAAGTCGATCCGTCGCCTAAATTGTACTTAAAATAATGAACTGCCAAAGCGATTCGTTTAGCACAGCTTATTCCTTCAATTGTATGATGTGACGTTTTGGCCTGAATTTCGCAAAACTCTAGTATTTGCTTCACATCTTTTAAATAACCAATTGAATACGCTCTCATAGCAGAACCATTTCCGTTGCTTCCATTGTTGATTATTTTGATAAAATCAGATCCATTTTTACTAGCGTCTAAAGCATTGTAAACCCGGTCTGAATAACCCCGTCTTTTATCTCTGTGAAATACTTCGACAAACTTATCTGCTACTTTTATTTCGTTCCAGTTATCCTCTTCTAGCAGCAATTCTGAAATTGCAATTGCCATTTGAGTGTCATCTGTATATCTTTTATAGATTTCGGTATAAAGTCCGTGTTTATGATATTGCGTCAGATCGTTGTTTTGAGAAATAAAATCTAAATCGCGAAATTCAAAACCTGCACCGTATGCATCGCCTATTGCTGCTTCTAGTATCATAATTACTTTTTTTTAATTTGAATAGGATTTAAAAACCTGTTTATGGTTTAAACTCTATGTATTTTGCCGGAACCTCATCTGTTAGCCAGACATTATTTTCAGACAAATAAAATTTAAATCCGTCTCTGTACATGGCACCGCTTCTAACGGTTAAAATTTGTGGAACGCCTCTTCTGCTTCCTACTTTTGTGGCTGTTTCTTTGTCTTTTGAAAGATGTACGTGCTGACGACTCATTTTTTGCAAGCCTTCTTTTTTAATGCTTTCCAAAAACTTTGCAACAGTTCCGTGATATAAATATTCCGAAGGTTCTGCCTCGTTCAGGTTTAATTCAACGGAAATCGAATGTCCCTGACTGGCGCGGATTTTTGTTTTATCTTCATTAAAAGCAAATCGCTTTTTATCATTGTTCTCTACAACGTAATCCAAAAGTTCCGCCGTCATCTGATTCTGGCTTCCTTTCTTATTACATTTTACAATTAATTCTTCCACATCTGCACATCCGTTTTCGTCTAGTTTTAATCCGATTTTTTCCGGGGAATGTCTTAGCACCAGACTTAAAAATTTGCTGACGCTTTTTGCTGTTTTTTCATTCATTACCTATGAAATGTTCCTAGCTGAACATTGGTTTTTCTTTAATTTTACCTCAATTCATCTCTAACTTCCATTAAGGCAAAACCTAATAGATTTAAGCCTTTCCATTTTTCAGGATTTAACGCGTCTTTGTGATCACTTGCCATTCCAATTCCCCAAATTGGATCAACCGGACTAGCTTCTACAATTACTCTGTCATTTGTATTTAACAGGAACGTTTTCAAATCAGGGTTTTGACTGAATTTATGGTGGTTTCCTTCTTTTACAATTTCATATCGATTTTCTAACCAAATCACATCGTTATAATTTTTAACTTCACGACCTAATTTTTTGGCTTCAGCCGGAGATTTGGCTTGAAGAATTTTCGCCAAAATTTTGTCATCATTAAACAATTCGGCTTTATTAGCCATCATCCAGTGTTCTGCAGTTTTGTACGTTACGCCATCTACTTTAAAAGAACTTAACCACCATTGACTAAAACAGGTTTTGGTAATCGTTCCGTCTTTACTTGGTTGATGTCCCCAGAAAAATAAAAATTTACTTTCCGGAGCTATGTTGTCTATATTGTATTTCATTTTTTCTGTTATTGAAACAAAGATGTAATCTCTTTAAAATCTTTGGAATCGGGTGAAAATGATCCATAAATAGAATTGAAATCTGTTGTAAGGTTTTCAAATTCATATTCTTTTTCTAACTGATCCATACAGGTTACCACCAGATTTCTTTTTGCCATCGGGCTGTAAGCGGTATCTAATTTTAAAGCGTAATTCAACAAATTATAATCAAGATCCCCAAATCTTAATTCTTTTTGATATTCATTGAAAACACAGGTTTCTTCTTCGTTATTTTTTAATTGTATGCCTCTTTCGTTTGGCATCCAGCCGCTTCCATGTCTGGTTGCATAACTTCTGGTTACATAATAAACGGCAACATCATCGATTTGTAATTGGGTACAAATTTCAAGAGCATTTTTTGAAGTGGTATTGGCATACGTAACATTCGGAAAAACGCCATGATCCATGTCGAGTAGAATACCCTGACTTCCTTCAAAAATTAAATTATCATACTTTAAAAGGAAACTGTAATCGGCAATATTCCATTTTATTTTATCGATTGCTTGCAGATAATCTTCGAGTTCGTTATCAATTTCACTTTCGTTTAAAAAACCATAGTAATAAGCAATTCGTTCTAATTTTGCCAAAAGCATTTCTCTGGGCGCTATCAAATCGACCGCAAATAATTTATACGTACCTTCGTTACGTTTCATGGTAGCACCAACACCTTTTCCGCAGGTTCCATGATCCAGATTTTTGACATTATTTCTATTATGCCAAACATCAAAAGGAGTTGTCACTTTTGCTAACGGATGAATATACACATCGAGATTAGCATCTTTTTCTTTTAATTCTTCTCTTTCGTTGTACAAAAAGAGCGGATGAATCGTACAGTGCTCGCTGTAATAAGACGGAAGACCACGAAGTGCGCCACTCGCAAAACTCGAATGCACGTGTTTTTGATCGCCAATCATAACAGTATGCGCCGCCTGCTGCCCGCCTGAAAACCGAATAACTATAGATTCAGGATTTTGTTTTGCCAGAAAATCTGTTGTTATTCCTTTTCCTTCATCACCAAATCCTAAACCTATAACTATTTGGGCTGTTTTCATTTTGTTGTTTTTATTTTAAACACATAGAAACATAGATTTTTGGAAACTTTAAAAAGGCGTTTCACTTCTTAAAAAAACATAGTTTCTATGTGTTAAATTTTTAAAGCATTTCTATATTATCTAATCCGTCAAGCGGAATTGTTCCTAAACCTGATCCTGAACTTTTATGTTTATCGCAAATTACTTTTTTAATGATATTCGGGATTTCTCTATGATCTTCGATAGACAAACAATTTTGTCCTAATAATTCTTTCCATTCTACATCTGCATCTATGGCTTGTCCTGAATGCAGTACGCTTATATGATATACATCGTATTTTTTTTGGGCTTCAGCTAATAATTCAAGGTGTGTATAAGTCTGTTGTCCCTGACCCATAATTTCTTTTATAGCTGATGCCGGCAGTGTTTTTAAACCTGGCTCATCTCCTACAGTAAACAACAATCCTTTTTGTCCTCTTTTTTCGAAAGCATCGGTTTTGGTATGAAATGCTGCGAAATACCACGCCAAAAGATAACTTTCACCAGCGTTTCCTCCTCCTCCGCCTTCAATATACGTTCTCGTTAGCCACATGTCCAGTTCTTCATCTCCAGATTCAAACTGTCCTACCTGAAGCGGATATCTGTCGCATTCGTGATCACCGATTCCTAAGAATAAAAGTGCCGGATCCGGAACGCCTCCCTGAATAATTCCTCCCATTAATTTAGGAAGTCCGTCTTTAATCAGTTCGTGCGGTATGTGCCCCATACTTCCTGTAACGTCCAATCCTAAAATAATTGGAACTGTATTTGGGTGAACTTCAGAATCTCTGGCTTCGCGAAACGTGATTCCGTTTGGGTTCATTGATTCATGCGCCATTCTTAAAGAATTTTGCGTGAAGATTTCGCTTGCCGATTTTTTACCGTAACCTGCTGCTTCTGCTCTGCTCAAACGAGCGCTTATATCGTATCTTGTACCTCCCATGACTAAAATGTTTTACCAAATAAATACTCAAATCTCTTTTTTGTTACTTCAAACTGGATATTCAAATTTCTGATGGTCAGCGAAAGTTCCATATCTTTTTGTACAAAAGCTTCTGGCTGAAAATCGGCAAAGGTTAAACTGTTTTTATCCAGCGGACTAATATCGATAAGTCCTTCTTGTTCTCTTTCGAGTCTTTTTATTTTTAATTCAATATCCTCAACTCGGCGTCTGTATATTAATTCAGAATCTTCGCCTATTGTTTTTGCTCTGTCTTCTCTAATCTGATCATTGTTTCTTTTTAAAGATTCAATAAATCTTGGTTTTAAATCGCTCATTTTTTTGTGGTTTTTGTTTCATGTTTTTTTTTGTTTCATGTTTCAGGTTACTTGCTGGACTTGAAACTTGGAATCTTAAACTTGAAACGGTTAATAGACTTTTTTTTGTTTCAGGTTTTCCTTTTTTCAGGTTTCAAGTTCTCTACAGCAACTTGAAACCTGAAACTTGAAACAAAAAAACTGAAACTTTTAAACTAACTTATCAAGTCCAATTACCTGAACACTTTCGCCTTCAAAATCTTTAAAAGAATTCGTAGTAAAAATGCCGTCGAAGCAGTTTAAAACTTCGAAACCTTTATTAAAAATTCCATGGCTTACCGCTAAGTATAGTTTTCCGGCATTTTTCTTTTTCAATTCTTCGGCTAAACCAACGAAAGTACCGCCGCCGTCGCAAATATCATCTACAATTAAACAATCCATTCCATTTAAATCGTCTTCATATACTTTAAAACCAGATAATTTTCCGGTTTTTACATCTCGGCTTTTACTACATTCTACAACATCAACGCCTCCTAAAAATTCAGATACTTTGTAGATTTTCTTTAAAGCACCTCCGTCCGGAGAAATCAATTTTACGTTTTGGCCAATTCTATTCAATACTTCTTTGATAAAAATATAGTTTGGAATTACTGTAGAATTATTCAATAAAGCCGGAGTTACTTCAGAATGCGCATCAAAAACAAACACTTTATTTAGCTGTAAAGCATTTATAATATCAGCATATACTTTTACAGATAGTGGTTCCCCTGGAATCATAACACGATCTTGTCTTGCAGCCGGGAAATACGGAATAAAAAGATCGATAATTTTAACGTCCATTCTACGTAATGCATCAACTGTAATGCATAATAAACCTAAATCGTTGAAAGAATTTAATCGGTGTGTGATGGTTATTTTCCTGTTTGTATCAAAATCAGGGCTGATTTTAATATGTGGTTCTCCGCCAGAAAATGTAAAACTTTGAAATTTGATTTCTTCCTGATTTTGGAAAGGAGCGAATTTTGGGTCAAGATTTAGTATCATAGTTTTTTTAATTTGCGTTAATTATACGCAAATGTAGAATTTAATTTTAAATAAACAATTTATTTTGTGTAAAAATTACGCAAACTTTATTTCGAAGTGAAACCCAGCATCAACTAACTCATTATATTTCAATTTATTGAACTTAAAAAGTTTGGCTGGACGACCTGTTTTTATAGGTGAAAATTTTTCAGTTTCTTCTAAAATACCGTAGCTGAGTATTTTTTTTCTGAAATTTCTACGGTCGATTTCTTTTTCTAAAATCGTGCAGTATAAGTTTTCGAGATCTGAAAACAGAAATTCTTCGGGAAGTAAATCGAAACCAATGGGTTCGTAAGTAAGTTTTGCTTTTAGTCTGTCGATCGCTTTTTCTAATATTAAGTTATGATCGAAAGCCAAAGCCGGAATTTCATCTATTTTACACCATTGTACTCTTTCGGCATCAGTACTGGCTTTGATATCTAAGTTTGAAGCATCGACCAAAGCATAATACGCCACCGAAATAACACGGTTTCTGGAATCTCTGTAAATATCATCACCAAAAGTGTACAATTGTTCCATAAAATTAAGCTGTACATTTGTTTCTTCATGTAATTCGCGTATTACTGCATCGTTCAGCGATTCATCATTTTTAACTAAACCGCCCGGTAAAGCCCAATATTTTTCTGAAGTACCAAATTGCTGTTCAATTAATAACACATATAAATCATTGTTTTTATACCCAAAAACAATCGCATCAACAGCAATTCTTATATTTTGTAAATTTTCCATAATTAAAAACCTTTAAAAAAATAATTTGCCACGAATTGCACTAATTTTTGAAAAACAATAATTGTCAATTCGTGTACATTCCTGTAATTAACACCAAAAACATTATAATCTATTCCCGAAAAACAATTTCAATTCTTTAGAAATAATATCAAAAAACAATTTCAGGTTATTATTTTTTGGAGCTAACAAATACACAAATTCTTCGGGAACATGAAAACTATTCCAGACTAACTGCAGCTTATTTTCTTTAATATAATTTCTGGCATTACAGTTCCAGGTAACCGCCACTCCATCATTTTTAGATAAAAGCCTAAGCATTTCAGATTCTGATGGAATGATGTAATTAGGAACCATCGACGGTCTTTTTTTATTAAAAGCATGCAGCCAGAATAATTTTATATGCGGAATTCGTGCATCATGACTATACCATTTTTGCCAATTCAGCCATTGTTCTATTTCGGCATAATTGTCTGCCTTTAATTTTTGGCGAAATTCTGCTATATCTAAACTTGTTGGTGCTACCAGTATCAGTTTAATTTTTCCAACAATTTCATACGTCGTATCAAAAGTATCAAACCTTTTTGTGGTAATGGCAAAATCAAGTTTTTTAGAATCAACCAACGCAAAAAGTTCGTCATTTTCTGCAAAAGTAAAATCGATTAAATCAAACTTTGAGATTAAGAGATTCCCAACACAGTCAAAAAGATGTTTTGAAATTCCAACAGAAATTAAGCGGGTTGCATCTTCGGCTTTTGCCCTAAATGTGGTTTCGACATTTTCGAGCCTGTCAAGCGCATCTATAATTAAATTATTGAGTAACTTAGCATAATCTGTTGGTTCTACGCCTTTTGACTTTCGATTAAATAATTTATTTCCAACATGAGCTTCAAGCATTGAGATCTGCTGACTAACGGCAGGCTGACTCATAAATAACTCTTTTGCAGCGACAGAAAAATTTCCATTTTTATAAACCGCTTTAAACGTTCTGTACCATTCGAGATTTACCATGACATAAAATTATTTATAACAAACATAGTTTATTTTATTTTTACTGATATCACTTAAGCTGTAAATTTGTTAAAAATTTAAAGTTATGAAAAAAACAGCATTACTCGCAATTATAGCATTTACAGCTTTTAGCACTTCGGCTATAGCTCAAAAAACAAATAAAAAAAGTATGAAAAAAGTATTATTTGTTGTCACCAGTAACGATAAACTGGGCAATACAGGAGAAAAAACAGGATTTTGGTCAGAAGAATTTGCTGCACCTTATTATGAACTATTAGATCAGGGAGTCGAAATTACAATTGCTTCTCCACTTGGAGGTCAGCCGCCAATTGATCCTAAAAGTGCTGATCCGGCATCGGCAACAGAAGACACCAAACGTTTTGATGCTGATAAAACATTACAGGAAAAATTAAAGCACACTCATAAACTTTCGACTATCAATCAAAAAGATTACGATGCTGTATTTTATCCCGGAGGTCACGGACCGCTTTGGGATTTAGTTGAAGATAAAAATTCTATCGCTTTAATCGAATCTTTTTATACCCACAAAAAACCGGTTGCTTTTGTTTGTCACGCTCCGGCAGTTTTAAAAAATGTAAAAGTAAATGGTGATTTTTTAGTAAAAGGTAAAAAAATAACCGGATTTACAAATGAAGAAGAAGAAGCCGTTGGTTTAACCAAGGTCGTTCCGTTTTTATTAGAAGATGCCTTAACTCAAAATGGCGGTAAATTTTCAAAAGGAGCCAACTGGCAGCCTTATGCTGTAGAAGATGGCCTTTTGATTACAGGACAAAATCCGGCTTCGTCTAAATTGGTAGCCAATAAATTATTAGAAAAATTGAAATAAAGACTCTGAGATGCTAAGATTTTCTTTCTACAAAACTTAGCATTTTAGTACTACAACTGTAAAAAGAAAAAATAATAAAGATGTCAGAATTCTAAGCCACTAATATTAAAGCCTTTAAAAAAAATTAGCACCTAGAATCTTAGCATCTCAGCAACTAAAAAAACTATGTTAAACTTTGAATTATATAATCCGACGAATTTAATTTTCGGAAAAGGACAAATTAAGAAACTTTCGACTTTAGTACCTAAAGATGCCAAAATATTATTGGCTTACGGTGGCGGAAGTATTTTTAAAAATGGTGTTTACGATCAGGTAATTGCGAATTTAAAAGGTTTTGAAATTGTAGAATTTGGCGGTATTGAACCTAATCCAAGATTTGAAACTTTAATGAAAGCCGTTGATGTTATTAAAGCTGAGAAAATCGACTTTATTCTGGCTGTAGGCGGTGGATCTGTAATTGATGGCGTGAAATTTATTTCAGCAGCTGTTCATTTTGAAGGAAATCCAATTGATATTTTGCAGAAACGTATTTTGATTAAAGAAAATGCAATGCCTTTTGGAACTGTTTTGACTCTTCCGGCAACCGGAAGCGAAATGAACTCGGGTTCTGTTGTTACTATCGAATCTACTCAGGAGAAACTGGCTTTTGGCGGAAGCGCTATGTTTCCTAAATTTTCTATCTGTGATCCAACGGTTATCGCTTCTTTACCAAAAAGACAAATTCAAAACGGTGTCGTAGATGCTTATACTCACGTAATGGAGCAATATTTAACGTATCCGCACGAAGGTTATTTACAAGACCGAATTGCCGAAGGAATTTTACAGACTTTAATAGAAGTTGGCCCAAAAGTGGTTGAAAACCCAACCGATTATGCTTTGGCTTCAAATTTTATGTGGAGCTGTACAATGGCGCTAAACGGATTAATTCAAAAAGGGGTGCCGCAAGATTGGGCAACACATATGATTGGACATGAATTAACTGCTCTTTACGGAATTGATCATGCTAGAACTTTGGCCATCATTGGCCCTAGTTTGTACAATGTCATGTTTGACACTAAAAAAGAAAAACTGGCTCAATACGGAAGAAGAATCTTCAATTTAACCGGTTCTGTCGATGAAGTAGCAAAAGGCGCCATTCATAAAACAGTTGAGTTTTTCCATACAATGGGAATGGATACGAAACTTTCTCAATACACCGACGATTACAGTAAAACAGCAGATTTTATCGTAAATCGTTTTGACGAAAGAGGCTGGAAAGGTCTGGGAGAAAAACAACTAATTACTTTAGACAAAGTAAAATCTATTGTTGAAATGAGTTATTAGTCAGGAGTTTTCGGTTTCGGTTTTAAACAGAAAATGTAATTATACGAGACTCAATACTTTTATTAATAATCTAAATTAAAAAAGGCGTTCTTAAAATTTTTAGGAACGCCTTTTTACAATACTAAAACAAAACTAACTAACTCAATTTTTGTTAAACTCATTAAAATTCTAATTTACAAATAATAACAACGTAAGAATTATACGATTATTGTGCAAAGAATAAAATATTTTTCATTTTTTTGAAAACCCCTGAAAACATTGTTTTTAAAGTTATGTTTTAAATTTCTTAAATGAGATTTTGTATTATTACTACATTATTAAGTACTTTTGTTTCAAATTAATAAAATAATGAGCGAAAAGTTAAAATTTGCAGTAATTGGAGGAGGAAGCTGGGCCACGGCAATTGCAAAAATGTTATGCGTTAATCTTTCCGAAATTGCGTGGTATATGCGCAATGAGTCTGCAATAGAACATATTCAGAAATACAAACACAACCCAAATTATTTAAGTTCTGTTGAATTCGATACAACCAAACTTAAATTAACCAGTAATATAAACGAAGCTATTGAATACGCAGATTATATCATTTTCGCTATTCCATCTGCTTTTTTAGATGCTGAATTAAAAAACATGACCGTTTCGCTGACTGATAAAATTATCTTTTCGGCCATTAAAGGAATTGTTCCGGAAACCAGTTTAATTGTTGGAGAACATTTTCATATTCAATACGACATTCCTTATTACAATATTGGTGTAATTACCGGTCCTTGTCATGCAGAAGAAGTAGCACTCGAAAGACTTTCTTATTTAACTATTGCCTGCGGTGATCCCGAAAAAGCTTCTGTGGTAGCCAAATCACTTTCAGGAAATTATATCAAAGCCAAAATTTCAGATGATATTATTGGTACTGAATATGCAGCAATGCTTAAAAACATTTATGCGATCGCTGCCGGAATTGCACATGGTTTAGGTTATGGCGATAATTTCCAGTCGGTTATGATGAGTAACGGAATTCGCGAAATGAAGAAATTTATTCGTAAAGTACATAAAATGAAACGTAACATTAATGACTCGGCTTATTTGGGCGATTTATTGGTTACAGGATATTCGGTTTTTTCAAGAAACAGAATGTTCGGAAACATGATTGGAAAAGGTTACACCGTAAAAAGTGCCATGATGGAGATGAGTATGGTAGCCGAAGGTTATTATGCTACTAAAAGTGCTTATAAACTCAACCAGGGTTATGGCGCAAAAACTCCAATTATAGACGCTGTTTATGCGGTTTTATATGAAGGCAAAGATGCTAAATCTGTATTTAAGAAACTTACGGAGTCTTTGGATTAAAGTTTTTTTTAGGAAATAGAAACAAGAGTAAAGAAAATAGACTTCTATACTTTGAGAATATAAAAAGAGCCAAAACTAATTAATTAGATCTTGGCTCTTTCTTCTTTATTCTATTCTCTTTATTCTAAAAAACTATTTCACCATAATCCCTTCAACAAAAAGAATCGGCACTTCTTCAGTATCGTTTTCGTTGATTAGGTTTGATTTGAAGATGAATTTCTTGTCGTATAAGGTATTTCCAATGAAGAAAGTCACCATGAATTCATTGTTCAAAGCCAATAAACTCTTTTCGACCATTTCGATTTTTACCACAGAAACTGCAGGAACTTCAACAAATGCATGACGTAAAACTGATGTTTTTTTCATTTCACCATCAATAGTTCCAAATGCTTTTGAAACTACCATAACGCTGTCTAAATTAAAGTCGCTATCGTTTACAAGATAAGCGTACCACACTTTTTCCATAAAATCGTCGCTCCATTCCTGAACAGCGGCTAAAAATACGTTTTCTACTTCTGGGATTGTTATATCTGCTTTCATTGATTAAATTTTAAAAACCTTTGTCAAAGCTTGAAGCTTCAACAAAGGTTTGTTTATTGTAAAGGTAATTTATAACGTAAAGCCCTAGCCCTGATGGAAGCGGCATCCTTTTGTTTTTTTCTTTAAAAAACAAAAGATACAGCGGACAGCAGGAAACAGCTCCTAAATATTTGCTTTAAATTGCTCTAAGAAACGAACATCGTTTTCGTAAAACATACGAATATCACCAATTTGGTACAGCAACATCGCAATACGCTCTACTCCCATTCCGAAAGCAAAACCATTGAACTCGTCAGGATTGATGTCGCAGTTTTTAAGAACGTTTGGATCAACCATTCCGCAACCTCCAATTTCCAACCAACCGGTTCCTTTTGTGATACGGTAATCAGTTTCGGTTTTTAAACCCCAATAGATATCAATTTCGGCACTTGGTTCTGTAAACGGAAAGTATGACGGGCGCAAACGAATCTTAGATTTTCCGAACATTTCTTTTGTAAAATAAAGCAAGGTTTGTTTCAAATCGGCAAACGAAACGTCTTTGTCAATGTACAATCCTTCTACTTGATGGAAAATACAGTGGGAGCGTGACGAAATTGCTTCGTTACGAAAAACACGTCCCGGAGAAATAGTACGAATTGGCGGTTTGTGATTTTCCATATAACGTACCTGAACAGATGATGTATGCGTACGCAACAACACATCAGGATTGGTCTGAATGAAAAATGTATCTTGCATATCACGCGCGGGATGATATTCCGGTAAGTTTAATGCGGTAAAATTATGCCAGTCGTCTTCGATTTCCGGACCTTCGGAAACGTTGAAACCAATGTTGGCAAAAATATCTATAATTTGATTTTTAACGATAGAAATAGGGTGACGTGAACCAATAATTACCGGTTCTGCAGCACGCGTTAAATCGCCAAACATTCCTTTTACTTCCTGTTTGCTGTCTAATTCTTCCTGAATAACACGAACTTTCTCTTCAGCAACAGCTTTCAAAGTATTGATTACTTGTCCGAAATCTTTTTTCTGATCGTTTGGAATGTTTTTAAACTCTGTAAAAAGCTCCTTCAACAATCCTTTACTACCTAAATATTTAATACGGAATTGCTCTAAGGATTCTTTATTTTTATCATTAAAGGCTTTAGCTTCCTCTATATGTTGTTTTATCTTGTCTATCATCGATCTTACTTTGAAGGTGCAAATTTAAGGATTTTGTTCTAAGTATGAGGTCTAAAATTTAAAGTTTCCTTTCAAATTCATGAATCTATCTTATCAAACTAATTTTATGTTCTATTTGTTTCACTTTTTCGAGCCAAAAAGTTATTCCTTCGTCGTTTTTAATAATTTCTTTTTTATGTTTTGATGCCACTTTCCCCAGTTCAGCCCAGCTTTTATTCCATTCTTTATCTTTCTCGATATTATTAGTTGGTTCTATTCTGGAACGCCAAAAATCAATATTTTTAAGATAAGTCCTTTTTAAATCTTCAAAATATTCAATTATTTTTTCTTTAGAATTAGGAATATAACCCGGACCGCTGCAACCACACGAATGAAAAGCGATTCCAACCGAATATAAGCTTTTGATATGTTCCCAGCTCTTGAGATCATCTTTTTTGGGCGATTCAAAATCCAGCCCCATATTGGCCATTAAGTCTCCACATTGCGGGCATTTGGCTTCTGCAACTGATTTTTCGCCTCTGTCAATGTCGTTCATCAATCTTCTCTTAAATGTCTTTCGGCAATTAAAACAAGCATAATGTGGTTTATAGAAAACCATTGCATATCTGCACATCTCTTTTTTTTTATGTTTTCAGTCGCAGTTTATAGTTTAACAGACACTGAAAACTGAGACTATGACCTGAACCTATTCTATAAGTTCTCTTTCTAAAAAATAATTTACAATCGCCTCTTTCATTAAAACCGATTGTTCTCCTGCTTTTAATGGCGGCAATTCTTCTTTTACTTTATAATGTGGCCAGCCTTCGGCATCAAAAAAGTCGAATTCATAAAATCCGTAAGGTTCTAATAATCGACAAATGGCGATGTGCATGAGGTTTAATTTTTCATCTTTTTTGAATTCGCGGTGTACTTTCCCGAGTTCCTGAACTCCAATGAGGTAAATTATGGCATCTAAATCTAAGTCTTCTCCTTGCGAAAACTGATTAGATAGTATATCGACGAGCTTTTCCCATCGCTCTTTTAGTTGTGTATCTCTGGACATTTTTGTTTATGAATTTAGATTTTAGACTTCTGATTGAAAAATGATTTAAAGATTATTTAAACTTAATTTCTATCATCATCGCTCTAAAATTATTATTGCAAAGATAGGAAGTTCAAATCCAAAGACCTAAAATTAAAGATTTCTCATACATTATTAAATAAACGGATCACAGATTTAAATGGTCTAACAGATTAACGCTGATTCTTTTTGTTGTTGTGCGCCTTATTAAACACATAGAAACATAGACTTAAATTTATAAAAAAACGTCTATAAAAAAACTAGCTCTTCTCACATAACCAATTTTGAATAATAACAATAATCCAAAACTAAAACCTCTGAACCTTGCATCTTTGAGTCTTTGAACCTTAAAAAAGCAGATAATTCTTTTATATTTGCGGCTTAATTAAAACCAAAACAGAAAACATGAGTTTTTTTGATATTATTGTTGGTGCTCTTTTAGCTTTCAGTTTATACAAAGGCATTAAAAACGGTCTTTTTGTAGAAGTGGCTTCTTTTATTTCTTTATTGTTGGGAATTTATATTGCGATTAAATTCTCTTCGTTTATGAAGGAACTCATCATGAAACATGTTTCCTGGAACCCGAACACGATTCAGGTTACGGCTTTTATCCTGACTTTTATTCTGGTTGTTATTGGGGTTTATTTTCTGGCCAAGATCCTTACCGGAATTGCTGATTTTGCTTTTTTGGGATGGGCAAATAAACTGGGCGGAGGTTTTTTTAGGATTTTAAAAACAATTTTGATTCTGAGTATTTTTATTGCACTGTTTGAGAAAATAAACTTCAACCATACTTTTGCCAAAAAAGAAACTTTAGACCATTCTATTTTTTATAATCCGGTAAAAAAGGTTGCTGCTTTTGTGTATCCTTCGATCGAAAAATGGTATGATACTTTTAAAGAAGAGCATGAAAAAAATTCTGAAGAGAAAACTTCTGAAACCGAAAAAGAATAAATATTGTTTTAAAAAGAAAATCCCGGCGGGGTAAAATATAATTATAGAATATGCCGCTCTGATGGAGCTTTAGATATAATAAACCGAAAAGTTTATAGAAACTTGTTAGATCTGAATATAGAGTTGTCAAGCTTAGCGAAGTCGAAGCCCGTCCCTATAATCAAGCCTTCGACTTCGCTCAGAGTGATATTCGTGTTCACAACTCTACCAGTTTATTTCTAACTTTTCTCCTTTTTTCAAAACGATATTTTGTTTTTTATCTCCGCTGATTAAAGTCGTTTTTCCTCCTATTTTAGAAGAAACTGTAACTTTTTTGAGCATTTTATTTTCCCAATTCATTTCGATTTCAAATCCGCCACGGGCACAAATGCCGCTTACAGAACCGGTTTCCCAGGCATCTGGTAAAGCGGGCAATAATCTGATTTCGTTTTCGTCAGATTGTACTAACATTTCGGCAACGGCTGCGGCTCCTCCAAAATTTCCGTCGATTTGAAACGGCGGATGTGCATCGAATAAATTCGGATAGGTTCCTCCGCCTCTTCTTGGTTTTTCGGTTTTCTTTCCGTCAGGATCTACATATCTTAATAATTCTCTGTACATTTTGTAAGCACGATTTCCATCCCAAAGTCTTGCCCAAAGATTAATACGCCAGCCTTTTGACCAGCCTGTAGTTTCGTCGCCTTTGATTTCTAAAGTCTTTTTTGAGGCTTCGGCTAAATCAGGTGTTTTCTCTGGTGTGATATTATTTCCGGGAAAAAGCCCGAATAACTGCGATTGATGTCGGTGTTTTGGATCTTCGTCATTCCAGTCAAAATACCATTCCTGCAAATTTCCTTTTTTGCCAATTTGATAAGGATGAAATTTAGAAAGTGCTTTTTCTAATTTTGTTCTGAAATCGGTATCTATATTTAAGACTTTTGACGCTTTTATAGTTTTATCGAAACATTCTCTTATCATAGCTAAATCGGCCGTTCCTCCATACATTGTGGCGCCAATAAATCCATCGGGCGCAATATATTTGTTTTCGGGAGAGGTTGATGGCGATGTAATCAGATTTCCGTTTTTATCGGTAATCATCCAGTCTAAAAAGAATTGTGAAGCTCCTTTCATAATCGGATAACCTTCGGATTTTAGATAATTTTTATCTTGTGTAAAAACGTAATGTTCCCAAATATGTGTACTCAGCCAAGCGCCGGATAATGGCCAACAAGCCCAACTTGGATCTTCTTTTCCAAATTGTCCAACCGGATTGGTCATTGCCCAGATATCTGAATTGTGTGCCGCAGCCCAACCCTGATTTACGCCATAAAAAGTCTTTGCTGTAATTTTTCCTGTTACCGAAAGGTTTTTGATGAAACTCAAAAGCGGTAAATGCATTTCTGAAAGATTGGTGTTTTCGGCCAGCCAATAGTTTTCTTCCAGATTAATGTTCATGGTATAATTACTGCTCCAGGGCGGATTTAAATATGGATTCCAAATGCCTTGCAAATTGGCCGGAACTCCCATTGTTCTGGAACTGCTGATAAGCAAATAACGTCCGAAGTTGAAATAGAGCATTTCCAGATTCTTATCTTCTTTTCCGTCGGCATATCTTAACAAACGCTCGTTTGTTGGTAAATCCGGTGCTGTTGTTTTTCCTAAATCTAAAGTGACTCTGTTGTAATATTTTTGATAATCGGCAATGTGAGCTTCTTTTAGTTTATCGAATGGTTTTGCAAACGCTTTGTTCAGGTTTTGCAATGCAATTGTTATATCGTCTACTCCTTCGGATACGGGATTTTTGTTAAAACCATTAAAACTTGTTGCAACAGAAACATAAATAATGGCTTCTGTGGCATCTTTTAAGCTTAAAGTTTCTCTTGAATTTGTAATTTTTCCGTCTGTTTTTTTGATTTGGATTAAAGTGGTGAATTTTGTTCCTCTTTCTTTTATGTCAAGATATTTTGGTAAAACAGCATATCCGGCATTTTCATGAATTGGTGCAGAACCGGTCATTACCAGAATATTATTTCTTACTTCGACATTTGATTTTAGTAAACTCTTTAAATTAATATCAAAATTTAAAGCTCCTTTTTGATCAGCTGTAAATTTGATTACCATAATTTGATCTGGAGCTGATACAAAATATTCTCGTGTATATTTTATACCTGCCATTTCGTAATTTACTTTTGAGATGGCATTCGAAATATCGAGTTCCCGATGATAATTTACTGCTTTTCCTTTCTCAGAATTATTGATTTCTAATGTTCCTAAAGGCGCAAATGATTCGGAGTTTTTACCCTGGATTTTTTTATTTAATTCATCGGCTAGTTTGTAGTTTTCGTTTTTCAGCGCTTCGCGAATTGCCGGAATATTTTTGTATGCTTCGGGGTTCATGCTGGCATTTACGGGTTCGCCGGACCAAAGCGTGGCATCGTTCAGGTAGATCTTATCTGAATTTGCGCCTCCAAAAACGGTTGCGCCCATTTTTCCGTTTCCTAAAACGAGACTTTCCTCAAAAAATTCTGCAGGTTGATTGTACCATAAAACATGGCTGGATTGTGCTGTCATGTTTAGACAGAAAGAGGTAAAAAGAAAAATGAAGAATGTAACGTTTGCTTTCATGAATTATTCTTTTGTTTTTTGTTATTCTGTTTCATCAACGGATTAAAATTCGTTGCTACAATATAGTTCGTTCCTTGGTAATTTTTATTTAATATCCTTTATTTTATTTTTTGCGTAAAAGGTTTTGAAAACCTGTTAAGATATCGAAACCCAATTTGTGTGCGTGAGGGATAGGAGCAAATTACCGAAGTAATGCGTATAGCCCGACCGTATTTGGAAAAGGCGCAGATAAGCGGTTTGTTAATTAGCGCCTTTTGTAAATACGGTCACGCCCAGATATTATTTACTAACCTTATATATCTCATTTGCTGTGATCATTTCCCAATTATCGGTTCTGAAAGGCGATGCTGGAAATTTTTCTTTGTTGAAAAGATTGATTTCGGTATCATCATCTGCCCAACCGTAATGAACGGCTACTGGATTTTTTACGTTTTCGCCGGAAACAATGACCTGGTTGTTCTTGATTGTTGCTTTGGCGGAATAAAAAACTTTGTCGGCTCCAGCGATTTCGAATCCTTTTACGTTTTCTGAATGGTCTGAAGTTGTTAACCCGGTTCCGAGATTATCGAAAGTAAGGATAATTTCGTTTCCTTTTATTTCCTGAGATTTAAAAGTGGGTCCGCTATGGATTTGCTTTTTGCCATAGACGTTATTTAGTGCAATGGCCGCGAGGCGCAATCCTACGTCTTGTTTGTTTGTTGGATGAATGTCTTTTGCATTGCCAATATCGGTTGTTACTGCCATGCCTGTATTGGGTAATTTGAGTGTTTCGAGCTGTGCTTCGCGAAGTTCGGCCCAACGGCTTCCGACTTTACTATTTCCGTTAAATTCATTAAAAGTGGATAATTGTACGAAGTAAAATGGAAAATTGCCCTGATGCCATTTTGTTCTCCAATCCTGAATCAGGAGCGGAAATGCTTTTTTATATTGTTTGGCTCTCCAGACATTGGCTTCGCCCTGATACCATAAAACGCCCTGAAACGCATACGGAATTAACGGATTTATCATGGCATTGTACAATAATGAGGGATAAGTGTTTGGCGAAATGGCTATTTTTAGCTGTACAACATTAAATTTCCAAAGTCCTTCGAGTGGTAGGTTTTTATCTTTAAACTGAATTTTTAAATCGGCCGGATCGCCGTAGATTCCGCCACCGCCTGAGTAATCTGCAATTCTGACCGCGATTACATTTTTACCTTCTTTTAAAACTCCTGCCGGAATTTTATAAACCCGAAGTGTTTCCCAAATTTTATTGGTTCCTACCTGAACTCCGTTTACGTAGGTTATGTCTTCGTCGTCGACTTTAGACAAATGCAGAACGGCTTGGGCTTTGGCTTGTTCTGCTGTTAAAATAATTGTTTTTCGCATCCAGACTACTCCATCGATATTGCCTATTTGCTGGTTTTCCCAAAGTGATGGCACTTTTATTTCTGGCCAGTTTTGATCCTCAAAATTGGGTTCTTTAAATTGGTTTTCGTTTTGCATGGAAACCTCGAAACCCTGAACTTTTTTTAGGTTTTCTAAAGCTGATTTTTTGTATGTTTCCAGAGCGACATCCATATTTACCTCAGGAACATTGGCTATCATGGTTTTGAAATCATTGCTTTTTTCGAAAGCTTCGCGGCTTGTCCAGGTTTCTACATTGGTTCCGCCCCAGGAAGTATTAATGATTCCGATTGGGATTTTTAATTCGGTATATAATTTTTTAGCAAAAAAGAATCCCGCGGCTGTAAAATCCCGAATGTTGTCTTTGTTGGCTACGAGCCATTTTCCGGCTTTTAAATCTTCTTTTGGTAATCCGCTTAAATCCTGAGCAACACCAAAATGACGAATCATGGGATAATTAGCGTCGGCCATTTCTTTTTCGGCATTCATGACTTTAGACATCTGAAATTCCATATTGGATTGTCCGCTGCAAATCCAGACTTCGCCTACCAGAACATCTTTTATAACGATTTTATTTTTTCCTGTAATGGATAATTCAAAAGGTCCTCCTGCTTTTTCGGCAGCGAGTTTTATCATCCATTTTCCGTTTTTATCGGCCTGAATGGTTTTGGTTTGTTTGTTAAAATGAACTTCGACTTTTTCATTCGGATCTGCCCAGCCCCAAACCGGGATTTCTTTGTTGCGCTGCAGCACCATTCCGTCAGAAAACAGTAAAGGCATTCGTATGTTTGCATTTGCAAAAACACTCCATATCAACCAGATAAAAACTATTGCTTTTTTCATTTTTTCTTAATTTTAATTGTTTTAAACCTAATAAGTGATATAAGTAAAATTAATATCAAAACTAAATTTAAAATTAAATTACCTTATATCACTTATATAATTTAAAAACTTTTTTATTGTAACCCTTCGATCATTGCATTTAATGCCTGAGCGTCAAAAACGGTATTATTGGCTCTGTTCATGATTCCGAAACCGTTGTTACCCAGATTTCCTTCGTCCCAATAAAAGGGTAATAATCCGTTTGCTTTGGCTTGCTTTACTACTGTTTTTAAATAGTAGGCTCTTGAATTTAAATGTAAAGTTAAGGCAGAACCGGTTAAAGTTGTGCGACGAATAGCACCAAACTCTCCTAATAAAACCGGAATTCCTTTATCGACAAATTGGGTTTTCATGAGTTTGAAATTTTTTTCTAAATCTGCTTCTTCTCCATAAGTTGCATTACGCTCTGTATCTGTAGCTGAATGGTAATTTGCTCCCCAGTAATAAAACATTTTCCCCCAGGATTCGTCTTTGGTTAATCCGCCAAAATTCCACGGAGCATAATAATGTACTTCGACCATCATGCGACTTGCGACTTTATCTGCAGGCAGTGTTAACATTAATTTATTGGTTTTCTCAATATCGGTTGTTGGTCCCTGAATGACTAATGTTCTGTAGGCATTTTTGCCTCCGGTTGAACGAACGGCATCTATAAAGGTTTGATGATAGGAAGTTAAAACGGCCATTTGTGCGGCATCTTCAACTGCTGGTTCGTTGGCACTTGCAAAAAGCAAGTGTTCGTCGAAACCCCTTAGCTGTGTTGCAATTTGTTCCCAAAACGCTTTTTGTTTGGCATTGTTTTCGGCTTTTTTGGCTTCGGTAATATTATTTTCCAGCCATCCGCCGTCCCAGTGAATGTTTACGACTACATACATATTATTGTCTACACAATATTGCACGACTTCTTTTACTCTGTTTAGCCATTCGGTTTTTATTTTGGCTGTAGCCGAATTTTCCAAATATTGATTCCATGAACACGGAATTCTGATCGCATTAAAGCCATTTGCTTTTACGGCATCGATCAGGGCTTTGGTCACTTTTGGATTTCCCCAGGCAGTTTCGCCTCCTGTTGCTTCGAGTGTGTTTCCTATATTCCAGCCTAATTTTATTTTGGCAGCCAATTGTACTGCTGTACTAGACATGCCGCTGGCATCTGCTGCAATTGGGTTTGTATTGTAACTTGGATATAATCCTGTTACAGAAACTTTTTCTGTCTGTTTTTCTTCTTCTTTGTCTGAACTGCATGCCCAAATACTTAAAAAAGAAAAACATAAAACAACGCTAAGTAAACCTCTTTTTATCGTTTTCATCTTATTTGATTGTTACAACAATTTCTTTTTTGATGTCTCTTGAAGAATTTCCTAATTTCAGGGTATATTTTCCTGATTCTACTGTCCATTTTTTAGCTGCTACATTGTAATAAGCCAGTTCTTTTACCGGAACTTTAATGGTTACCGTATTTAAACTTCCTGCTTTTACTAATGTTTTCTGGAAACCTTTTAGTTCCTGTGCAGCGCGTGCTATTTTCGAATTTGATTTTGAAGTATACAGCTGAACAACTTCTTTTCCGTCTACTTTTCCGGTATTTTTTACATCAACAGAAATCGAGATTGTTTCGCTTTCTGTGTATGAAGTTTTGTCTGTTTTTGCATTATCGAAAGCAAAAGTGGTGTACGACAATCCGTATCCGAAAGGATATAAGGGTGTGATTTTTTTAGTATCAAACCAACGGTATCCTACCAAAATTCCTTCGGCATAATTTACGGTTTTTCCTCCGGGGAAGCTGTTTGTAGCATGTGCCGGAGAATCCATGATTTGTTTTGGCATAGTCCACGGTAATTTTCCTGATGGATTTACTTTTCCTAAAATTACATCGGCCAATGCGTTTCCTCCTTCTGAACCATTAAACCAGCTCCAGACTAATGCAGATGTTTTTTTACTTACAGCATCAATATCAAAAGGTGCTCCGGCGATCATTACAACAATTGTTCTTGGATTTACGGCTAGTACTTTCTGAATCAGTTCTTCCTGACCAAATGGTAATTTTAAGTTTCTGCGATCTGATGCTTCTGTTTCGTAATCACGATTGGAGCCTGCAAAAATGATAGCAACATCTGATTTTTTAGCCGCTTCTACCGCTTCTGATACTTTTACTGGATCTAACTGATCTATTGTTATGGGGCCATTTGAGGTTATGTTTCCTAAATTTCCTTTATTTTTTTCTTCATAAAGTTCCAGATATCCTTCGGCATAATTGATGGCAATTGATGATGGCAATCTGTTTTTTAAACCTTCAAGTGGTGTGATTTCTCTCTTGGTTTTTACTCCTGCACCAAATCCGCCAAGGGCATTTTTCTTTGTAGCATTGTTTCCAATTACGGCGATAGATTTTACTCCGTCTAATTTTAATGGTAATGCATTGTTGTCATTTTTTAATAAAACGATGTTTTCTGCTGCAATTTTATACGCATCCTGATAATGTGCTTCGGTTGCTATGCTTCCTTTTACACGATCTTTTCCGCCCAATGCTTTTACCTGAAACAATACACGTAAAATTCTTTTTACATGTTTATCCAGTTCTGCTTCTGAGACTTCTTTGTTTTTAGCTGCTGCAATTAATTTATCGGCAAGGAAAAATTCATTGAAAGGTTTTGGTGTTCCCATTTCAATATCTAATCCGCTGTTTAGCGATTTTACTGTTGAATGTACTGCTGCCCAATCTGAAACTACAACGCCTTTAAATCCCCACTCGTCACGAAGAATTTTATTGAGCATATAATTGTTCTCACATAAATATTCTCCTCTAAATTTATTGTAAGCGCCCATTACGCTATAGGCATGACCTTCTTTTATAGAAGCTTCGAATGCCGGAAGATAAATTTCGCGAAGTGTACGCTCGTCAATTTGTACATCTACAAAATCCCGATTGGTTTCCTGATTGTTTGCTGCGTAGTGTTTTACGCAAGCCATTACATCATTGTCCTGTAAACCAACAATTAATGGTACGGCTATTTTTTTATTTAAAAACGGATCTTCAGACATATATTCGTATGTTCTTCCTCCAAGCGGAGTTCTAACAATGTTAATGGCTGGCGAAAGTAACATGTCTTTATCTCTGGCGCGCAATTCCTGCCCAACACTGTTTCCGAATGTGTAAGCCATATCTGCATTCCATGTTGCAGCCAAACCTCCTCCGGCCGGATAATACGTTGCAAAATCATTGGTTAATCCTGCTGGAGCCCAGTTGTCACGCGAAATTTCTTCCCGAACTCCAAGTGGTCCGTCGGCCATTTTTAGTTCCGGAATTCCTAAACGTTTTACACCACCAGAGGTAAACATGCTGTTTCCGTGCAGCATTCCGATTTTTTCTTCCAAGGTCATCTGAGCAACCAGCTTGTCGATCCTGACATCAAATTCTGATCCTATTTCTTTACCTTTGTATTCTTTCTGAACCTCATCAGAACCTGAACTTCCTGTTTCGTTTTTACATGATGTAAATACCGCAAAGGTCAACGCCACTGAGAGGTATATGATTTTGTTTTTCATGCGTAATAAATTTATTTTTAGTTTTTAGATAGTTCTTTTAAAAATTACTGCTTGATTAAATTCAGTAAAAAAACATCATTCTCATTCATTTTCATATCCTTACTGAATGTTCCATTTGCATTGATGGTCACTTTTTCTGTTGCAATCAAAGCGCCGTTATTTTTTTCTTTTATGTTTTTTACCTGTTCTCGGGTTAGTTGACCTGGTTTCCCCAAAGCTAAGTAATCTGCATAAGCATCGTTGACTTTATAACCTACTTTATTTATTTCTAAAGTATAGTTCCCTTTTTGCAAACCAGTAATTTCGATTTTTACACTTCCTTTTGGTTTCGATGGTAAATCTTTAATATAGTAAGTTTGATTATTCATCGAATCTCCGGGATGTGTATTGGTAAAATCCCAAAATAATAATTGAATATCGCCTTTTTCATTTTTAGTTACCCACGAAGAGGTATCTTTATTTTGAAGTTCTGATGCGCCTAATTTATTTAGGAAAGCATACGAGAAATAAGCCGGTTTTTTAATTCCTTGTGTATTCAACAAACCGAAACCTCCGTGAAACGGCGTGAATCTTGGACCTGCTTCTTCAAAAATATCGGTAAAAACCCAGTATGACATGGAGTTTGCAGCATTGCCCACTTGTTTTAATTTCTGCAAAATATAAGCTGCTGAGTGGTAGCTGTCGTGAATAGGATCTGCCGGTGTGTAGGATGAACTCCATTCTGTATAATGCAATTCTAATTTTGGCTTAGCCGAATTTGAAATTTGTCGACGTGAATTTATAACATCGCCGCTTATACTTGATTCGTCTTTACTTAAAACAGTTCCCGTAGTCCCAAATTCATCCAGAAATCCTTGTTTTACACCATAAGTGTGTGTAGAAATAAAATCTAACGGAATATTATTCTTCGCACAAAAATCAATTGTTTCCGGAACCCAGGCTGCTCCGGCTGTTGCTGGACCGCCTACTTTATAGTCAGGATTTACGCTTTTTATCCCGCGTACTGCGTAGTCGTATAATTTGAAATATTCTGCTTGTGTTCCTGTCCAGAAACCCGGCGATAAATTTGGCTCGTTCCAAACTTCAAAATACCATGTTTTTACTTCTTCTTCTCCATAACGTTCTGTAAAATGTTGTGTTAAATTTTTAATTAAATCTTCCCATTTTTTATAATCTTTTGGAGGTGTTACATTTCCTTTCCACCAGAAAATGGTTTCTTTTCCGCTGGCTAAAGCCGAAGGCATAAAACCCAATTCAACAAAAGGCTTCATTTTTATGCTCACAATAAAATCATACAATGCATCAATATATTGATAATTATATCCGGGATTTCCTTTTGCATCTTCGTAATAAACGGCCATATCATCTGTAAGCAAACCGTGCATTCTGATGTATTTAAAATCACATTCTTTTTTTACCATTGCCAATTGCTGCTGCCAGTCGGCTCGCAGACCTTCATTTGCTCTTCCGGCGCCAATACATTCTTTGAACATCTTGTTTAATTTTCCTGCAGTTTTATTGTAATCGACTTTTATGATTCGATTTTCGGCAGGAGTATTTTGTCCAAACAAATTGCTATTGATTAGAAGTAATGAAATAAATAGTATTGCTGATATTTTTTTCATCTGTTTTTGTTTTCTAACTTTAGATAACTATATTTTCTTAAATCTAACGGCTGCTCCGCCAGCGCCTCCTAAATGCAATTTAATTGAATCTGAAGCTTTAACGGTTTTCTTAGAAATGGCAATTTCTGCCGGATTATGTGTTTCGTCTGTTCCTTGGGCATCGGCATAAATTTGTGCTTCGTAAGTGGCATTTGGATCTAAAAAAGATAATAAAACATTTACATCTCTTGCTTTTTCGTTTGTAATAGTTCCTAAAAACCAATCGGCACTTTTTCTGTCTTTACGAGCGGTTGTGATGTATTCTCCAATTTTTCCTTCTAAAACTTTTGTGTCTTCCCAGTCTGTCGGAACATCTTTTAAGAATTGTAATGCCGGTTTTCCTTCGTAATTTTCAGGAAGATCGGCCATCATCTGGATTGGTGCATAAATCGTAACGTATAATGCCAATTGCTGCGCTGCTGTTCCGTGCACTCTTTTTCCGGGATAACCTTGTTTTACCTCAACATCAAATATTCCGGGTGTAAAATCCATTGGTCCTGAAAGCAATCTGGTAAATGGAAGAATCGTTAAGTGATTTGGCGGATTTCCTTCGCTCCAGGCATTATATTCCTGTCCGCGTGCTGCTTCTCTCGAAATCATGTTCGGGAAAGTTCTGCGTTCTCCGGTATCTTTTATTGATTCATGATACAATACGGCTAAATCATATTGTGCTGCTTTTTCTAAAATATATCTGAAATAATTTACTCCAAATTGCCCGAAGTGCCATTCTTTCATATTTAATTTAGACCCGACATGTCCAATTTTTACGGTATGAATTCCGAGTTTTTTGTATAAAGCAAAACCTTCATCCACTTCTTTTAAGTAGTTAATTAAATTTGAACCTGTTTCGTGATACCCAATAAGTTCCACATTTTTCTTTTTTCCATATTCAACTACTTTTTCTAGGTCGAAATTGTCTGCATTTTTGGTAAAACTGAACATGTGCATGTGGTTTTCGTACCATTGCGGAGTCCAGCCTTTGTTCCAGCCCTCGATCAATAAATGATGAAATCCTTCTTTGGCTGTAAAGTCAATATATTCTTGGGCGTGTTTGGTTGTTGCACCTTGTTTGTCGCTTTCCCAAAATGTGTATTTCCCAATGTGCATTCCCCACCAAATTCCGAAGTATTTATAGGGTTTGAAATAACTTGCTGTGTTTTTTAATTTATTTGGTTCATTCAGATTTAAAATCAAATAAGAAGTAATCAAATCTGCCGGTTTTTCACCAATTTGAAGCGTTCTCCATGAAGAAGTAAACGTATCTTTTACACGAACTTTTACACCATCAGCCCAAGGCACCAAATCAGATTTTAGTTGTGTTCCGGTTGTGTTTACCAAAGTCATACTGGCAAAATCTACCAGATTGGCTTCATGAAAACTTAAGGCTAATCCGGTTTTGCTTTCGATTGTAAGTGGCGTCAAAACGGTATCCAAAGTACTTACGGGAGCATCTTTAAAAAGATATTCGTCACGATTTTCTCTGTTTGCCGGAATCCACCATGCTTTTCCATCTTCTTTCAGGTTAAAAGTTGTTTTTTCATCCATAACGAAAATACTGTCTTTTACATTTTGTTTTGGATAGACATATCGAAACGCAATTCCGTCATCAAACGCACGAAACTGGATTTCCAGTTTACGTTTGTTTCCCGCTTTTTGTTGTAGCTGAACCGATAACTGATTGTAATGATTTCTGATGTTTTTCTTTTCTCCCCAAACTTGTTCCCAGGTTTCGTCAAAAGTCGAGTTTTTGACACTTTTGATTTCGAAATCGGTGCTTAAGTTTTCATTTCCTTTTAGTATAAAACCCATATCTGATGGTGTAATCACTTCGGTTTTTCCGTGTGAAACTGCATATTTTGGAGCGTTTTTTACTAATTCGAATTTGATTTTATTCTGCCCGTTTGGCGATGCCAATTCATAAGCAGTTTTATTTTTCTGACTGTATCCAATCGAAACTGAAAGGATTAAAGCGGAAAGAATGAGGTAATTTTTCATGATATTTTTCTTAATTCATTTTAATAAATCGGGTGTTGCTTGTGCTTTCACCCGATTTAGAAACTCAACAAAAACTTATTTTTATTTATTGAATACAATTTTTTAACTCATAGAGACATAGATTTTGTAAACTTAAAATAGGCGTTTCACTTGTTTAAATTCACATAGCTATGTGAAAGAAATGAGTTTCTTTTTTTGTTTCCTTTTCGCAAAAAAAGAGCCTATGTTTCTATGAGTTAAAAAATTACACTCAAAAATTTATTTTATCCACTCTGTTTTTAGAGTCGTTTTTCCTTGAAATGGGTTTAAAGTTACATCAAAATTATTCCCATTTTTGGTTACTTTAATTTCTTGTACTGCATCACCGTCTGGTAAAAATACTTTAGCTGTCGCCGATGTTGTTTTGCCGCTTGCGTATACTTTTAGAGTTAGTTTACTCCAATCCATGTCTTTTGTTGATTGGGCTAAAGCAATGTGAGGCAATGCGGTTCCGTCTTTTACCAATACTACAATTGGCACTTCTCCGGCTTTGATTTTATGCCAGCCTGATTGGTATACTTTTTTAGTTTGATAATCAATCCAGGTTCCTTCCGGAAGGTAAACATCTCTTTCTGTCACTTCTTCAAAAAGTGGTGCAACCAGCATACTTGATCCAAACAAATATTCATTATCTACTAACCATGCTCCCGGATCGTTTGGATATTCTACAAATAAAGCACGCATCATTGGTAGTCCTTTTTGCGAACTTTCTTTTGCCTGAGCGTAGATATAGGGCATTAATTCGTAACGCATATTATCTGCTTTTCTAAATCCTTCCAGAAAATCTTTGCTGTACAGCCAGGGTTCGCGCGGAGGTTCTCCGTGGCTTCTTACGTGTGAAGTAAACATCCCGAATGGTGCCCATCTTCTGTATAAATTCTCAGGTGATTTTGTGGCAAATCCTCCAACGTCATGACTCCAGAAACTGAATCCGCTAAGACCTAGTGAAAGTCCGCCACGTAATTCTGCCGACATTGCTCCGTTTGATGTTTCGGCATCTCCTCCCCAATGCAATGGATAACGCTGAGATCCTGCCCAGGTACTTCTGGCCCAGATTAAAGTATAACCTTTTTCCTTTTGGGTAATTTCGGCTACAGCCTTATTGTATCGTAATGGGTATAAATTGTGTTCGTAAAAACCTGTTCTTCCTGAATGGTAAATTCCGTCTGGCGGAGCTGCTTCTCCAAAATCAACTTTAAAAACGGAAACACCCTGATCAAATAATTTTTTCAATTTTGACTGGTACCAGGTTACGGTTTCCGGATTTGAGAAATCTAAAACAGCATCTTCGTATGGCAAATTTCCTTTTCGGTCTCTTACGGCTAGGTTTTTATCCATGATTTCATTGAACAATGTATTTTTTGGAGTGAAATAAGGCAATTGCCATAAACACACATGAAATCCCTGATCTTTTAAATCTGACATCATTTTTTGAGCATCCGGAAAACGCGCTTTTGCAAACTCATAATTGTTTCTCCAGTCTACATCAAACCAGCCTGTATCGAAATGAATTACATCTGTTGGAATTTTGTATTTGCGTAAATCTCTTGCTACATCACGTCCTTCTTTTTCAGAGAAATACGTAATTCGGCTCATCCAGAAACCAAACGACCAAAGTGGTGGCATGGCTGCTTTTCCGGTCAAATTGGTGTATTGATCTAAAATGTCTTTTGGTTCTCCAATAAAGAAAAACAAATCGGCTTCGTCGTCGCCAATGTACATTTCGTTTGCACTTGAAAAGTATTTCCCAAAATCGACTGTAATGGGTGTTGAATGATGCATGAAAACGCCGTAACCACGGCTACTCATATAAAACGGAACTGGTTTGTACATGGTTTCATTCTGGATTCCGTTGGCATCATCTGCCCACAAGACTACTTTTTGTCCGCGTTTATTGAATTGGGTAAACGATTCTCCACAACCAAATATTTTTTCGTCGGGTTCCAGGCTAAAAGCGGCTCCCATACTTCTTGAATAATCGCTGTTTCTGCGCACATACGAAAACGGAAGTGTTGGTGTATAGGTATTTTTAAAATCGGTATCGTGAAGTGTGCTGGTCAATAATTTTCCATTTTCATCGTAAATTTTTACGTGCCAGGGTTTTGTCAAAATTTCAACTACTCCGTGTTTGCTGGTGTATTTATGGCCGCCTTCGATTTTAGAGTATTTCCATAATTCCGGATGATTTGGTGCAACACCATCAACCAGCATCAGTGATTCTTTTTGTGGATGAAACTGCGGCCCTGAAGTAGTTTTGATTCTGATGGTTCTATCTGAAACAAACTGAATCTCGAATGGCAAAACCGGAGCTACTTCGTATTCTGTTGTTGGAAATTCGTTTGGTTCAACTACATCAGGTTTCATCATCATGTTGTTGAAAGCCTGACGTGTTTTGTAATTGTATCTCAGATATTTTATGGTTCCTTTTCCGGTTGCGGGATCAAAAGAAGTCAATTCATCAGCAAAATAAAAAGTGTTCAGATAATTCTGAAAATCTTTGCTGATATCTATCGGAGCATTTAGCACATCTGCATTCTGGATTTGTGCGGATGCTTTTGGCGCAAACAACAATCCAAAACCCATGAATAGAGATAAAGAAACTATCTGTATTTTTTTCATTGTGTGTTTTTTAGTTTTATTAATAGTGGTTATTCTGCTGTAATTACAATTGTCGCTGGTTTTAATCCATTCGCCTTAGCGGTTAATTCTAATCTTCCTGTTTTATTTTCAGACTGAACAACAACTAAACATTTTCCGTTAAGGGCCGTATGTTTTGAACCTTTGTATGATTCGTGACTTACCGGATCTCCACTGCAAACACCCACAATTTTTCCGTTTCCTTTTAAGGAGAAATTGATTTCGTTATTCGCATTTGGAGCCAAAGTTCCTTTTGAATCCAAAATGTCTACGGTTACAAATGACAAATCATTTCCATCTGCTTTAATATTGCTTCTGTCTGCTGTTAGTTTTAAATCTGATGGATTTCCGGCTGTTTTGATTTCGGTTTCCAGAACTGTTTTTCCGTTTTTGCGAGAAATTGCTTTTAGTGTTCCGGGTTGAAAAGGAATTCTCCACATCACATGTAAATCATCTCCTTTTTTGCTGCGAACTCCAACTGATTTTCCGTTAAGGAAAAGTTCAACCTCATCAGCTTTATTATAGTAAGCCCAAACATCAACGGTTTGTCCTGCTTTCCAGTTCCAATGTGGAAAAATGTGCAAAACAGTTTTGTCTGTCCATTCGCTTTGGTACATATAATAAACATCTTTTGGGAAACCGGCCAAATCTACAATTCCGAAATAAGAACTAATCGACGGCCATTCGTATGGAGTTGGTTCTCCGATATAATCAAAACCGGTCCAGATGTACATTCCGGAAAGATAATCGTGTTTTTTAATGACTTTCCAGGTGGCTTCGTGCGTTGAGCCCCAGGGTGCTTGTACCTGATCGTAAGCTGAAACGGTGTTGCCCGGATTTCCATCTGTAAATTTAAGATCCCATCTTACGGGCCATTTTTTAATGGTATCCGAAACGGCATCATAATAACCACGCGTTTCTAAAGCCGAAGTTGTTTCGGTTGCAATGAAAGGTATTCCTGGGAAATTTTTTTGATGATATTCATAGGTTTGATGTGCATAATTATATCCAATAATATCCAGAGCTCCGGATTTTGCAATTGCATTGTATTGAACATTTGCTTTTTCAAACTGCAAATTGACATTATCCAAATTCATATTTACCGGCGGATTCATTGCGGCTGTAATAGGACGTGTTTTATCGTTCAGACGTACAATTTCGGCTAATTCTTTGGCAATTGTTACACCACTTTCGTCCCACTGTTGTGGAATTTCATTACCAATACTCCACATAAAAATACTTGGGTGATTACGGTCGCGAAGCAATTGATCAATTAAATCTTTTTTGTGCCATTTGTCCCAGTCATTTCCGTAATCGTATTTGGTTTTGCTTTGTTTCCACATATCGAATGCTTCATCCATGACAATGAAACCCATTTTATCGCATAAATCCAAAAGTTCCGGAGCCGGAGGATTATGCGAAGTCCTGATTCCGTTTACGCCCATTTCTTTTAAAATTTCTAACTGACGTTCAATGGCACGCGTGTTGATTGCAGATCCCAACGGACCTAAATCATGGTGCATACAAACTCCTTTAATTTTAACTTGCTTTCCGTTCAGGACAAAACCTTTATTGACATCAAATTTAAAATCTCTGATTCCGAAATTGGTTTTGTATTGGTCTACGATTTTATCCTCAACCGAAATTTCTGTAACTGCTGTGTACAATTCTGGTGTTTCAACTGACCATAAAACTGGTGTTTCAACTTCTGCCGATTGTTTTAAGGTTTGATTGGCATTGGCACCAATTGTTATATTTTGAGTAATCGATGTTACTTTAGCATCTTCTTTAAAAACAGTGGTGGTAATAGTCACTTTTTTTTGTGCTGCATATTGATTCTGAATTCGAGTTTCAATATTTACAGTAGCTTTTTCAGCCGAAACTTTTGGAGTTGTAATATACGTTCCCCATTTTCCCACATGAAGTTTATCAGTAGTTTCGATCCAGACGTTTCTAAAAATCCCTGAACCGGAATACCAGCGTGAGTTGGGTTGTTTTGAGTTGTCAACCTTTACGATTATTTCGTTTTTTTTGTCTCCATAATTTAAATATGGCGACATATCATATTGAAAACCAATATATCCGTTTGGGCGTTTTCCTAAATAATGTCCGTTTATCCAGACTTCACTGTTTTTGTAAACACCGTCGAAAATAATTGAAATAATTTTTGTGCTGTCTGCTGCAGCGACTTTGAATGATTTTTTATACCAGCCTAATCCTCCGTTCAGCGCTCCGCCACCATATCCGGCAGGGCTTTTTTCGTCGAATTTACCTTCGATACTCCAATCATGCGGGAGATTTAAGGTTCGCCATTGTGTAGAAACTCCAATAGTATCTTTATCTTTTATGCTATCGTTTAAATGAAAGCTCCAATCTGAATTAAAAGAAACTTTTCGATTATCAAAAACCTCTTCTTTTTTACGGCAAGAACTCAATAAGGCAACGGCTATCAGCATTAACAATACCAACAGATTATTTAAGCTTTTTCTTCTATACTTCATATCGACAGGGTTTTAAAGTTTAAAAACAAATATAAACATACCGATAGTTGACTTTGTAAATCCCCTACCGGTTGTTTTGTACTTTTAAGTATTATGGTTTTGGTTTGTAATGAAAAACGATCAGACAAACACCTTCTCCTGTTCTGCTTTTATCTCTAATTACTGCTAATCGTAATGATGTTGCAGTAAGCTCTGCTACTTTTACACTATACCAGTTGCTTACATCTCCATAATAATCTCCTCCGTACAGCATTTCTAATCCGCCGTTAAAGGCTAGTTTATTGTTTGCAATGTCAAAAGAATATGTTCCTGTTTTTGTAGTTTGAACTTCTGTGGTAAGAGCCGTTTGTACTACTTTGCTATTGTAGCCTCCGTTTAGATCAAAACGCATTTCGCCCCAGTTTTTGTTTGGCATAATCCATGAATTGCTGGCATAATCCGGAAACCAGTTCCAATAATCTGAACCTTTTGGATTGTATGGAAAGTCTAATCCGGCCCATCCTACCGGATCAACAAAATCTAATACCCAGGTTTTTCCTGTTACTCCATTAGTCAGCATTGCCCATTTTGGATCTCTGAAATAGGTTTCGTCATTTTTGGCAATATCGACTACTACCGGCGCTGCCTCAACAGAACCTCCTCTAGTATAAGCGGTATAGTAAATGGTATATTTACCGGCAAAAGGAAAAGTGATCTGATCTTCGCTTTTGTTCGAATGTCCGAGTTCATTACCACTGGCATCTACATATTTCCAATACGGAATTACGGTTGGATCTCCATTTTTTAATATTATTTCATTTTCGTTAGTACTACTTTTTGTTACCGAAAATTTAATGGTTTCGGGTGTAAGTGTAACGGCCGGTAAACTATTGCGATCTTCTGCCGGTTCGCAGGAAAACAACACTGAGCCGATGGTTATTGCAGCTATTATTATATATAATATACGTTTCATAATCATTTGTTTTTAGTTAATTACCAACCTGGATTTTGTGTGATTGTACCATTTGAAAGCACTATTTGAGATTGTGGCAATGGCAACCAACCGAGCGTTTCTGGTCTAAAGGTTACGGCAAATTCTGAACCTGCATCATTATTGTCAATGGCTGCTTTTGCTACGTCAACACCTTGTCTGATTAAATCAAAATAACGTTGCCCTTCGAGCGCTAATTCTAAACGACGCTCGTTCATAATAGTAACTTTTGAAACGGTTATTCTGTGTGTGGTATTTTTAAAAGCACGGTCACGCACCTTATCTAAATCGGTCTGAGCCAATGCTGTATTTGTTCCTAAATTCAGTTCGGCAGCCATCAGCAATACATCGGCATAACGAATAATCGCGTAATCCTGATAGTTATCGATTTGGAAATTTCCTCCGTTTATTTCTACAATGGCTACCCCTGCAGCATTAGTAATCGGACAATATTTTTTCCATGAATATCCGGTGTACTGACGTTGCTCTCTGGCTTCGGCATTAAAATTCAAACCTTCACCTGCATAATTAATGATGGTTGCATCTCTGCGCGTATCTCCAGTTTCATAGGCGTTGTATAATTTTGGGTTTACGGTTGCTCCTCCCCAGCCTGTTGCATATCTGCCTATTGATCCGCCACGAGGTGCAATATTGACCTGAAAACGGTTTCCTTCGTTTAGGTTCCAATCGCCTTTTCCTGAACCGTTAAAACGAACAGCCCAAACCATTTCGGTGTTGTCTTCTCCTGCAAAATTTTCAAAAGAAGCCGCTAGCCAAAGATTAGCAAAGTCTGCAACTAAACCGTGTCCGCTATTGCTCACCACATCATTGATATAAGCCGTTGCCTGTTCTTTGGTTACTACACCAGCCAAATCGGCTTTTTTGTAATAATCTGTGTAGAACAAAAAGGTTCTGGCTAAATACGCTTCGGCAGCCCATTTTGTAATACGGCCATAGTTTGCATTTCCTTTTTGTGAGTAATTATCATTGTTTAAGTTATCTGCAGCAAATTTCAAATCATTTGCGATTAAAGCATACGTTACCTCAGCAGGTTTTCTTGGCAATTGAAATTCTGTTGAACTAATAGTATGGTCCAATGGAATAATATCGCCAAA